>Ga0222642_1000105_pt1 | contig 20868 bp, 24 predicted proteins | sample AntAcemetagen229_FD_179813 | JGI IMG/M metagenome (GOLD analysis project Ga0222642, IMG submission 179813) | Saline water microbial communities from Ace Lake, Antarctica - #229 | ecosystem: Environmental > Aquatic > Non-marine Saline and Alkaline > Saline | place: Antarctica: Ace Lake... | reverse complement strand
CTTTGAGAGCGATGTTAAGCAGGGAAAAAAGAAAAGCGATGGCAAGAAAAAAGAGATTTATTGAAGAAAAAACCGATAGATTATCGAGAAGATTGGCATTATATAATACATAAAGAAGAATGAACAAACCCAAAACAGAAAGAATCTGTTTTAAATGAGACTGAATGATGGTTTTAATTTCAGTTATCATTGTTCTTTAAGATCCCCAATAAAAATAATAATCTCTCATGAGGATTCGCCTGAATAATATTTAAAAAAATGGATTATTTTTTTTCAGTCATACTCACGCCACGTAAACTTGCACTTCACGCACCGGAAGAACCGCGTCTCACTCTCATCAGCACTGCGGAGCTGCCGAAGCCACCACTCGGCCACATCATGTCCACACTCCGGGCAACGCACGTTTGTCGTCGGCATGGTAGGTATATCGTCTTCCTCATCAACAATCGTAATTTCTTTATCCGTCATTGCGACCGTTTTTTGCATGTCAGTGGCATCTTCGACTTCCAGCTCATACCCACAGCGTTTACAGCGAAGCTTTCCATCTACCGGTCTCATCATACTCTTGCATTCAGGACAAAATTTCATCTGCTTTATACATCGACCTGTACTGCGATTAACCCTTCCTCTTTGACAGAAACATCAAAGGTATTTTTCAGCTGACCACCCCAAGTACTAGTACATCTATGGAGCTTTTTCTGGTCTTTTTTGCCCTTGTGGCATTTGTACTCTTCCTGCTGCCACACCAGCTGAAAAAATACTGGGCAGCACTGGGATGGACAGCAGTTGTCCTCTCGATACTCATTGATATCCCATACTACCTCTCCGTCGAAAATAACTATCTATATCCGGCAATGGGCCTGTTGGGCATTCCGTTTCTTCTGATTACCGTTCCGGCACTTCTTCGGGAAACGCCGGTCGTCTTCACGCTTACCCGGGCAGCAGCCATTGCTTCACTGATCTATATTCCCTTTGCATTTATCCCGGCGCTCTCCGACTGGCTTATCGGGGTTGTGACCGCACAGGTGCTGTTCATTCTTACAGCGCTGGGCTTTCCCGCGCACCTTTCCGCTTGGAATACTATCATGCACGGACCGTTTCAGGTGGAGATTATTCTCGCCTGCACAGGTATCCAGGCCATTGCAATGATGTGCGGCATCGCCTGGGCCGTGCCACCAGAGACAACCCGGCAGAAGCTGCTCTCGTTTGTCATTGTCGCCCCGCTCCTCTATATGCTCAACTTGTTTCGTGATGTCTTTGTAGTGATGGCCTATACAGCCAAGTGGTTTCCCTACTATCCTGAGATAGCTGGTAATGGTGAACTCGGATATGAGAGCTTTTTTTGGGCACATAACGTCATGAGTGAAACCGGCGCACTTATTGTGCTGGTAGTGTTGGCGTACACTCTGTTTCTGATAAATCCCGGCCTTGGTGCCTTTGCTGAAAAAATTGTTACGTTCTATACTGATGCCATCAGGAAAGCCGTTTCGAGAGATAGATAATCCGCTCCAGAGCAGAAAGGTTCGTGCAGACGGCGACAATAATTACTGAGAGCCAGATAAATCCGGAAATCCCTCCGAGGATCAGCACCGCAATGGTCTCCGGGCGACCAAAGAAACCGATACCTTCCAGCGGGTCGTCGATCTTCCCATCTTTTCTGTCAGAAAATCCGGATTCTGCATACACGACCGGTTTAATGAACGTATTCATCATTGAGCCAAAGACAGCAAAGGCAACAATAGCAAAATCCGCAACCGGCAGAATCACCAGTGAAGAAGGTATCAGGTGGGAAATAATTGGCACGCCTGAGATGCCGATGCCGATCAGGGCCAGACCATCCACATATTTATCGACAATCCAGTCGATGACTGCTCCAAAATGGCTCTCTTTTCCACTGGCCCGTGCGACACTTCCGTCCACCAGATCAAGAACTGCTGAGATCAGAAGCATCAGGCTGCCGATGACAAAAGAACCCAGTGTAAAACAGCACGCGCATAGAACACCAAAGAGAAGTGACAAAAATGTGACCATATTCGGTGAGATGCCAAGGCGGATGCAGGCCGTGGCAAGGGGATCTAACAGCCCGATAACTTTTGGCCTGAGTGCTGTGCTGTTCATTTGGTGATGTATGTTAGATGGAAAATGGCAAAAACATTCCTGAGGGAATGAAAAAATAGATGGAAATTCGTTCCGGGTATCTCTCTTTGTCAGTCTTTTTTATAAGTTTAGGATTCCTGTCCGGAAAGATCACAACTCTTCAGAAATTCTGCTGCCTCGATATCAGTTTCATCAATCCGGAGAATTTCGTTTGCAGCGGCCTGTGCGTCATCTGGTTGTCCCTGGGCTATGGCAGTCTTCATAACGCCCCGCCAGGTATCAATATAGTCAGAATCCAGTGTCACAGCAGAGGAATACGATGCTGCTGCCTCATCATAGCGCCCCAACGCATACTGTGCGTCGCCCGCATGGGTGAGAATATCACCATCGGAATCCCCGCCAGTCTTTAATGCCTCTTCAAAGAAAGGGATTGCTTCTGCCGGTCTGTCAGTTACTAAGTAGATGTATCCTTTCGTATCGATAATGTAGGGCACCCGGCCTCCCGGAAGCGAAAGCGCCATATCAACTGCAGTCAGTGCTTCGTCTGCGTCGAAGGTATTTTTCTGTGCAATCCACCAGGCAATGCTGTTGTAATATCGAGGGGTCTTTGGGAATTGTGTAGTGGCATTCCGGGCAATCGCAATGGCCCCTTCATAGTCACCTGAATCTCCGGCGTAATCGATGCCTACAGAATAATATAATGATTCAGAGGGTTTTAGTGCCCGTGCGACGGCAATCGAGTCCAGTGCTTCCTGATACTGACCAAGTTCACCATAGGCAACGCCGAGTAGGTAGTAGTCAGCGGCGTCATTCTCTTCCGGCTGAAGGGTGATGGCTCTCTCATAAAGGACGGTGATGTTTTCTGTCGTGTTTTCCATGGTGTTATAGGAAAGCGCAAGATCAACGAGTGGCCGGATCTTTTCAGGCCGTAATTCTGTAGCCACTATGAATGCATCTGCTGCCTGTGACTCTTGATCCTGCCATGAAAACGTCATTCCCAGTCCCATCCACGCATCATAGTTGTCAGGATCGATAAGAAGCGCCTTCTTATAGAGCTGTTGGGCAGTATCATACTCGCCCTTTGCAAAGAAGAGATCACCACTGTCTATACATTGCTGCGCATCCGGACTTCCCGCCCATGCCGGGCTGATGCAACAGGTGCCGACAAGTGTCATGGCAATAATGAGTGCTGAAAGCAAAGCCGTTTTTTTCATTAATGGAATCGTCGTCAAAGAAGCCGATAACTATTTCGGTATGACATGAAACCTTTGTATGTTCAGATTGGTACCAACGCCTTTATTCACTGAAAAAGCCAAGGTACTCTTTGAAGAGCGGTATGAAACGAAACAATAACCGTCCACACGTGTTAATCGTCTCGGAAATTACGGCAGACGGGAAACTGACACTGGGAAAGGGTATCTCAAGCAAAATACTGATGCAGTATATGGATCCCGAGACAGAGATTCTTCTTCATAAAACCCGTGTGGCTTGTGATGCGATTATGGTTGGCTCAAATACGATTCGCATTGATAATTCGTTTCTGACCGTACGACATGCAGAGGGAGAAAATCCTATCAGGGTTGTGCCTTCCCGGAAGGCAGACCTCCCCCTTCAGTCAAATATATACAATACCGATGCGCCGACAATTATTGCCACCACTTCACAGGCCCCTGAAGAAAATATCAAAAGGATCGAAGAAACGGGTGCTTCTGTCGTTATCGCTGGTGAAACCTCGGTTGATCTTGCCCGGCTCATGACCGTTCTCTATGAAGACTATGGGGTGAAGACGATGATGGTTGAGGGTGGACCAACGCTTAATTACCAGATGCTCACTGCCGGGCTCGTTGACGAAATTCGCCTGATTCATCTGCCATTTATTGTCGGTGGAGAGGATACGCCGTCGCTGGTTGGCGGGATGTCTATCAGTTCAGAGGATGAGATGATTCGCCTGAACCTGAAGAATCACTATCTCTGCGGAACGAATCTGGTGACAGAGTACGATGTGCTCTATCATGAAGAATCGAAAGATGATAATTGATGCTCTATGAGCTGGCTTGAGAACCATATCCAGAAAAACCGGATCAGGGCAGTGTTTCATAAGAGAAGCCTGATTCTGACTATATTTCTTGGCCTGATTCTTCTTTTTGCTCTTGTTTTGCTCCTTCCTTTCGCAGTACCACAACCCCATGTTGCCGTAATCAGAATGGACGGGGAACTCGTTGCCGGGAATGTCTATGCTGGTGGCTATGTGGGAAGCGAAAAAGTTGGAGCAGAACTTCGTGATGCCGCAACAGACCCTGATGTCCTCGCCATCGTGCTCCGTGTCAACAGTCCGGGAGGGAGTCCTTCTGCGGCACAGGAAATTATTCGTGACATTGAATACACAAAACAGTTCAAGCCGGTTGTGATTTCAATGGGAGATATAGCAACATCGGCAGCGTACGCGGTCTCAGTGCACGGAGATCGAATCTATGCGAATCCGGATACGATTACCGCCAATGTGGGGACGATCTGGCGGTACTATGATCTGAGTGAAGTATATGAGAGTGAGGGGACCAGTGTTGTGGTCGTTAAATCCGGTGAAGCAAAAGATGTTGGTGCGGATTACCGACCGGTGAGTGATGAAGAGCTCACCTATCTCCAGAAAATGATCGATGACAGTTCAAACCTGCTCCTTGAAGATGTGGTGGCGATGCGTGGGGTTGACCGCAGCATCATTGAGGACGCCCGGGTAATCCGGGGAGAGGACGCTATTGAGCTGGGCCTTATTGATGAACTGGGAAATTTGTATGACGCCATTGATGGCGCCCGTGATCTGGCACGAACTGTCAGATCATAGAACGTGGGTCTGCTTTCATAATCTCGCGACAGACCGTCGTTGCATAACATCCTTTGGGAAGGTTAAATGAGAGATCAATCAGTTCCGTTCCGTCTTCACCACTCCTGACGCTTGCTTCTATCTCAGGCCGAAGGGTAATGGCCCGGAGGGCACCGGCATAGGTGATCCCTGTGCGCTGTTCTGCCCTTACAAAACTTTCCTGAGTGATTCCTTCTTTTTCAAGCAGTCCGGCCATGATATCATCCATCCGGCTGCCTCCTGCTGATGGATACTTTTTCACGCCGGGCATCATGATAGCAATCTGTGCTCGCCCCCGTTTCACATGCACACTGGCTATCTTCGCATTTCTGGCTGTTGCCAGGTCAGTACGGCCGTTTGCGAAGATCAGATGATCACCGGGGAGTGCATCAGTGAGTGTGTCGCCCCCGGCAAGGCGCTGTGAGAGAGCCCGGTTGAAGAGGTGTGACTGAACGGCGCTCACAAACATGGAGAGGAGTTTTGGCGGCAATGCCTGTAGTGCTCCAGCATAATCTCCGGGTGACCCGGCAAGATGACTGAGCATTGCCCGTTCATAGCGTAGGTAGAACGGATAATCGGTGAGTGTCTCTTTTGCGTCATGGGTGCTGTCCCAAAGGCTTCTGCCTCTCTGAGTGTCTTCATGTTCGCCTTCTGAGGGTGCACCAATATATCGGTTGACGGCTTCCACTTCGTTTCCTTCAAGGAGGGCATAGCCAACCCGGTGGGTGACGGGGCGAACAACACCAAATCGCTGGATACCGTAGTAATTTGGCAGACCATTGCGGCATTGTTCCAGTGTCTCGGGAACAGAGGCACCAGTGCCTGGCAGAATGTCGTGGATGCAAATTCTAAATTGATTTCCTTTCAGATCTCCCAGATAGAGTTGCTGGTCCGCAAAGCCAATTGGTTCAAACGTAATATCTTTGATAGAAAGGTTTGCGACCTGTTCTGGTGTTATCTTATAGAGAGAGAGATACTGGGTAGTGAGCGCCCGCTTGTCTTTGGTGCCTGCCCATCCGATACGACGATGGCTGGCTCCAAGGCGGTTTGCAATCTCTTTTACCGCATGCTGCTGTTCCCAGTTTTTCATGGTTACCCGGCAGATCATGTATGAACCCTGCTGATTCGGTGTGCGGATGGGTATCTCTTCGACAACAAAATCTTCTGGTTCTTTCTTGAGTGTTCCACCGGTGCCGGGCGTGTCTGAGATATAGTAGGTAAGACCCAACGCCGTCTCCAGAGGAAAGGGACTTTCTTTCATAACAGTTTGAGTTCCCCGGTGATCCGATCGAGATCTTCTGATTTTGCGGGTCCGACGCCCAGGGCTGTTACGGTGCCGGGAGGAATTTCAGTCATACCTGCGTCAGTGATCAGTGACGTTGAAATGCCGGCAGTTTCTGCAAGGGTTTTTATTTCGTACATGTCACGCAGGGAGGGCGCCTTTAATGTGACTTTTTTCATCCCTTCGTTGTACCATTTTTTCCGCGTTATTTTATCACAGCTTTCGTACGCACCGATTGCCGCATGGGCAAGCTGGGCGCAGCGTTTCCCACAGCTCATCTTAATATCTGCACGAATGATGAGGCACTGTTTCCACTTAAATTCAGGTTCCTTTGCCATTGGTCTGGCAGTACTATTGGGCCGGTGATCAATTAAACAGACGGCGGATGATGTCTCACTTCCCCGCCCGCGATGTCATCTGTCATCTGTTATCTGTTAATAGGTGCGGTAACCAATCAATAATCAGGAGTGTGTTTGAGGGTTTTGCGAAATCGCAGCTATGATGTTGTCGTTGTTGGTGCCGGTCCGGCGGGATCGGCAGCGGCACGGCGGTGTGCAGAACACGGACTTTCTGTCGCGCTTATCGAAGAACATGCCCAGATAGGCTCGCCGGTCCAGTGTGCCGGTCTGCTCTCTATGAATGCTTTTCAGGAGTGTGATGTTTCAGACGATTCTCTTCTGCATACGGTTCGGGGAGCAACTCTTGTCACCGGCGACGGGTGTCGTCTTTCTTTTGCGGCAGATGAACCAAAGGCCGTGGTCGTAGACCGCGCCTGTCTTGACCGGGAAATGGCGTCAAAGGCGGCCCATGCCGGGGTAGATCTGCTCCTGAAAACATCCGTCACCGGCATGAGCGGGCAGGAACTTTTCACAACCGGAGTAGACGGGAAAGGGTCCCTTCACGCCCGTATGGTTATTGCTGCTGACGGACCCCGCAGTCTGTTCACCAGGATTCATGGCATGGAGCGTTTTCCGGTGGTGCTCTCTGGCATTCAGGCTGAAATCCCTCTGGAAACCGATCCCGATCGCGTCAACCTCTATCCAGAAGCGTCACCTGAATTTTTTGGCTGGTGTATTCCTTCAGGGCCCGGAAGGGCACGAATTGGTTTGTGCGGGACGAAGCAGGTTCCCGAACGGTTTGCTCAATTTTCCAGACAATTCAGAACAGAATCCCAGAGTCTGCATCAGGTGACCGGCACGATTCCACTGGGAATCCTTCCGCAGACGTTTGGGCCACGGACGCTCTTTGTTGGTGATGCCGCCGGGTTTGCGAAACCGACCTCCGGCGGCGGGGTCTACACCGGTGTTCGCTCCGGCCATCATGCCGCTGATATTGCGGCGCTCTGCTGCGGGTGCAATGATTTTTCCTCGAACGCTCTGTCGGCGTATGAAACCCGCTGGAAGAATGATTTCGGGAAGGAACTTCACTTTGGAATGAAAATTTTCTCAGTCAGGCAGAAGATGGGACCCGAAGAACTGCGTTCATTTTGTCGTCTGCTGAGCAAACATGAGATTATTGAGATGATTGTTGCTCATGCCGACATGGACCGTCCTCAGGAGATTGCCGGCATGATTCTGAAAAAACCGGGTTTTCTCTTTGGGATGTTTCGGGTAATTGGGCCGGAAATTCTGACCCTGTTTTCATCCTAACGACCTGATGACCGGACATGCCGAAAGGTGGATAAGGAGTAACCGGCAATATCAGGTTTATTATGTTATCAAAAACGCTCGTCGCTGTTGATGGTTCGTCACAGTCCGAGAAGGCCTTTGAGATTGCTGCTGGGCGACTTCATCCGGAAAACGACGAACTCCATGTACTCTATGTCATATCTCCAAAGAAATACGAGACACTCCTCTCAGAAGAAGGATATGACGGTACCCTTCCTCTTGAGAATCTCCGGGAACAGTTTTTGGAACATGAAAAAGCGGAACTCTTTCAGTCGCTTGAAGAAATCGCCCAGAGAAATGGGTATTCCTTTACGGCCCATGTGGCCATCGGCGATCCGCGATCAGAGATTATAAGCTTTGCCGAAAAGATCGAGGCAACGGCGTTAGTTCTGGGTTCAACCGGAAAAGGGTTGGGCAGCAGACTTCTGTTGGGCAGTGTCAGCAACTATGTTGTAACGCACAGTTCCATCACCACCATTGTTGTACGATAGGGTTGTAAGGGAAGCGTACGGCAGATGTGCAACCGGCCCCCCGTCTTACTTCCATTCTTTTTTATTCCAGCAGCAACAACAAAAGCACATGGATAGTGAATTTGGACGTGGATTTATCACAAATATCATGCTTGTTGCCAAACACTTTGGTCTTCCGCCGGATCAGGCCTGGCCCGGAGTTTCTGATCATCTTATTGAACTTATTATCCCGGAGACTTTTGCCGGGACCGAGGTTGAAGATCTGGTCATTATGCTACGGAAAAAAGTCATGTGGCATCAGATGGGGCATATGGATTCGGAAGATGCCGAAGATGTACGGCGGGTTCTGAATCGTCTGGTAACAGCCATTGATCGTCACCTTGGTATTGCTGATCCGCAGACTGGAAAATATGACTGAACCCCGGCAATTTTTCTCCTCTTTTTGTGCGTGAATCTGCCCTTAAATGACCTGATTTATTTAAAAAAAGGAACCGTTTAAGTCTTCTGAGGGCGATATTATAATGATACAATTACTCTGCAGACCTACAATTATATAGTACTCTCGAGCCTCTCTTTCTGAGCGGGTGGTCTGCACAAAAAACGGTGGTAATTGAGGAGTTTAAAGCATAAAGATGGCGCAAAAATATGATGCATCTCACATCACTGTTCTGGAAGGTCTTGAGCCAGTCCGTGAACGTCCGGCGATGTATATTGGGTCGACTGATACCCGGGGTCTGCACCACCTTGTCTATGAGGTCGTTGATAACTCCGTAGATGAGGCACTGGAAGGACAATGTAATGAGATCCGGGTGACTATCAAGAGTGACGGCTCATGTCGAGTTGAAGATGACGGGCGGGGGATCCCGGTTGATGCGATGGCTGAGCAGGGAGGGAAAAGTGCTCTCGAGGTTGTCCTCACTGTCCTTCACGCCGGAGGAAAGTTTGACAAGAACTCATATCAGGTCTCCGGCGGTCTGCATGGTGTCGGTGTCTCGGTTGTAAATGCCCTTTCAACCTATCTGCATGCTGAAGTGTATCGGGATGGCAATGTCTGGGACATGGGTTTTGAGCGCGGGTTTGTAACAAAAACACTCTCCTGCCGGACCAATACCACAGCCAAGTCACACGGGACGATTATCTCTTTTAAACCGGATCCGGCGATCTTTGAGACGACTGATTTTGAGTATGAGATTCTTGCCCACCGTCTTCGTGAAATGGCATTTCTTAACTCGGGGCTTACCATTTCTCTGTCTGACGAACGAACCGGCACTGAAGAAGAGTTTATGTTCGAGGGAGGCATCATTGATTTCATTGGCTATATGAATCAGGGACGAAACCCGATTCATCCCGATATTATCTATTTCAACACCTCAGACCCGGTAAACCGCACGGAAGTCGAGGTGGGTCTCCAGTATACTTCTGCGTATAATGAGAATGTGCTGACCTTTGTCAACAGTGTCAACACCCGTGAGGGCGGAACCCATCTGGAGGGATTCCGTAGTGCCTTAACACGCACCATCAATGCGACGGCAGGACGCAATAATCTCATTAAGGATACTAAAAAGGACAAAATCAGCCTTCAGGGCACTGATGTTCGTGAAGGTCTGTCGGCGGTTATCAGTATCCGGGTTGCCGAACCTCAGTTTGAGGGTCAGACGAAAATGCGCCTTGGTAACAGTGCCGTTAGGGGCACGGTTGACTCCCTCGTGTATCAGTCGCTGACCGAATATTTTGAAGAGCACCCGAAGGTCATCAAAGTTATTGTGGAAAAAGCGCTCGGTGCAGCGAGAGCCCGTGACGCGGCACGCAGGGCACGTGAAATGGCCCGGCGCAAAGGGGCGCTTGATTCCGGTGGACTTCCGGGGAAACTTGCGGACTGCTCTGAGCGGGACCCGGCAAAGAGTGAACTCTACATCGTAGAGGGTGACTCAGCAGGAGGTTCGGCGAAACAGGGTCGTTCCCGGTTATTCCAGGCTATTCTGCCGCTGCGGGGAAAGATCATCAACGTCGAGAAGGCACGTCTTGACCGGTCTCTGAAAAACGAAGAAATTCAGTCCCTTATAACGGCGATTGGCTCCGGCATCGGTGAGGACTTTGATATTGAGAAAGCCCGGTATCATCATGTTATTATCATGACTGATGCTGATGTGGACGGTGCTCATATCTGCACGCTTCTCCTGACGTTCTTCTACCGTCACATGCCGGAACTTATCGAGAAGGGCTACCTGTACATCGCTCAGCCTCCGCTTTACCGGGTTGGGAAAGGAAAGAAAGAGATCTATGCCTTTACTGAAGATGAGATGCACGACGCTCTTGAGGAGATTGGTGAGAAAGGCGCTCATATCCAGCGTTACAAGGGTCTTGGCGAGATGAACGCCGAGCAACTCTGGCAGACCACGATGGATCCTGCACAGCGGGTCTTAAAGCAGGTCGAGGTTGAGGATGTGGTACTTGCAAACGAAACCTTTGAGAGACTGATGGGAGATAACGTCGAGGCCAGACGGGACTTTATCTGGCAGCATGCAACGGAGGTGAAGAACCTTGACATCTGAACAGTCCGGTGATAATAAAGAACATTCAACCGGCCGTATCATAGCAGCACCAATTGTCAAAGAGATGCGGACGTCCTATCTCAACTATGCGATGAGTGTTATTGTCGGGCGGGCAATTCCTGATGTGCGTGACGGCCTAAAACCCGTCCACCGCCGTGCCCTCTTTGCGATGGGCGAGATGGGGAATACCTCTGATAAGGCCTACAAGAAATCAGCCCGTGTTGTTGGTGACGTGATGGGTAAGTATCACCCCCACGGTGACTCAGCAATATATGAGACCATTGTGAAGATGTCACAGGAATTCTCCTACCGCCATCCGCTTATTGACGGGCAGGGAAACTTTGGTTCGATTGACGGTGATTCAGCAGCAGCAATGCGATACACCGAGGTTCGCCTCGAGAAGATCGCTGAAGAACTGCTTGATGATATCGACAAGGAGACTGTTGACTTTGTCCCGAACTTTGATGAGTCCCTGAAAGAACCCTCGGTGCTTCCGGCAAAGGTGCCAAATCTTCTTGTGAACGGCACGAGTGGTATTGCGGTCGGTATGGCAACTGATATGCCGCCGCACAATCTGGGAGAGGTCTGTGACGCCGTCTGTGCCACAATAGACAACCCTGATATTACGCCTGCTGAACTCATGCAGCATATCCCGGGACCTGATTTTCCGACCGGCGGTGTGATTCTCGGGCGTGAGGGTATCGTCCGGGGTGCGATCGAAGGACGCGGAAGGGTAAAAGTTCGTGGCGTTGCCGAGATTGAGGAATGGAAGGGGAGAAACCGGATTATTATCTCAGAGATTCCCTATCAGGTCAACAAAGCCACCATGATCGAACTGATGGCGACGCTTGTCAGGGAAAAGAAGATTGAAGGGATCTCCGATATCAGAGATGAGTCCAATAAAGACGGTATCCGGGTTGTTATTGAGCTCAAAAAGGCAGCGGTGCCGATGGTGGTTCTTAATCAGCTCTACAGTCATACGCAGCTTGAAAAGACCCATAAGATCATCAATCTGGCCATCGTGAACGGGCAGCCAAAATATCTGACACTCAAAGATATCATCGAGGAATTCTTAAAGCATCGGATGGAGATTATTCTCCGCCGGACGCAGTTTGATCTGAAGAAGGCGCAAAACCGTCTGCACATCTTAAACGGACTGTTAATTGCCCTTGATGCAATTGACGAGATCATTGCTACTATCAGGTCTTCCCAGACGACCGAAGAGGCAGCAGAACGCCTGATTGCCACCTTTGGCCTTGATGCGCTTCAGGCAGATGCCATTTTAAAGATGCAGCTTCGCCGTCTTGCCGCCCTTGAGACTCAGAAGATTGTGGATGAGAAGAACGTTCTTCGTGATGAGATTGCACGCCTGGATATGATCATCTCAGACGATGTGCATATTTGTGCAGAAATCCGCGAGGAGACGCTGGCTATCAAAAACAAATATGCAAACCCGCGCCGGACGGAGATTACCCATGCCGTCGGAGACTTCGACCGTGAGGATCTTATCGAGAACAAACCGGTTTTTGTCTCGCTGACGACGCAGAATTATATTAAGCGGATGCCTCTTGAAACCTATAACTCTCAGCACCGGGGAGGACGTGGTATTATTGGCATGAACACAAAGGAGGACGATATCGTCGCCTCGGTGTTTGTGGCTAACACGCACGACTATCTGCTCTGTTTCACGTCACGCGGACGGGCACACTGGCTGAAAGTCTATAATATTCCGGAGAGTTCACGTATTGGCAGGGGGAAGGCAATTGTCAACCTTCTGCAACTGGAGGATGAGGTTGTTACGGCAATTATTCCGGTATCGGAGTTCAGTAAAGATAAACAGTTTATCTTTGCGACCCGTCATGGAAGTGTGGCACGTATTTCACAGGACAAGTTTAAAAATCCACGGTCTGTAGGAATTTATGCGATAAAACTCCGTGATGATGATGAACTGGCAGACGTGAAGGCAACCGATGGGACAACAGATGTTATTCTGACCAGCAGATACGGACAGAGTCTCCGGTTTGATGAGAACAGGGTCCGGTCGATGGGCAGAAACGTCGGCGGTGTCCGGGGTATGAACCTGCGGTATGGTGATGTGATCGAGAATATCGCTATCGTCGGAAAGACACATCTGCTCACGATTACCGAAGCGGGGTATGGAAAACGCACGCCGTTTGAGCAGTTTTCAAGCAAAGGACGTGGCGGTATGGGTGTGCGCAACATCAAGACTGATCTCGGAAACGGCGTGGTCTCTTCAAAACCGGTCTGTGACGATGACGAGATAATCGTGATGAGTCAGTCAGGTATTGTGATCCGCACGAAGGTTTCCGAGATCTCTATTACCGGACGCGGCACGAAAGGGGTCAGAATTATGCGACTTGCAAACGGCGACCGTGTTGTCGGATTTGCGGTGCTGGAAGCGGAAGATATTGAAGCGGCGGCGGATGCTGCTGTATCTGAAGCAGGCGATATCGAGGCAGTGGTCAATGCTGATGTTCCGGATAATTCTGAGCCGGAAACGGATGAAGTTGACGCAGCAGAAGATATTGACTTCCCGGACGATTCTGAACCGGAAGAAACCGACGAATAACACTCTCTTTTTTTCTTATTTTTTGCCGGGTTCTGGTTCTTTCATCTGAAAATGACAATCACATTTTCATTAAACAGCGCCTGAACCATTCGGTTCACACACGTTTTTTTCAACAAGAGCAACGGCTACAGCTGCAAAGCGCTCATGGGATATGCTTATTTTGATGGTAAAGTGTTCGGCAGACGGCAGATGCAGGACAATGAACGGAGCACCGGAAGGTTCTTTTTTAACTTCAATCTCATGGAGTGCCGGTGTAACAGAATAGGGCGACAGTGCTTTGATGACCGCCTCTTTTGCCGCAAAACGTGCCGCGTAACAGGGTGCTGGATTACTTTTGTTTCGACAGTATTCGATCTCTTCCGGTGTGAAAACCTTCGTCAGAAATGAGGTTTTTGCGCAGAGTTCTTCGTCAAACCGGGCAACTTCGACAATATCTACACCAATTTCCATCTTAGTTCGCCTTCCGTCGTGTTTTCTTGCCGGTTGCCGTAACGTCCAGTGAATCAACGGTCCGGATGATCCGCGGAACTTTCCATTCCTGTAATCGCTCTTTTAAGAAACCGGTTATCTCTTCTTCAAACAGGGGGTCATCTGCCGTATCTTCCCGGAGAACTTCAGCGACAACCAAGGTGCCTGCAATCCTGCTGGGACGACCAAAGACCCAGGCGTCTGTTATTCCCGGGAATGTGCGCAGCGCTGCTTCTACCTCTTCCGGATTGATTTTGTACCCGCCAGCGTTGATCATCTCGGTTGTGCGTGAGACAAAGACCACCCGTTTCTCTCCAACGGATTCCACCACATCGCCGGTTGCAAACCAGTCGCCGCCTGAAAGGGTTTGTTCCGGGTCGGCGCAGAGTGAACGGTGGACCTGGAGTTCTCCGTCCGGGGTAATCCGGATTCGTGATTGCAGGTTCTTAGGAATCGGAAAGGTGGCGCCATCTGAGATCAGGAGTACACCGGTCTCGGTTGAGGCATAGATATTGTGACAGACAACACTAGGGAAGGTTGTTTTCAGCGTTGTGCCAAGCTCCGTATCAAATGCCTCGCCGCCTGAAAAAATGCCGGTAAGGGTGGTCTGTGGTGATGAATCCGAAGCAGAACCAGAACACGAAGTGGTGAGGGCACGCAGATAGGTGGGTGTGGCAGCAAGGTCTGTAATTTTGTGTTTGCTGATTCCGTTTCCGGTGAGAGATGCGGGGGTTTCAAAAAGGTAGACCATTGGTGCTCCTGCCATCAGTCCCTGCATAAAGAGCAACACACCGGCAATATGGGATGGATAAAACCCGAATCCAATAATGTGGGACTCACCCTCTGCTTCACTCAGGAGCGGGGCACGAAAAAGGGTCTCGATGTGGTGTCGCACACATTTGGGTCGTCCGGTTGTCCCGGAGGTAAAGAGACCAATGGTGAAATTTTTAGACTGAGTAATGCGTAATCTGAGGTCATCATATCCGGAAACTTCTGGGAATGTTGTGTTCTGCCATGTGACGTCTTCATTGTGGGGCAATCCCAGTTCCATTCGTTCCCCATCAGAGAGATCCGGGTCCGCAAGCAGGTAGTCGCCGCCGTTGAGTGCTGCGGCAAGAAAAAGCACATGCTGCCGGTAGGGGTTTTGTTCTGCAATGACGGCGGGTATTTTTTCTACGGCGTTAATATCTTTGATCAGATCCCGGCGTGTTTTAAAAAGCGCCCGGTTTTCATCAGTCCAGAACAATTGGTCTTCTTTCATCTCACGCTCATTTGTGCCGTTCGTTCTCTTCTTTAGGATTTCAGAACCTTTCTGAACTCACCAAGGGTTCCCGGATATCCAACTTCAAAGACGTCAACGCCATAGGCATCTTCAATTCTGGCGGCAAGTTCTGCCAGATCAAAGGAGTCGAGGCCCAGGTCTGCTATCGGGTCCATCTCGTCATCGAATTTTTCAGGAACCGTCACTCCTTTTTTTCGCAGGATCGTTTGTAATATTCCGGTTAACTCGTCATTCATCGCTTATTATCATCTCACCCCTGAAAGGACTTTAAGGTTACCGGCACCTGCCTATTTATGAGAGTATTTCAAAATATCATGCGAAGAGGAACGAGTTCATGACAGAGCGAGTGCTGAGCAAAACAATATCCGTTCGCAATCTTCGGGAAGACGAAGTTGAAATCCCAATTGCGTGGGCACGAAGTGAGGGGTGGAATCCGGGGCTTCATGATGGTCCCGGTGAATATCATGTTGACCCAAAAGGATGGTTTGCCGCAGAATGCAACGGTGAGGTCGTCGGCACCGGGGTCTGCACGAACGATGATGATTCCTATGCTTTTGTCGGTTACTACATCGTCCGTCCTGACTTTCGGGAGGGATATGCCGGTCTTGCCCTCATGCAGGCGATGAAACGACACGCGGGAAATCGCACCATTGGGATTGACGGTGTTTTTGAACTTCAGCAAAAGTATGCGGACGTTTTGGGGTTTACCTTCGCGTATCGGAATATCCGGTGGGAAGGTATTGCTGCGGGCCACCCGCAATCCGGTTTGGTCGCTCCGGAAGAGGTGGATGCTGCGGCGCTCTTGGCGTATGACACAGCTCATGTCCCGGCACAACGGCCGGTTTTTCTTGAACAATGGCTGACGCAACCGAATGCAATCACTCTTGTTAAGGTTGCCTCTGACGGGAGTATTCAGGGCTATGGTGTTATCCGGCGATGCTTTGAGGGATATAAAATCGGGCCACTCTTTGCAGAGACCCCAGAGATTGCAAACTCACTGTATGAGGGACTTACGAGTAGTGTGCCGGGTGAGAAGGTATACTTTGACACGCCTGAGCCCAACGCCGATGCAGTGTTAATGGCACAGGAACGGGGCATGACGGAAGTATTTGGCACCGCGAGAATGTATAGTGGGGAAGCACCAGCTCTTCCGCTGGATACTATATACGGGGTTACAACCTTCGAACTTGGGTGACTCTGTCTCTTGGTGGTGTTTTGGGTTAGTCAGAGAAGAGAACGGAAAAAAGATGTGGTGAAATTGTTAGAGATATACTGGATGCATGCGGGTTGGTGTGTTGTAGGAGTAATTCGTGTGCGTGATCATAGGTTCTCGTTAATGCGTGCAGGTACTGATACCACAGACGAGTGTTCCGTTCACGAAACTTTCGATGGTCTCTTCAATTGTTCCTGAAACGCCAAGGTAAACATCAATACCCTGTTCATTAAAGAGTCCTACGGCATTTGGGCCCATGCCGCCGGCAAGGATTTTTGTCGCTCCCAGTCCTGCCAGAAACGGCGGAAGGGCGCCCGGTGAGTGGCCGGGACTTCCAACAGTCTCTTTTGCAACAATTGTTCCGTTCTCGATTGTTACCATTACGTACTCGGTGCAGTGGCCAAAATGCTGAGAGACAATTGGTCCCTCAGCGGCAATTGCAAGTTTAACGATTCCTTCTTCCATTCATTCACCGTCTGAAATTTCCGAATCTGGTTCCACGTCCACCGCCGCCACCGCCGCCGCGTGGAACACCGCCACGGCCAAGTCCGTAGACAACGCCACCTGTTGGAACCTGTCCTGCTGTGCCTTCTTCTGTTGTCCGGGTCTGTGGGGTCTGGCATCTTCCCATACCCCGTCCGGTCATTGGACCGGCGCCTCGTGGTCCTGTCTGGTCAAATCCTGGCATATGTTTTCACCACCTGTAATTTCTCAATCCCATTCCTCTTCCCCGGCCGCCGCCAAATCCGCGTCCCATGCCGCATCCACGGGGAAGACCCCCACGGCCAAGTCCATAGACTACACCGGCTGGTAATACACCGGCTGGTGGAATCTGGGCTGCTTGTAGCGGAGGTATTTGTTGTGCTATCTGTTCTGCTGTCTGTGCTGGCATATTAGCGTTTGTGGGTGCCTGTTGGGGCTGGCATCTACCCATTCCCCGTCCGGTCATTGGGCCGGCACCCTGTGGTCCTGTCTGGTCAAATCCTGGCATAGATAATTCACCTCTTGGTGATTAATTACACATATGCGCGAAAAGAGATAAAGGTATTGATGGTCGCAAGAGTTACCTGCTTATTTAGGGCTTAGACTGTTCTTTTCCGTTTGTGGAAGGCACAGTATTTTTGTAGCAATCGGCGACAGAGTCTTTGCCGTCACACCCTTCGATGGTAATTTTTTTTCCGTTGACCAGTGCGTCAGCAATCTTATGACGGGCTTCGTGAAGGTCGCGCCAGAGTGTCTTGCGTGACACTTCCATATGTGCCGCCGCTATTTCCTGGTTATAACCCAGAAGATCCACCAGTTTGAGTGCCTCAAGCTCTTCCACTTTCAGGGGGATTTCACCGCTGTCTTCGTTGATCTGACAGCAGGGCTGGTAGCATCGCCACGGGCCACTTCCCTGCATCATTCTATGTTTGCGGGGGCGTCCGCGTCCGCGTCTTGGGGCACTGTTATCCGGGCTGGTGAAATCACTCATGTTCGTCTAGATAATCTTTAACTTTTCCGGCAATAGCACGAATAGCATCTGATGCCGGTGATTGCTGCCGTGTGACTGGCAGGCAGTTTCTGACACTGGTGAGCACTTCACTGTCAAAGGGAATCTTTCCGATGATCGAAATATCTTCCTGTCGGTACCATTTTTCAATCTGTTCTGTTGTCTCCGGACTGAGATCATACTTGTTGATGACACCGGTCATCACCGGGTTGAACTGGCGGCAGACGGTGACCAGACGTTCGATATCATGCAGTGAGGAGAGCGACGGTTCGGCGACGATAATGACTAAATCCACACCACTGACTGTTGCAATAAGTGGACACCCGATGCCGGGCGGACCGTCGATAATCAGCACTTCTGAGTCTTCGCTGTTTGCTTCTGCCTGTTTTTTGACCTCGGTTACCAGTAGTCCGCTGGTGCCTGATCCGGCGAAGAGTTCGGCGTGCGAGAGAACCCCGCTGGGTGTCTGTGAAAGATAGAGCGTTCCATTCTCTTTCATTACCAGTGATGCTGCTTCTGCCGGGCAGACGTAGACACAGACGTTGCACCCTTCGCATTTGATGGGTCGCACGGTGTAGACGTCGCCGTTCGGAATAATTGCATTAAACCGGCACGCTTCGGCGCAGATACCACAGCCGGTGCAGAGGTCGGGATCGATGACCGCACACGGGAGACCGAAATAGGGTTTCGACGTCGTATCTTTTGCTTCTAAGAGGATGCTCAGATTCGCAGCATCAACATCGGCGTCAGCGATAATCCGTTTCACCGGCAGAATGTCGGCAAGGGCCGCTGAGAGCATTGTCTTGCCGGTCCCGCCTTTCCCGCTTAGGATGGCGATTTTTAACATAACTTCACCTCTGCTCGTTCTTTTGCCTGGGTAAACAGGTTCAGAAACGCATCACGCCATGTGGGATCCTGTGCGGCGATGAGGTGCCCGGTGCCCTGAATCTTCGCCCACTCGCGTGAGAAGGGTATCTTAAGAACAATTGGGATTTCTTCCTCGTTACAGAAGGACAGAATATCAGTGTCGGACCCGTCGCTGCGGTTGATAACCACGAGTGAGGGAATCTTAAACTGTTTTGCAACACCGACAGCCAGTTTCAGGTCGTGTAGACCAAAGGGCGTTGGCTCAGTAACCATGATGCAGACGTCGGTATCTTCCATTGTCTCGATAACCGGACAGGACGTTCCCGGCGGACCGTCGATGATAACATCTCCGTTTGTTGAGGCAGCATCTTTTGTGGCGCTGATGACCGGTGGTGCTGCGACTTCACCTTCTTTGAGTCGTCCGGTGATAAGGGTCAGTGAATCGGATGGTTTGCTGGTGGTGACGGTGCCAATTTCACGGGGAACTTCGGTGATGGCGTCTTCGGGACAGACGAGCCGGCACCCGCCACAGGCATGGCAGAGTGAGGGGTTTACGATAACCTTTTCCGGTGTTATGAGGAGTGCGCCGTACTGGCAGAATTCTCCACAGGCACCGCAGTTGGTACATTTTTCTGCATCAATCTGTGGAATGGTCTGGCAGACCGGGACCTGTGTTCCCTCAGAAGGGAAAAAGAGATGGACGTTTGGTTCTTCTACGTCACAGTCAACGAGGGTGATCGTCTGCTGCTCTGAGACCGCCCACGCCATGTTGGCGGCAACCAGTGTCTTGCCGGTCCCGCCTTTGCCGCTTGCGACAACGATACGTGTCACGTTTTCCTCAGACCAGTTGTTTGAGTGCGCCGTTTTTGTATTCTGCAACAGCCTGGGTTGCAGTTGTTCCGCTGTTGCAGGCATAGACTTCGAGTCCGGAAGCTTTCAGAGCGTTGAATGCGTTGCCACCGACCTGGCCGGTGAGGACGACGTTTACACCCTCGTTGAGCAGGAGCTGTGCAGCTTTTGGCCCGACGCCGCCGGTATCATTGGAGTGTGGGTTCGTTACTGCTTTTACCTCGCTGGTCTCTGAGTCGATGATGAGGAAGAATGGCGAGCGGCCAAAGCGTTCTTCGATGAGTGCGTCGGCAGTATTGCCTTTCGTGCTGATTCCAATTTTCATAGTCATATATAATTTACTCATATGTGCATAAAGGTGTGGGTTTTGGCAGGATTAGACTGGCTCGAAATGGCCAGGCTGAGGACGTTTACATTATTCTTTTGGACATTTGAAGTATATTATGCCTTACTTTTTATTATATAATGGTAACTCCTGATAAGGTGTCACGAAAATCCCTGCCTGTCAAAACCAAAAAACAGACCGACTGAAAAAAAGGGGTGTTTATCCTTCAAGGACCATCGTTTCAAGTTCGAGCGGCATGATATACGTTCCATCACGGTATGTACGCATGTTCCCTCCGGAAATTTCATCGACCAGAACAATCTTGTCTCCGATTTTGCCGAATTCAAACTTGATGTCATAGAGGTCGATATTCTTTTTTGCAAGTTCGTCCTTCATGATGGTTGCAATCTGCTGGGTAAGGGATTTGACCTCTTCGTATTCATCCGGGGTCATGATGCCAAGAATCTCAAGTGCATCCTTTGTGACCGGTGGATCTTCACGTGCATCATCCTTGAATGTGGTCTCGACAAACGCAGGCAATGATGCCGCTTCTTCTACATAATCCCCGTATCGGCGGTAAAAACTCCCGACTGCATGTAAACGGCAGATGACTTCCAGACCCTTGCCAAACATTTTTGCCGGTCTGACTGTCATGCTGAGGTTGTCGATATCAGCATCGATATAGTGCGTCGGGATTCCTTTGTCGTTTAAAATTTCGAAGAAAAATTTAGTCAACCGGATACAGGCACGACCCGCACCCTCCATCGTAAGACCGACAGTATTCATGCCCGGATCGAAGACACCATCCGCCCCCGTGCAATCATCCTTGAATTTGAGCAGATAGTTTCCGTCGTCAA
>Ga0222642_1000100_pt1 | contig 21115 bp, 18 predicted proteins | sample AntAcemetagen229_FD_179813 | JGI IMG/M metagenome (GOLD analysis project Ga0222642, IMG submission 179813) | Saline water microbial communities from Ace Lake, Antarctica - #229 | ecosystem: Environmental > Aquatic > Non-marine Saline and Alkaline > Saline | place: Antarctica: Ace Lake... | reverse complement strand
CAACTTAGAGTGCGTTCCTCAGCCCGATTTAATCTATACGGTAGTCTATCAAAGTATGGTTAATGATAAAATAAATACTCCGACTCAGATTGAACTCCCGGTTTGTTTGCTAAAAAGTTGGTAAACTTAGTTTACTAACTTTTTTTAAAAACTTGGTTTACTTAGTTTACCAAGTTTTTAGGTGACCGAGATTTTTGTGATCCAAGTATTCTTTCGACATTGTCGAAAGAATTAAGCTGAAGCCATTATGGTGACGCAAATATATACGACTTTTTGCGTCGAACAATCTTCAGCAGGGATAAAAAAATCTTTTAGTGTGACAATCCGAGCAGGTCAGCTCCTTGCAACATACGCCGGTCGGTGGTGACAACCTCAGTGCATTTGGCTGCCAGGGCCGAGCCGAGGTGAATTCCGTCGAGCGTTCGGAGCATTATGGGGGGTTTTTGCGCATAACAGCGCCGGGCGACTTCAACGGCTTGGTCAAGCACATCAGATCCAACCGACAGAAGTACCAGCCGTCCATCTTCAACATCTCCGCGAAATTTCTGGTAAAGCCGTTCAGCCCAGCCCGGTTTAATATCGCCCCGGGACTCCTTCTGGCAGAGGGCATAGAACAACTCAGTGTTCAGCACCTCGCTGGAAAAAAGCGGTTCGCTGGATTTGTCAGCTTTGTCCAGGTATATTTCGGAGTCATCTTCCGGGGTGTAAAGCTTGAGAACGCAGGAAGTATCCCAATAGATCAACAGCGTTCCTCCCGAAGCTCATCCAGGATTGCCCGGGAACCGGGAGAGCTCTTTCCCGTGCCGCTTTTACGCTGCAAAGCTTTCAGTTCTTTTATCCAGCCGGACATGTTGGTGGCCGACCGAGCTCGAATTCCCGAGAGCCTGGCTTTGGGTTTCCCTCTCACGGTGATGATCACATCTTCACCGGCCTGGGCCAGAGCTACCAGTGCGCTCAGCGTAGCTTTACTTTCTTTTAAAGTTGTTATCATGTGACCAATGTAGTCACATGCATAGAGTTAGTCAAGAGGCTTTATCATTTGTTACTTCTCTCATGCCTCAATGTGGGATTTTAAAAAGTTAGTAAACTTAGTTTACTAACTTTTTCAAAAACTTGGTTTACTTAGTTTACCAAGTTTTTGAGTCATTGAAAATAGTTGGGAATTTGCCCTATATAAACCGAAGGCAGCATTCCCTCGGAGGAAAACTTTTTGACTTTCACAATCACTTATAGGGCCTTAACTGTGGCTTAAAATATATTCAGACGATGTCTCATTTTTCAAACTACTTGCACAGTATAACGTCATGCGAACAAGCAGATTATAATCCAGAAGACCCGGACAAAAAGCCGAATGTCCCATTAATGTCCCATTTTTTGGATAGGACATAAGAAGACATTTGACCTCGGAGGTCAGTAGAAAGCGTTGCGGTTTCCTGCCGAACAAGAGGATAGCCGCGTGCGTGGGTTTTCCTTGTCCTCTCCGGGCGAATAGGCACAGGATTGTGCCGTATGAGCCCGTGGCGACTGAGGCGCCGGGACTCCGGCGACAAAGGCGCCAAAAACATAACAGCCTGACCGAAGGGAAGGACCGAGGAGGCGCTGTGGGAGTATCCCGAAGGGAGACGTACAGCGCCGACCTCCCGACCGGATGGGAGGGAACAAAGGTAAGGGGCGTTAGCCCCGTGGGTAGCGGGGGCAAAAATCATTTCCGTTCGTAGGACGGCCGGGTTTTTTCGGCCGGCCGTAAGGAACACGAGGGGGGGGTGAGACTTCACCCCCCCCTGTGAGCGCATGGCGACGGCGCTTTAGCGCCTTGGAGCCATATTAAAGCGCGAACTTCATTAGATTTTGAAGCCTAATAGAGGGGGGTTTTCAAAAGGGGGGGGAAATGCGGCTTACTTTTTTTATAAAAAGTAATTGAGCATCTCCCCCCCCTTTTGTATGGGGGGGTGAAGTGTTCCGCCAAGAACGGAAATGATTTTTTCAATATGTAAGTGGCGCGAAGCGCCTCCTTAATTTTTTAGGGGGTAGCGGGGGATGCGACCGAATTTACCGGCGCCCTGCGGCCTGGTGGGGTGGGGGAGGGGAGGTTGTTCGGGCGCCTGAGCCACTCAGGAAAGTTTACAGATTTATGCCTCTGGCGATCGGCATCAGAGGAATTTGAGCACGGATGCTGTCGGCGATCGCTCCGGATCCGGATTTGTGGGTGTCAAGCAATAAAGGGCATTTGCCCTTTATTGCGTCGGCGAGGGAGATGAGCGAGCTCGGGGATTGTGGGATAGGGAAAGCGAGCGAGTTTCGAGGGGATTCGGTGGCGCGGAACGCGGCTCCGAATCCCCTCGAATCTCGTGAGCCGGCTTAGGTGAGACAGCGGAGCGGCCATCAGTCTGCGTGCTTTTCGCAGTCTGATGGCCGCTTTTTTGAGCTGTCGGGTGAGGTGAATATTGACTTGGGGAAAGAGCATCGATCATCAGGTAAGACGAGGCCTGGCGCGGTTCTTGCGGCCGCTCCTGGAGGCGATTAAAATCGCATCGCGATTTTAATCGCCGGAAGGATGCCCCGAAGGGGCAAGGCCATCAGCAAGAAGCGTGACAGGCCGGTGCCCGTGTGGGAAAGGCACCAGGTTGCGAGGCGGGGGAGGGGTGCTGGCCGCCGGGGAGCGGTTTCAGTCCGGGTTGTAGGGGGTGAGGTAGGGGGACCCGGACTGAAACTGCGGGACCAGGTTGTTGGCGTGGGCTGGGGCCGCAAGAAGCGTGACAGCTTTGCTGGCGCGCTTCTTGCCCAGGGAAACGTTGATCTACCGAAGTACGTTTAAAATTATCCGGAGAGCGTAGCCGGTCGAGGAGGCCCGGCCGCTATCTGTTTATGAAGGCCGGGGCTCTTCGACCGGCGGGGCTCCACGAAGAAGGGCGGGGGAGGCGGTTTCAGTCCGGGCTGGTGGGGGGTGGGGTAGGGGCGCCCGGACTGAAACCGGGCGTGGTGCGCAGAGGGAATTGATAAAGTGGAGCGGAGGTGCCGCGGTACGCGGCACCGAGCATCCTCGATTTGGGAGGTGTGCCTGCCGGGACAACGGTGAATATTGACTCGGGGAGAGAGCATCGATCATCAGGTAAGACGAGGCCTGTCACGCTTCTTGCGGCCGCTCCTGGAGGCGATTAAAACCGCATTGCGGTTTTAATCGCCGGAGGGATGCCCCGAAGGGGCAAGGCCATTAGCAAGAAGCGTGACAGGCCGGTGCCCGTGTGGGAAAGGCGCCAGGTTACGAGGCGGGGGAGGGGTGCTGGCCGCCGGGGAGCGGTTTCAGTCCGGGTTGTAGGGGGCGAGGTAGGGGGACCCGGACTGAAACCGGGCGTGGTGCGCAAAGGGAATTGATAAAGTGGAGCGGAGGTGCCGCGGTACGCGGCACCGAGCATCCTCGATTTTGGGGGTGTGCCTGGCGAGGGGACAAGGGTGAATGTTGATTCGGGAAGAGAGCATCGATCTTCACGTAAGACGAGGCCTGGCGCGGTTCTTGCGGCCGCTCCTGGAGGCGATTAAAACCGCATCGCGGTTTTAATCGGCGGAAGGATGCCCCGAAGGGGCAAGGCCATCAGCAAGAAGCGTGACAGGCCGGTGCCCGTGTGGGGAAGGCGCTGGGTTGAGAGGAGAGGGCGGTGTTGCCTGCTGCCGGGGAGCGGTTTCAGTCCGGGTTGTAGGGGGCAAGGTAGGGGGACCCGGACTGAAACCGCGGGACTAGGTTGCCAGCGTGGACCGGGGCCCGCAAGAAGCGTGACAGCTTTGCTGGCGCGCTTCTTGCCCGGGGGAACGTTGGTTCACTGAAGGATGTTTGAATTAACCGGAGAGCGTAGCCGGTCGAAGAGGCCCGGCCGCTATCTGTTTATGAAGGCCGGGGCTCTTCGACCGGCGGGCCTTCACAGGGGGAGGCGGTTTCAGTCCGGGCCGGTGGGGGGTGGGGTAGGGGCGCCCGGACTGAAACCGGGCGTGGTGCGCAGAGGGAATTGATAAAGTGGAGCGGAGGTGCCGCGGTACGCGGCACCGAGCATCCTCGATTTGGGAGGTGTGCCTGGCGAGGGGACAAGGGTGAATGTTGATTCGGGAAGAGAGCATCGATCTTCACGTAAGATGAGGCCTGGCGCGGTTCTTGCAGCCGTTCCTGGAGGCGATTAAAACTGCATCGTGGTTTTAATCGCCGGAAGGATGCCCCGAAGGGGCAAGGCCATCAGCAAGAAGCGTGACAGGCCGGTGCCCGTGTGGGAAAGGCACCAGGTTGCGAGGTGGGGGCGGGGTGCTGGCTGCGGGACTAGGTTGCCGGGGGGGTGCCCGTTTCTTTCTCGAAGAATCCGACTGTTTACCTCGTCAACGGAACATCGCCCATGGTCCTGAAATAGCATCTGGTCAGCCCCATGATCGCCCAGAGGCCGGTTGTCTCCAGGAATATCCCGATGTCGGCGGTCCCATCGCCGTTGTAATCGCCGGAGGCGACGGTGTCGGTGGAGTTCTCGAAATATACCCACGTTAATCCTCTCACCGCCCATAAAATGGAACTTCCCCGGAAGATGGCGAGGTCGCTGATACCGTCACCGTTGGCGGAGAATGAAGAAGCGCTGATCCGGGAGGGGCTCAAGAAGAGCGGGTCCAACCTCTCCCAAACGGCGGAAGAGCTGGGCATCGCCCGGGGTACCCTCTACAGCAAGATGAAGAAATACGGACTATAGCCCGGAGTGCAACGAAATAATTGCGCACCTCAAAAGGTGCGGCTACCACAACAGCATAGAAAATTCTGGGTTATCGGATAGCCTTTGTTGAGGGGTGTTTAATTTTTGATGGCGTCATTTCCCGCTGGTTTTTCCGCCCGTTCCCGCAAAACCTCCTTCACGGCGGAAAGGAGGTCGTATATCGCGTATGGTTTCTGGAGCAGGCGGAAGGTTTCTTTCTCCTCCGCTGTCAAGCGGAAATGCCCGCCGGAATATCCGCTGCTCAAGAGGACGGCGAGATCCGGCTGCTGGCCGTGAAGCTGTTGGGCCAGGAGAAAACCGTTCCCGTCGGTAAGCAGCATGTCGGTAAAGAGAAGGTCGATGCCGCCGGGATGTTCGTTGAAGATTTTTTCCCCTTTGGCGATTGAGGCGCCCTCGAAGACGTCATAGCCGTACTGGCGGAACGTCCGGACGATGAAATTACGGACGCCCTTTTCATCCTCCACCACCAGGATTTTTTCCCCATCACCCCGGGGCGGCTCCCGGGAACCGGTTTCTTCGGTCTCCCAGCCGGTTCCGACCTCAAAAGCCGGCAGATACATATTAAAAACCGAACCCTCTCCGGGTTTACTGTACACGTTGATCCACCCGTCGTGCTGTTTCACGATACCATAGACAGTGGAAAGACCGAGCCCCGTTCCCTCCCCGACTTTTTTTGTGGTGAAGAAGGGTTCAAAAATATGCTCGATGGTCGCAGGGTCTATGCCGGCACCCGTGTCCTCCAGGCAGAGGCGGATAAAGTGTCCGGGGTATGCTTCAGGGATAATCGCTGCCTCGTCCTCGTCCAGGATGACGTTTTGCGTGATGATGGTGATGGTGCCCCCATCAGGCATGGCGTCGCGGGCGTTGACCACGAGATTCATGATGACCTGCTCGATCTGGCCGGGGTCGGCTTTCACGCGCAGGATTTTTTCGGCCAGCCTGGTGACGATCTGTATATCTTCACCGATAATGCGCCGGAGCATCTTGTCCAGGTTATTAACTGTTTCATTGAGGTTGAGTATCTGGGGCTGGAGTGCCTGCTGGCGGCTGAAAGCCAAAAGCTGACGGGTGAGAGCGCCCGCCCGGAAAGCGGCATTCTTGACTGTTTCGATGTCTCCGCGCAGCGGAGACTCCTCGGGGAGTTGACCGAACGTCAATTCGCTGAAGCCCGTTATCACCGTCATCAGGTTGTTGAAATCGTGGGCGATGCCCCCGGCCAGCCTTCCGATCGCCTCCATCTTGTGCGCCTGACGGAGCTGTTCTTCGCTCTGCCGGAGATCCTCCTCCACCTTTTTGCGCTCGGTTATGTCCTTCCCGTATATGTTGACATACCCCTTTCCCTCAATAGGAGCTAAGGTTGTGGAGAAAGTTCTATCGTCGCACTCAATCTTGATCTTGGTAATCGTGCCGGAACGGGATACTTCCATGACCTTGGCACACAACTCCTCCGGCAGGGCTTCCCCTATCCGGCATTTCCAGGCTTTTAACAGTTGATCCCCGGGTTTATTGCAATATACGATGATCCCATCTTTCGATACCCGGAGGACCGGGTTGGGATTTTCGGAGGGAAACCTGGCCAGTTTATAGATCTCCTCCGCCGCCCGCTTCTGCGCGAAGGCAATACCAATGCTGTCGCCCAGCCCCTCAAAGAAGCGGATCATTTCCGGGTTGAACCGGTTGGGGCGGCGGTCGTTGAGTTGCAGCAGCCCGATGATCTCACCGTCCGCATTCAGAGGGATGAGCGCGACGGATTCGTACCCCTCGCCGTTGCATCGGTTGCGGGTCCGCGCCTGGCGATCCGCCTCTGATGTCGTAGCCAGCAGTTGTGTGGTGGAGTTGCTCCAGAAGCTGCCGTATGCCGTGAAGAAAGGCAACGCGGGGTCGGTCCGTCCGCGAAGAACATTTCCGCACATGCACTCGAGCACGGGGTTCCCCGTGGCGTCACGCACCACCTCACCGGCTTCGTTACGTTCGCACAGGTACCGCTCGGCGAGTAAAAAGTCCTCCGAAAAACCGCTGGCCTCGAAATAGGGATAGTCATCGCCCTCTTGCAGGCGGATGCCGACGGCTTCGAAATCCATCCTGTTCTTAATTAGCTGCATAATGTCGCCGATTGTCTTCTCCGCGTCGGTCAGGCGGGTGAGCGATTCCAGTACTTCGCGCGCCAGCTGCTCCTGTTTTTCCTTGAGCTTGCTTTCGGAGATGTCGATGGCGACTTCGATGGCGCCGATGATTCGGCCGTCCTGATCCCGCACGGGCGCCGCGCTTGCGAGCCAGGACCCCTGGGTCTCGGGCCAGTGATCCTGGTTCAGGGGCGTCAACTCGGCTTTACTGGCTTCCCCGCTTTCGACTGCCTTCATGACCGGGCAGTGCCGGCACGGGTTACTGAGCCCCCATGCGGAGTAGCATTTTCTGCCTGCCATGGCCTGCACGGTTAAGCCGGTGGCTTCTTCATACGCCTTGTTCGCCCAGACCAGATTAAGCTCCCGGTCATGGAAGGCGGCGATCACCGGTGCATTTCGAAGCATTTCCGCCTGGAAGTAGTTCTGTTTTTCGTTCTCCCGCAGCACCGTCTCCGCCTGTTTTCGCTCGGTGATGTCCCGGAAGAACCCCACGTTGCATTCCCTGCCTTTAAGAGAGATGCCGAACGTGTTGATATCCGCATAAACAATTGTGCCATCCTTCCTGAGACAAGGAATGTCCGGTGCCAGAGTCTTCTCTCTCTGTGCCTGGGCTTCAAACTCGTCCACGACGTGCTGCAAAAAATCTTTCGGATGAATGTTCGCCACCCCCATGGTTTTCAATTCTTCCTCGGTGTATCCGATCATCCGACAGAGGGCGGGATTCGCATATGTGAAAAGTCTGGTCTCGATGTCGGCAATCAATATGCCGTCGGCACTTTTCTCAAAAAGCATGCGATATAATGCATCGGATTCCCGCAGTGCGTTGTCCACCTTCTTATAACTGCGCCGCGTTTCAGCATTGCACAACTCCCGCGCCACCGCCGGCGCGAGCTGCTCCAGGTGATCCTTCATGACATAGTCGTGCGCGCCGGCTTTTATGGAAGTGACGATGGCGACGTCGCCGATGGCACCGGAGACGAGGATGAACGGTATGTCCAGCCCGCGCTTTTTCAACAACTCAAGCGCCTGCACCCCGTCTAACTGCGGCAGGTTGTAGTCCGCCAGGATGATCTCCCAACCCTGGTCGAGTTGGGCCAGGTAATCGGCTTTCGTCTGAACCACCATGATCTCGGGGGCATAGCCGGCCGCCTCCAGCGTCTCGCGGATCAGCTCAGCGTCCTTTGGATCGTCTTCCAGGTGCAGGATGCGAAGCGGTATCTTCATTCAGATGCTCCCTTTTCGTGTAGATGCGTTCGGGCTTTCGGATTGGCGAGCGGTGATTCATTCAAGGCCACCCAGAAGACACCCAGGGTTTTAACCGCCTCGATGAACTTATGGAAATCAACCGGTTTGACCACGTAGGCGTTCACCCCGAGTTTGTAACTGGTGATCAGGTCCTGTTCCGCGCTTTTTCCTAATCTTCGATGACTTTTCATTTCGCCCTTTCTTGACTCAGTTCGTTGATAATACTTATAAGCTCGTCTAAACCGGAGGCCTTGTCGAAGAAGTAGTCCGCGCCCGACTCAATGCTGTATGTCTTCAGCACTTTTTGTACTAATCAAGGCATTTTACTTTGGATAGTTTCCCCACATCACTCCAGGGATGTCCCGTATAACACAAAAAACCCGGCCGGATACAAAATCCAAGACCGGGCAGTAGAAGAAATTTTTTTGTAACTCCAATTTTCATATACTTGAAAAAAGTAGAGTTTACACCAAGCCTAAAAATATACAGGCTCCTCTGTTATTAATCAAGTATTTATTTTTAATTGCAAGGGATAGGGTATCTCTTTCATTTATAGTCCTCTCCTTGGTTATATACTGCGATTTAATGATCCTCCTTTATGTCCTCCCGAAAATACCCGTTTTCTATGATGTATTCAAACATCCCATCAGCAAGAATCTCAAGGACCTTTTTATAAGAAGAGTAAGGATCAAACGCAACCCAGAAACCTTGACGACCAGAGATTAAAGGGGCCCGCCGCCGGCTTTTTGAGTTCCGGGAGTGGGGAGAAGGCGATGCGGGATAACGGTTTTTAAGGCGCCGGTTTTGGGAGATTCCGCATGGCCTTCGGTGGGGGGACCCGGACTGAAACCGTGGGACCGGGGCAACGAGTGTTGACCGAGGCCGCAAGATGCGTGACAGCTCTGCTGGCGCGCTTCTTGCTCAGGGGGATGTTGGTTTACTGCGGTTCAAGAGTCTGTGAAGATTAGTGCCGGCGTTAAAGCGTTTAGCGTACTTCCCCCGGACTCCTCCTCTGAGTTTTGAGAAATCGTATTCGGACCGCAGGTCGTCGGTCGGGGCTGGGTTACTCTTCTCTTTCATTCTCAAAACTCTCTCTCATTACATCGATTGCGGTGCCTTTTTTTACTTCTCCTCGCGCAAATTCGTTTCTGGCTTTTTTAATGTTTTCCGCAATCAAATCCCTCTTATGTTCTATTTGAGAGAGCTTCTTTGGGGAGCTTTCTGGCACTTCGACTTTAAACCGGTCTGTGATCGGAGAAGTCGGAGCCGATAGGATCATAGAGAGATTCATATCCAGGGCAGACAGATAACCGAGAATATCACCGAGTTTCAAATCCTGATCGGAACCGGCTTCCATCCGGGAGATTTTGCTGGTATTGCATCCCATATACCTGGCGACTTCGGTCTGCGTTTTTTCCAGGAGAAGCCTTTGGAGGATAAGTTGTTCTATCAACTTCCTGTTAGCGATCAGTTGTTCTACTCTTTCTTTGGCTGAAGGATCGTCAAGGATATCGGCGGCCATCTCAGCAACAGAATGAGATCTACGTGTCATTGTGCTCTCTCCTCCCTGCCGGCGCAGTACTTGTTCTTATGCGCAAACCAGGGATTCACGGACTGCAGCGGGCGGCCGGATGGAGACAAAGCGATCCTTAGAATAAAGATAGTCTTCACCGCTTTCGTCAACTATCCGGATCTCTCCATCTGCCCTTGCCTCCGCATCAGGGATAACTTGATATATCTTGTAGCGCTCAAGAGACGCCGGATAATCTAAGTTATCCATGCAGACCACAAATTTTTCTTTTTCATGCATGATTAATCTAAGTTACGTTTGCGTTTCATTTCTCGTTTGCCGATCCCGTGAGCCTCATACCAATGTAACTCCGCTCTCCGGATCTGACCGTTGCGTAAACGGATTGTAGCTTCTCCCTTCAGTTTTCTCCACCGTCCCTCACCGTAGAATCGGATCAGGCGGGATCGAGCTCGGACGCTTAATCCCCGGGCAATTGGTTCGATGTTTATGATTTTGGAGATAACTTCAAAATCCATTATATTATTATCTCATATTACTCGGAAATTTCAACCAATGATATCTTCTTCAATCGCTTCGCGTTACATCAGTTCAAAAAAAATTCTTCGAGGCGTTAAATTTCGCCCGGACTTTTCCGTGACTCTCCCGGGCCTGAAAGGTCCCGAAGTTCCGGAGGCGGACCAGGTGGCCCTGCTTTAACTGCTCCCGGATTGTCTCGATCATGGTATCCAGGATCCGGGAGGATTCAGCCCAAGAAAGGCCGTGTTCCTTCCGGATCTCTTCGGCCAGTTCGCGGTGATTCATAGCTTCAACCGTCTCAGCTCTTCGTCTATTCCGTTGGCTATGTCCCTGAGGTTGACTGCCGGCTGGCGGAGTACCTGGGCAAGGGTCTGTTGCCAGGTCAATGTCTCCCGGCCGACGTGCTTCTCCAGTGCCTTAACAATGTCATCCTCGAGGATGGTCTTCTGTCCGGACTCCCGCGCGATCGCGGCGGCCTCCGTGATTACCTTCTGAATTATGGCATTGAGCCGCTTATCGATCGTCGCCACTACTTCCGAAGACGATCGAAGCTTTTCGGTGTCGCGGATATACTCCTTAATTATTGAATCCTTAATAAAATCAGGTTGCCCGGGCATGATTATCTCCTTGCTTTTTTCTTTGCCGCTTTTTCCACCAGCTTGAATTTCCGGAGAGCCAACTTCATGATCCTTTCGCTCAGCCGGCGCAATTCATAGGCCCTTACCAGGTCCTCCGACTTGGCGATCAGGGGGACCATGACCTCCTCCAGCTTGGCTGTCAACCGCTTGCTGGAGATGGCCTCCGCCTCCAGGCCGTAGAGGACCGGCTCCCCCCGGTCCCGCTCCTCCAGGTATTTCTGGTTCTCATATTTCCGCTTGTGAACTTCCTTCAGCCAGTCTTTATTTTTGGTCGTCATCGTCTTGCCGGCCCGGATCCGGTACCGGGAGAGTTCTACTTCTTCAACCGTCAGCATATCCGGAGTGATCAGATCGAAGGTGTGAATATTTTTGACCCCGTAAAACTTCAGGTTGTTGATAAAGGCATCCCGGATAATCCAGCCGCTCGGGTCATAGTCAACTATCCCGAAGAGATAGAACGATCGCCGGAGGTTGACGCTGTTGGCCTTTAAATCATCAACGAAATACTCCAGGTTAAGGACGGACGGCTGGCCGCCCAGGGCAATGATTGAGACGCGGTATCTTCCGGCAATCTCGGAGAGGAAAGACTGGTGGCCCAGCTTCTCGGAGAAGAGGACTATATTGGCGTTGGCGCCTACCCGGCGGTGGGATTCATTGTCATCCCGGAATCCGATATCGCTGTATCTCATCAAGTCCAGGTCCCGAACCATGTTGACAAACTGATAGACCAGTTGCTTGTACTGGTTGACCTTGTGAGATAGAGCATCCGCCCTGGAGAGGGTGGGCTTGATGTACATGTACCAGAAGGTCCGGATCAACTCGTTAAGGGGGGGCTTCTCCCCCCGGCGGATCCGCTCGCGGACCTGCCAGATGATATTGCGCATCAAGCAGGCCACGTTGACCGGGTATGTGGAAGATCCCTTCCGGAAGTTCTTGATCAGCCACTCGCGGGATTGATCGTGGATCAGGACGTCGAAATGTCGGATTCCGGCGGCCTTAAGTCGATCGTCAAGCGATGTTTTCATCTTTAAGGGGTTTGACCCGAATAAAGCTAAAAACGGCTTTAAAGCCGTTTTACGGCCTCTAATTCCGGTGTTTTTATCAAGTAGAGCTGAAAAAAGGGAAGATAGCAGATTAAGACGGTGAAGGGTAGGAAATACTTGGCTTTCGAGGCTTTATTTAGAGACTGATCTGGAAGTGGTTCTACCCTTTTTTGAGTTTTATCTGGTCACCGGGATATCGCCCACTCCCCCAAAGTAACACCGGCTCAATCCCCGGATCGCCCAGAGGCCGGAGCTGTCCCGGAATATCCCGATATCTTCGGTGCCGTCTCCGGCGTAATCGCCAGGAACCGGCTGATCAGACGATCCCCCGAAATATATTCGGCTTACACCCCGGATCGCCCAGAGACCGGAAGCCGGGCGGAATATCCCGATCCGGGAGGTCCCGTCCCCGTCGTAATCTCCCGGCACGGGAATATCTGAGAAACCCCCGAAATAAGCACGGGTTATTCCTTTTACAGCCCACAATCCAGAACTTGCTCTAAAAATAGCAATATCATCTGTGCCATCACCATTATAATCAGCAGGAACTGGTGTATCATCAGAACTTCCGAAATAAGCACGTGAAATTCCTTTCACAGCCCACAAACCAGAGCTTGGTCTGAAGATAGCAATATCATCTGTTCCATCTCCATCATAATCTGCGGGAACAGGTTTATCTTCTGAGCCTCCAAAATAAGTTCTTGTTAAATCTCTTACAGCCCACAGGCCTGAATTTTTTCTAAAAATAGAAATGTCTTTTATTCCATTTCCATCAAAATCATTGTAAATAGGTGTGTCTTCAGATCCACCAAAATAAGTTCTTGTTACTCCATTTATCGCCCACAAACCAGAACTTGCCCTAAATATTCCAGTTCCATTTGCTTCTGGTGTTGGAGTTGGTGTGGGTGCGGAATTTGGAAAATATTCAATATTCCCAAGGCGATCTTCTGTTCCAGAAAAATCCCTTCCGATAACAATACAATTATCTATTTCATTAAAACCAAGTCCCCAAGTATAACTACCTTGAATCTTATCATATACTATTTCTGTCCAATCAGAAAAACTACTGTCTCCATCGGGCCAAATAACATAAGCAGAGACTCCATTCTCCTTCTCTAAAATAAGACTATCATCAATAGAATTATATGCGAGACCTCTTCCAGCCCCAATCTGACTACTTGGTAAATCAATACTTCCAACAAGATTACCACTATCTGCATTATATTTGTGGATATGTGGTGGCCAAGGAGCAACAAATAAATAATAAAATAAATGATTATCCTGGTATGCTAAACCACCTCCATCAGCATCATTATGCTGAGAAGGCACACTAAAACTTCCAAGTTCATTTCCATTATTTTAATTAAATTTGTAAATCTTATCATCACCATCACTTACAACCCAAACATAATCATTATTCATTGCAACACCCTTAAAATTAGAACCATTTCCACATGTAAATTGAAGACTAGTAATTCCTCCAGTTAAATTTTCATTAACTTGAGTTTCCCAAACTTCTCCTGTGATATTATCAACCCACCAATAATCCCTTGTTCCAGGTTCAACAGCCACCCCCCAAGTATCAGCAACTCTTGTAATCAGTGATCCTGCACCATCCCCTACTGCACCCTCAGTTCTTCCAGGTAAAGAAGCAGAACCAAGCATCCCCAATAAAGTAGCATAAACACAAACTCTTTTAGGATGTTTTAACACACTTGTTCCTACTTTTTTTGCAGTTCCAAAAAATAGACTGCCAGCTGTAAGTGCACCCGCAAGACCCACCCCTAATCGGGGGACCCCAAAAGATATTAGAGAAAAAGGGGAAGACAATCTTGCAGTTCCATCCGTTATGGCCTTGACCAAGTATTTGAATGCTTTAAATGGCAAGGAGTTGCATATAACAGAGAACAAAGCATTAGATCCAAAAAACGGGGCCTGAAATGTTCTGGATATATAAGAGTTTAGCTTTGAGCGAATTTCCAGGATCCGGGGCCTGGTTTGGATCCAATTTCCGGGGCCTGGAGAGGACGGTAAACGGTAGCCGCAGGCTTTAGCCTGCGCAGTATAACGCACCTTAAAAGGTGCGGCTACCAAGGTCGGAGGCCCACGGGGATTGGCTGAGGCGGAGAGATTTGAGCCGGCGAAACAGGGGGCAAGATCCTGAAAAGATGGATGAAATACCCGGGAGATCAACCGGATTATCTCATCGATCATTTTGAGGAGATGTTTTATGCCGCCGGATACCCCGCTCGCGACTTCGCCCCGGAGATTATCAAGCATAATTCGAAGTTCGGTGTATAGTGTTTCTTCCTCAAGGTCCGGATAGAGTTTATCCCCTTCTTCGGAGATTCCGTTGAGCCGAGCCAGAAGTGCTTTCCGATACAATTCCAGCTTACGCCAGTAGGACCTAAACCCGAGAATCGCCAGATGCCGTTTCAGGTCCTTGTCGGTCCGGGTCTTGCCCCGGCCTCCGACGCCTTCCATCATGAAATAACCGTTATACTTTCGATCTTCCCATTTTAATCGAGCCATGACTAACCTCCTGATCTGTGATATTTTACATTTGCCTCTCTGGGATTAAACTCGTAATAGACTTCATCGTCGAACCAGGCACATCTGAACTTATCCAGCGGTATTTTTGTCCTGAACGAAAGGCCGGATGAATAGAATAGAAGTTGTGAAGCAACCTTCTGGACATTCTCGTGTATCGCCCCCGGCTTGTAGTCCATTACATATATCAGGCCAAATCTCACCTGAAGGACATCGATATGTCCGAAAATTCCCGCGTTCAGGTTCTTCTCCCAGAACCATACCGGCACTTCACAAGCTATCGTAGTAGAATCGTTGATTAACATAAAGTTTTCCACCAGGCTGTGTCGTTCGTAATTGGTCCTTTTTGCGGTGAGCGCGAGCGCCGACAAGCGGCAAGCCTGGTTGAATTTTGTTCCTCGATTGATCTCCATGTCAATCTTTAACTGGGACGGCCGTTCATCATCCTTGTAGTAGTCGGGACACCCCTTTTCAAATGATCGAACATACCCTTTAAGCGCATCGAATCCCGGCTCCAGGAGATCAAGCTTTCCCCGGTGATATTTGAAATTATAGTTGAGTCCGTGGTGCTCAAAATCCTTGCTGACGATTATATCCTTGCCGAATTTCTTGATAACTTTATTCCGTATGCGATGATAGGTGCAAATATCGGAGAATTCCTTTATCCAGACGTGAATGGAGCTTTTCGACACCCTAACCTTGAATCGACGATTGATATACTTAACCGTCTCCTCTATCGTGTATCCGAGGTTGTAATGAGTGAGAGCCGCTGTAATGACCTTGGGTTTATAGGACTTATGGGAGAGTCTATTCTCCCGGAACTTTTTTCCGCAATCCTTGCAGCGATAGATCTGACTGGAACCGAATTTGAGCCGAGCGGTTCCTTTCCTGATTATGTGCTTACTATGGCAGACTGGACAGGTAATCGGGTTTTTCATTATATTAGATTTGGTGAGAGAGTATCTGTTCAGATAATATTAGAGAGAGAGCACCGGGTAAAGCATTTTTCCGGATCGGGGTTCAACCGGGACTGAAGATACTTTCTTTCCTCTCCGGATCTCCTGGTAGGCCTTTTGTAAAGATCCCGGATCGACCTGTTACAAAATTTTATTAATTTTGTAACATCTGTAACATTTTTAATGACAACAGCACTGGTGAACTCGCGGCAGCAAGCCACGGCCTGTGGCGGGTAAACTTCCCGCACTGCATATTTCCGCGGTCAACCCCGCACCAGGGCCCTGGTGCGGGGCGGCTACAGCACCTCGCCTTCTGACCCAGGAGCGCATAATCCCTCAGATGCCCGTCACGGCGTTTTCTTTTCCGGGATCGGTGTTGCTCTCTCCCGGGCATCGCGGTTTTTCAGTCTTCCGTGTAAACAAATTTATCCCGGATACCACCCCTATTTTTCGGCCCCGATTATGGTACTGATAATTTATATTTTTAGTACCATACGAGATTGATTATTTATACCGACGCTGCCTTCGCTACCAGCTTGGCAACTTCTCCGCCTCGATCTTGACGATTGTCGTCGTAGAATCGGAGGACCTCGTAGCTCTTGTGCCGGGAGAAATCCCGGACGGCGGCCAGGTTGCCGTTGGTCAGCTCCAGGGCCTCCGTGATCGCGGTATGTCGGAAGCCGTGGGGCCTGGTCTTTATCCCGGCACGAGCCGCCACGGTCAAAACGATCTTATAGATGCCGTCATAGGTCAGCCGTCGATCAACGCTCCGGCGATCGTAGTTGAAGAAGAGCGGGCCCGGATCATCTCCCCGGATCTCTATCCAGTCGGATAGAGCCCGGGCGGTCTCCTCCGGAAGCGCGACCAACTCCCGTTCCAGCTCGCCCTTCCCCAGGATCGATAGCTGCCCGGCGTGGAGGTCCACATTATCGAGAGTGAGTTCGGCCAACTCACCGCGTCTCAGGGCCAGATCGTAGAGCATTCGGATGATGGCCCGGTCCCGGATGTCCCTGGGGCGGTCCGATTCATGGAGTTTTCGCATTATCCGTTGAAAGCCCTGTCGCCCCGGGCCCTTTGTATTGCGATATGGTCGGCTCTTTACTCCCGGGATATCCAGAGACCAGGGGATGAACCCTCCCATCCGGGCCAATTTGATGGCAGACCGGAGGGAAGACAATCTCCGGTTGATTGTCGCCGGCGTTTTATTCTGCTCGATGAGGTGGGCCTTATATTGGAGTGTTAAAGAGTTGGCCTCCCCCTGCCCTCTCTCTATCAGTCTCCGGAGAGCCCTGGTCGGATCTTCCTCCCCGAGAAAATCGGCAAAGTCTCTCAGGTCTCGATTGTATGCTCTTCGGGTATGGGGACTGAGTGTAGCCAGATAAGATGTCCGGAGTTGGTGGAGGCGATCCAGTAAGTCTGTCCGGACCGGGTATTGATCTGGTCTTGTTATTATGGCGGTGTTGGTCATTTCTCACTCCTTGATTGTGGGGCTTTAAGAGAACCAAGATCATACTATAACATTTTCCCTGGGGCCAGCCCATCTATAAATTTATGGTAGATTTAATTCTTTCCTAAATCAAAAAATCATCATCATTTTTTGGCTCTGGCCTATGATGATGATTTACATATTCTATATTCTATATTTAGGAGGTCATAAAGCGTTGATATTCAACGGTTGCATGTCCCGAACTATCACTGTTTGGGGGTTAACTATCACTGTTTGGGGGTTAACTATCACTGTTTGGGGGTTAACTATCACTGTTTGGGGGTTAACTATCACTCAGATATTATAGTGTGATAATTTAACTATCACTCTTTGGGGGTTAATTATTGCTATTTTCTAGTGTCGTGATGGTTGACTATCACAAAAAATATTGACATATGATAATACGTTTGATATCACAGTCCTTATGACTACAACTGCCCTGGAAAAAAGAATGCTCGACAAAAAAGATACCAACGCACTCATAGCTGTATCCAACGACCTTCTTAATAAAGCGCAATGGCCTCGACTCTCCATCAACGAACAAAGACTCATCCTCTATATATTGGCTCTGGTCGAGAAAAAAGATGAAGATTTTAAACGTTACCGGATATCTGTCCAGGAGCTAAGAAATGCCATAGGCACAAAGACTAAAAATGCATATGACCGATTTAATGAAGCGACGGACGCTTTAATGGGCAAAATCATCCGATGGCTTGACCCGGAGTATGAAGATTTGATCAAAGTAACGTGGTGTTGCTATGCGAGATTATCTCCCGGAAGAGGATTTGTCGAACTTGAATTCCATCCGGAACTAAAACCCTTTTTGCTCGCTCTCAAAGGAAACTTTACGATGTATGAGCTCCGAGCCGTCATTCGCCTCCAGAGCCATTATTCCCTCCGGATTTATCAGTTCTTGAAGTTCAATCAAGGAATAGCGAAGCGCGATGGACGAAGATCAGCAACAGTCAGCGTCGAATGGATGAAGCAATATCTCGATATCTCTTCGGACCAGTATAAACAGTATGGCCATTTCAAAAGCAAAGTTCTCAAGCTGGCCCGGAAAGACATTGAGGAGAAAACCGATCTGCTTTTCCATTTTGTGGAGCATAAGGAAAGTAGAAAAGTTACGCATCTTGAGTTTTTCTGGAGCAAGAATCCCGCCTACGAACAGCAGGAACTCCCTTTCAAACCCCCCGTGGAGCATCAGCCGCAGCCGCCTCAGGCACCTTCACAGCATAAAGAACTTCCGCTCCCGGCAGATGGAATCTCCTCCCGACTTCAAGAGCTTGGATTTGACGACTGGCGGAAAATCCGGAATCGTCTCTCTGACAAAGACTGGAAGATTGCTTTTGCCGATCTGGATTTTGAGATCCAGCGCAAAGCCAGGTCCGGCCAGCATCTCTCCAACCCGGGGGGATGGTTGCGAAGTCGTATACGGCTCTCCCGGGATGGTGAGCCGTACAATCCATCAAATTTTTACCAAGCAAACAGGCAGAGAGAACAGGATAAGAAAGAACGATCAGCCCGAGAAAAGAAGGAAAGACGGAACGCCGCGAAGATAGGGCGCCTGAAAGAGATATTTGAGAAAGAAAGAGATAGCAAACTGAAGGAATTAATCAGCAACTATACATCAGACCAGAAGAAGGCATTCAAAACCTGGGTTGAAAATAATTTTCCGGAAAGCGATTTCGTGAAACCTTATGAAACAGATGGCGAACCGAAGATCAGTTATCTTAAATTATATTTTATCGACACGGTAATCCCGGAATATAATGATTTTACCCGGTGGGCAGAGGAGAAAAAAGACATTACTATTGAAGAAGAGTCTGCCGGCGGCCGCGTTACAGGATAACAGGGGAAATTGTTCTGAAAGTCCCCTCCCCTTCTCATCCTCAACGACAATTAGAATTCCTTGTTTTTAAAGATTGATTATAGTCATGAGAAAGGATTTGTTTTCCGCCCTCGAAGCATAGAATCAGTAAAACCGACCGATTTGCCCCTTTTTTGCCTGATCCTCCGGAAAATGACCTCCACATTTGACCCAGGAGCGACTTTCTTTATCCCCCGAAGGGTCAGTCCCCCCTTATTTTTTTCTGTCATTATGTTTTTATGTTATTCTGTCTTTATGTTTTTTTCCATGTTCCATTATCAGCCGCTCCACGATCTCTGATTTGCTCCTGAACTCCCCCGCTTTTTTGAACTGATATTTCAAACCCTCTAGGATTATGTCCGCCCGTCGATCTATGTATAGAGTGACCTTAAGTTTTTCCGGTTTGCTGTCTTTCTTCTTTGCCGTCTTTCTGTCATTATGTCTTTCTGTTTTTACGTCATTATGTTTTTCTGTCTTTATGTCATTATGTTTTGCTGGCTTTTTCATCTCTTCAAGCATCTGACCGGTGACGTCGTAGTGTGTCGCCTTGAATCCTCTTTTGAGTTTTTCCGGTTTCTTCATTCTCAAAACCTCCCTTCAATTTCCCGGGCTAACTTTTTAAATGCTTCCGAAGCCGGTGATCCACTCCGGTGAAAAATAACCGGCTTGGCCTGGTAGCTTGCCGTTACCAGGTCAACGCTAACGGGAATTTTCGTATCAAACACCAGCTCTCCGTATTCATCCCGGAGCGTGCTCTCCACTTGAAAAGAGAATGAGCGGCGACTGTCAAATTGGCTTAATACGATCCCACCGACTCTCAGGTTTGGATTAACCTCTTTTACTCCTTTTACCACGTCAAGAACACGCTCAATCGCCAGACCAGGCAGATAATCCCCCGGAGTCGGAATCAAAACCGTGTCTGCGAAGGCCAGCCCACTGACTGAAATGGGAGATACCCCTGGACCGTGATCGGCCAGAATGTAGTCATACTTTTTCGTTACCGTTTCTTTTAATGTTTTCACGTCCTCTTTCCAGACCATGAGCTCGGGTCCGGAGGGTATGAAATCAAAGTCCCATACTTTCAAGCACACCTGTTCAAAGCTTGCCTGTCCACGAAGAAGATCGATGAGAGTTTGCTCAGTTCTTATTCCCAATGCCAGCGTTGCTCCATGCTCCGGATCCAGATCAATCAGCAAAACCCGCTTTTCGTCCTGAGCAAGTGCGGCTGCCAGATTTACTGCAGTCGTGGTTTTTCCGGTCCCGCCTTTAACGCTAAATATGCTGATTCGTTTCATCTTTTTTGCTATTCGCCCCGTATTAGAAGCCCGGAGAGGGGAGGGGGCAACATCCCTTTTTCTCGGCGATTATCTGCTCGGCTGTCTCGCGGTTAATGATTTTCTTGAGGGCGATGGATATTTGCCAGCTTCTCTATGATCCAAGATCTTATCAGGGAGGAATAACCAAGGCCTATCTTATGGGAAAGTTTTTTTATTTCATTGATCTGGCTTTTCTCCAGACGGATGGATACGACTGATTTTTTCGGTCGCTCAAATATGACGTCATCTACCGGCTCGGTGTCTTCGAGATAATCCAAGAAGTCATGATTATCCCAGAAGGTAGCGAGTGCTTCTTCGGTTTTAAATTTCGGCATTTTCTGTTTCATGAGATTACCCCCGTTAAGATCGATACCATTTTTTCTCTCTTTGACTCATATCTCTGGCTGTGATTACTCGCGCGTAGTATTTCCCAATTTCTAATAATACGATGAACAGATAACGTCCTTCCTCAGTTCGGCCAAAGAGATAGTATATCTCTAGCCCGCGTCCTTTTCGGAGGCGAGTTCTCGGAGCAAAGACGGCTTGTTCCACCTCATCCGCGGTTACGTTATGCCTGGCGATATGGGCTATATTGTTGTCGTCCCAGAATAAGTGATGAAATTTTTTCATTTGTGATTCCTATATATTACAATGTATTACATGATGATGTTTAAGTCAAATATTTTTTGTCTTTTTTTGACAATGTGGTTTTCGCCATCTCCCGCTTACTAACTTTTCGGCCATTGGAAATATTGCGGGGGAGTGTGCGCAATCGTTGGCCTTTTCGGGCGAATAGGCACAGGATTGTGCCGTATGAGCCCGTGGCGACTGAGGCGCCGGGACTCCGGCGACGAAGGCGCCAAAAACATAATGGCCTGACCGCAGGGAAGGACCGAGGAGGCGCTGTGGGAGTATCCCGAAGGGAGACGTACAGCGCCGACCTCCCGACCGGATGGGAGGGAACAAAGGTAAGGGGCGTCAGCCCCGTGGGTAGCGGGGGCAAAAATCATTTCCGTTCGTAGGACGGCCGGGTTTTTTCGGCCGGCCGTAAGGAACACGAGGGGGGGGTGAGACTTCACCCCCCCCTGTGAGCGCATGGCGACGG
>Ga0222642_1000093_pt1 | contig 21955 bp, 24 predicted proteins | sample AntAcemetagen229_FD_179813 | JGI IMG/M metagenome (GOLD analysis project Ga0222642, IMG submission 179813) | Saline water microbial communities from Ace Lake, Antarctica - #229 | ecosystem: Environmental > Aquatic > Non-marine Saline and Alkaline > Saline | place: Antarctica: Ace Lake... | reverse complement strand
CCACGGCGACCTGCCACCAGTCACGCAGCAACACGAGGGAGATGAGCATGGCGGTAAAAAGGGCAAATCCAACGTTCTGCAACAGAAATAATCCGGGAATCAGGTGTCCTGCGGCAAGAAAGACAACCGGGAGATAGACTGGTGCCCACGCTTTCCACCGGGGCAGACCACTTACCGGTGTGCCGTCCGGCGGTTCTTCCTCCCGTCGTCGTCTGAAGTAGAAATAGCAAAGGACGAGGAGGGCCAGTGAGAGAGGCACCGCCAGCAGGTTGTAACTGAGGGGGGCAAATGACTCCGTCAGACCGTCCTGCACAATGGCGTAGGTGACCGGCAGGGGAAAGATAAGGACGAACGAGAGAATTGACCCCTGTGCGGTCATGAAGAGATCGGTCTGCCGGTTTTTTGGATGTGATGAGAGATGGCCGGTCACGGGCGAAGCGACCAAAAACGATGAAATACAGCACATCATCGGAATGCTGAGCAGATAGCCGGTGATGCCGGAGATGAAAACGGTATTATTGCTGCACCGTTTCAGGTCGGCCATAATCCGGTGGATGCCACCGGATTGCTGGAGTAATCGTGCCAGAACCGCGCCTGAAAAGATGGGCAGACACAGCAGGCCAAAAACACCGGTAATGCCTTTGAGGATCGTCTCAGAAAGAGTCGCCATCTCCCCGGTCAGAATCCCAAAGGAGACCGCTGCGAGAAGGAGCACAATAAAAGGGGAGATGTGATATCTGGCCGTGCAGATGGTGATAAAGAGAATAACCAGAACAAATGCCAGCAGCGTCCACATCGGTCTATTGCTTCCTGTTTTTTTTTATCTGCGCCGCTCTGCATCGCTCCAGTGCACAGGCGTGGTATTCCGGGTCGATCTCAAATCCCAGAAACTTGACCCCCTGGTTGATACAGGCAAGAGCGGTATTGCCGATGCCCATAAACGGGTCTAAGACGACCATATTGTTCTCTATGCCGTGCAACTGAATACACATTTCGGGTAGCTCTTTGGGAAAGGAGGTTGGATGAGGTCTGCTGGTGCGTATGGTTTTGTAGGGAATAAACCAGACATTGCCCCGGTCCCGCAGGTCACCGGTCGCCTTCTGCCACCGGTTGATATTGGATTTGTCTTGATATTTTACGCCTACCGCCAGTTTGTCGAGCTTTACCCTGCCCTGTTTGGTGAAATGAAAAATGTGTTCATGGCACTGGCTCAGATACCGGTCACTATTTACCGGTTGATAATGCCCGACTGCAACATCGCCCTTAATAGCATCGTAGTTACCGACTTTCTCTTTCTCAATTGCGATGGATTTGACCCAGTGAATCACGTTCTGCAACTGATAGGATGAACGAAACCGCTGCAGGACGTCAAAGGGCACCCAGGGATCTTTGGGTTTGCCACCAATGTTGAGGAAGAATGAACCGTCGTCTTTGAGTACACGAAGCGATGCTTTGGCAATCTCTTCCATCCAGTCCAGATACTCATCGTAGGGCAGATTATCGTTATGACTATTGTATATTTTCCCGATATTGTAGGGCGGCGATGTGACGATGACATCCACAGATTGTGGCGAAAGACGCCGCATCCCCTCCAGGCAGTCGCCGGAAAGAATCTGACCGTTGAAGGGGTTGTTTTCAGGAAGCTCTGCTGATACCGGAAGATACTGTTGCACACTGATCAGATATGTTTTCAGGATATTTATGCAGAGCGAAGAAGAGACTCACACATGATTATGCCTGTCGGGAGAATTACACCGGAGTTTGTCCAACCAGTGGAGGTGATCGTTGGACAACCTCGGTGGTTTCCCATGGATTCTCAGGAAAGACTATATAGTAACAATATATATTAAGAAATGTTTTTAGACGGGAGAACGGCCATAGGTTTTTGTTCCATTACAACCCCCCCCAAAACAACCCCCATTATTTTGGCCGTTCCAATTTCCCGTTTTAGCAACCTGCCAGAATCTTCTTCAGATTGTTCGTGCAAAGTAGTAGTATATGGAACGGCCGTTCGTTTTTGTTAATCTGGCCATGAGTGCCGATGGCAAACTTTCAACGCGTGAACGCAGACAGGTAAAAATCTCAGGTCCTGCCGATTTTGAGCGGGTCGATGTCCTCAAGGCGGGAGCTGATGCGATTCTGGTTGGCATCGGAACCATACTGGCCGATGACCCCTCACTTACCGTCAAATCCGAAGAGCGAAAGGCAGCGCGAAGAGCACAGGGTCTTTCTGAAAACCCGGTAAGAATTGTCATCGACAGCAACGCCCGCACGCCACTGGATGCTGATATTCTGCACAAAGGTCCCGGACGACGGATCATCGCAGTTGCCGCTGGTGCTCCGAAAGAGCGTCTGGACGCCCTTTCTCCCTTTGCTGACATCATTGTCACCGGTGGTGAGCGGGTAGACCTGCCTGAACTTTTTGCCCGCTTAAAAGAAGAGGGAATAGCCACGCTGATGGTCGAAGGAGGGGGCACTATCATCTGGTCGCTCTTCCGGGACGGGCTGGTGGATGAATGTTACACCTGTATCGGGAATATCATCATTGGAGGTGCAGACGCCCCGACCCCGGTAGATGGCGAGGGATTTTTGCAGGAAGATGCATTTCCCCGCCTTCGATGTATCGGTATGGAATCTATTGATGATGCAGTGCTGCTGCGCTGGCAGGTGCTTCCGGCACCGGAGTAAAACAAGATACCGGGAATAAAAAGGAGAAAAATAATCGATGTCAAAACTGCCCTGGGAAGCAAAACTTGCGGTTGTGCTGGTTGCGTGTACAGCTACCATCTATACGGTGAAAACGATAATTTTCGGCAATCTGAGCGGGACGGCCGAGTATGTATTCAATAGTCTCGGCTTTTTGCCTATCAACGTGCTACTCGTAACGGTGGTCCTGAACAAACTGCTTGCCATACGCTCGCAGCGTGAGAAGATGGAAAAACTGAATATGGTCATCGGGACGTTCTTCTCGGAGGCCGGGACCGGGCTTCTGACGTATCTTTCAGAGTATGATCCAACGCTGGATCAGATTAAGGGGAAACTTACCATTTCCGGTGCCACTGGTGACGAGGGCTTTAAAAAAATCCGTGCTGATCTGAAAGCCCATTCGTTTGAAGTGACAGCAGACGCGATGGATCTCCCGGCACTCCAGTGTTATCTCAAAGGGCGGCGCGATTTTCTCCTGCGACTCCTTGAAAATCCGGTGCTTCTTGAACATCAGCGGTTCACCGAACTGTTGCAGGCGGTCTTTCACCTGACTGAAGAGCTGGAACGACGGGGCGAATGCACTGGTCTCCCGGAGAGCGACCGGAACCATATCGCAGGGGACATCAACCGTGTCTATGGTCTGTTGGTCTATCAGTGGCTTGACTATATGGACTATCTTTGGCGGCGCTATCCGTATATGTTCTCGCTCGCAGTTCGCACAAATCCCTTTGATGAGACTGCTTCACCGGTTGTAACAGCATAACCGGTTGAAACGTTCTCCTTCTCTCTTCTTTTCTGTTGTTCATCTTCTGTTTCATCAGCAGATTCCCCGGTTGGGATAAGCTATAAGCTACCCCTCGGCAAAGTAGCATCTAGGGAGGATTGAACAAATGCAGGAATTTTCAGTCTGCCTTGGCGGAAAAGCCGGGGATGGTATCAACCGGTCAGGGACGCTGCTTTGCCGTATTCTGGCACGACATGGGTGGAAGGTCTGGATGTACTACGAATATCCTTCGCTGATTCGTGGCGGTCAGAATATTGTCGTCATTCGTGCCGGTGAGAAGCAACCGGGTGGGCACCGGGACTGTGTCGATTATCTTCTGGCTCTGGATCAGATAACGGTGGATCGCTACTGCACAAAATGCAATCCAGGCATGGTGTGCATCTATAACAGCGACACGGTCTCCCGCGCCACCGGAACCGGCATCGATCTTGAGGCAATTGTGCGACGGGAAGGTGGTCATCCGGTGATGAAGAATACCTGCCTGATCGGTGCCTTTTGCCGGGCCGCTCAGATCCCTTTTGAACTTCTTGAACAGATGCTTCGTGATGAGTTCGGTGAGAAGGCAGAACCAAACATCCGGTACGCGGCAATTGGGTACGATTTCGAGAGCTCGCCAAAACCTATCCCGGCTGGAACGGGTGACGGTTCCGCGGTTCTTTCCGGCAACGAAGTGATGGCACTGGGTCTCTGCGCCGGGGGGCTTGAGACCTACGTGGCCTATCCGATGTCGCCCTCGACAGGTATTCTGCATACGCTTGCCGGAGAGGCAGAAAATTTTGGTCTGCGGGTCCTGCATCCGGAGAGTGAAATTGCCGCCGCTGGTATGACACTCGGAGCTGCCTGCGGAGGCAGCATGGCGGCAACGGGCACCTCAGGCGGAGGATTCTGTCTGATGACCGAGACATTTTCTATGGCGGGTATGAGTGAGACGCCGTTTTGTGTCGTGCTCTGTCAGCGCTCAGGCCCGTCTACCGGGGCACCGACGTACACCGGGCAGGAAGACCTGCTCTTTGCTCTGCATGCGGGACAGGGAGAGTTCCCCCGCCTCGTTGTGGCTCCCGGTGATCATACGCAGGCATTCTACTGGTCAGGACGTGCCCTGCAGCTTGCCTGGGAATTTCAGGTTCCGTCCCTGATTCTTGCTGACAAGACCCTATGTGAGAGTGTGGCAACCTGTCCGCCAGACCTCCTGAAACCACCGGTTGCCGGTCCGGTCCCCTGGTGGGATGGCACTGGCACCTATGAGCGCTATCAGGAGACCGGGAACGGTGTTTCACCGCTTGCCGTTCCACCCCAACAGGGTGCGGTGGTTAAAGTCTCCAGTAAGACCCATACCGCAGACGGTATTGCGACTGATCATGCTCAAGAGATTGCTGCGCTGCATGACAAATTCCTGCGCAAAGAACAGGCACTCGCTGTGGCACTCGCAGGCGAATCGCCGGTGCTTCATGTTCCCACACCGGATGCCACAACGGTCATCTGCACCTGGGGCACTTCGGCCCCGGTCTGCCGGGAGATTTCTGAAGAGGTTGGGTGTGCGGTTATTCAGCCCATTGTGCTCTCCCCGTTCCCGTTGAAGGCGATGCAGGACTATCTGAAAGCTTACTCGCGGCTCATTACCGTCGAAGTCAACAGCACCGGTCAGTTTGCGACACTGCTGCGTTCTCAGGGTATCATGCCTGATGCTGAGGTGAAGAAATATGATGGAAGACCCTTCACTCCTGAAGATCTCACGACTGCTCTGAAGGAGGCAGGCATATGAGTGGTGATTTCATTACCGGTGCCCAGAATACCTGGTGTCCGGGGTGCGGCAATTTCGCGATACAGCACGCTCTCAAAACGATTCTCGAAGAGTACCGGGAAGAGGGAAGATCTACGGAGAATATTGTGCTGGTGAACGGTATCGGATGCCATGGAAAAATTGGCGATTATATGGGCATCAACTCCATCTATTCCCTGCACGGCCGGGCGATTCCGGTTGCAACCGGGCTTAAAATGGCCAATCCTGATCTCACGGTAATCTGCTGCGTGGGTGACGGGGACACCTTGGCAGAAGGGCTTTCGCATCTGATTTTTGCAGCCAAACGCAATGTCGATATTGCGGTATTTGTTCACAACAACCGGGTCTTCGGCCTGACGACCGGCCAGTATACGCCGACTTCACCGGAATCCTATCACGGGAAGAGTAATCCGCAGGTTCATGAATATCCTCTCAATCCACCAAAACTCATGCTGGACTGTGGTGCAACGTATGTGGGACGTGGATATTCCCGGAGAATGGCGCCGTTAAAAGATCTCATGAAAGGGGCGATAGAGCACCGGGGATTTGCCTTTGTTGATATCCTGCAGATATGTGCCAGTTTTATGAACCTGCGGGAAGAGTACGACCAAAGGGTAATCGAGACGAAGGATACTGATCTGAGTGATTTGCAGGCGGCAACAGAACTCGCTGAAATGTTCTCATATGACGGTGAGGATGCAATTCCGCTGGGTCTGTTCTATCAGACAGAACGTCCCTGCTTTGATACGCAGTTCCTCTGGCCTAAAAAAGGGCATGATGAAAGATTTGAGGCAATAAAAGCGTATATTGCAGCCCGTTCCTGATGGCGGATCTTGGGGAAACATTATTATAGGGCTGTCCATATAAGAATCGTTACCGAAGACTGGGAGGAGCAAAACGATGCACATCAACAAAAAGGTGGAACGGGCGCTGAACAACCAGATCAAGTGGGAACTGTATTCCTGCTATCTCTATCTCTCCATGTCATCCTGGCTTGATTCGATTGGCCTGAAAGGGATGTCACACTATCAGTTTGTGCAGGCGCAGGAAGAGAAAGATCATGGATTTAAGATTTATAATTACGTTCTCTCACGCGGCGGCAGAGTAATACTTCAGCAGATTGACGTCCCGCCTTTTGAGTGGCATTCCGCGTTGCAGGCGTTTGAGCACACGTTCGAACATGAGAAGAATGTCACGGCAATGATCCATGATCTGGTCGATCTTTCGATTGCTGAGAAGGACCATGCCACCACGAACATGCTCCAGTGGTTTGTCGATGAGCAGGTGGAAGAAGAGGCAGATGCAGAAGATATTGTCAATAAACTTGCGATGATCCAGCAGGGCGGTGGCAATAAGATGCTCTACACGTTTGACAAGGAGATGGGACAACGGGTCTACAAACCACTCACTGATACAATGGCGCCGGGTTCACAGTAATTCTTCTGAGCCAAAAAATCTCTTTTAATTTCTGTTTTTTTCTGACACCTTCAATCTGTTTTAAGACGTGATGGCGCTAATTTATTTGCACACTATGAGGACGTCTTAATGAGCAAACAATTTGTACCAAAACGAGTCTTTTTTACCTGTGGTGCCGGCCAGAGTTCGGATGAACTGACATCCTTTGAACTTGCCCTGCGTGAAGCTTCGATTGAGCGTTTCAATCTGGTGACCGTTAGCTCTATACTTCCCCCAAACTGTCGCATTATTTCGCGTAGAGAGGGCACTGCTGCTCTCGCGTCAGGAAGTGTTGTTTTTACGGTTCTTTCCCGGATTTCAAGTAACGAGGCACACCGCCGCATTTCTGCGTCAATTGGCGTTGCCATCCCGGAGGATTCCGAACGGCACTGGGGGTATTTCTCCGAGTATCATAGTTTTGGGGATTCAGAGCAACAGACTGGCGCCTATTCAGAAAAGATTGCGCATAATATGTTCTTCTCGATAACCGATGTGGAACCGGTAAAAACAACTAATATCACTAAAAGTGCAGTTGTCAGCGAGGAGAAGGAATGGACAACGGTCCTTGCTGCTGCTGTCTTTTTGATGGACGAAGAAGAATAAAATCCAAAAAATATTTTTTTTATTTTCTTTTTTTTGCTTTTAGTACGAGCGACCGACAAGTGTCGGCTTTCCGGGTTTTCCGCAGATGGGGCAGGGGCTTTCGTCTTCAGCAATAAACTTTGAGCGGATGTGGGTGCCGAGAATACTGACGTCGAGTTCTTCCTCAATTCTGTCGGCGCATTCTTTTGAGCCGCACCAGTGTACCACCGCAGCACCGTCTTCAACCGCTTTGGCAGCAGTACCGAGGTCTTGGGCGAGAGTAATATGGTTTTTCGTGTGCTCTTCTGCCCGTTCCCGAAGGGTGCCCGTAAAGGTGTCCATCGCCGTACTGACACCGGAGATAAGCATATCCCGCGGAATTTGTTCTTTGACGCCGAAGCGGTTTGCTGCCATTACGACACCGTTGTCGATGTCACGGGGCCCGATCTCAACCCGCAGCGGCACTCCACGCATCTCCCAGTGGTAGTATTTCGCACCGGGACGTAAGGGGCGATCATCCACCTTCACGCGGTAACCGGCAGCTTTGAGTTCTGCCTCGATAGCCTTAGCAGCGGCACGAATCTCTTCATCCCGCTTTTTCATGATGATTGGCACAATCACAATCTGCACCGGTGCGATCTCCGGCGGCAGCACGAGACCTTTGTCGTCGCCGTGAATGCTGATAAGAGCGGCGATGCAGCGCTCAGAGATGCCGTAACAGGTCTGGTAGCAGAGTTGCTGTTCGCCATTCTCATCCTCGTAGGTTATCTCAAAGGTCTTTGCGAAGTTGTCGCCGAGGTGATGCACGGTTCCGACCTGCAGGGTTTTGCCGTCGGGCATAATCACATCGCAGGCATCGGTGTAATCAGCGCCGGGGAATTTGTCCCAGTCCGGGCGGCGCGAGACGATAACCGGCACGCAGAGACGATCATAAAACTCCTGATAGAGAGAAACGGCGGTTTTGACCTGCTCTTCAGCGTCTTCCCAGGTTGCGTGGACGGTGTGTGCCTCCTTAAATGAGGTAATCTCACGCAGGCGAATCAGGGGCCGGGTATGTTTGGTCTCGTACCGGAAGGTATTGACAATCTGGTAGTACCGCAGCGGCAGGTCGGCATGGGAACGAATCCAGAGTGCATACATCGGGTAGATAGCCGTCTCACTGGTGGGGCGGAGTGCGAGTGGAATCTCAAGTTCGTTTAAGCCCCCGTGGGTGACCCAGTAGACTTCCTCCTCGAATCCCTTGATGTGCTCTGCCTCTTTCATGAACTCATTTTTTGGGATAAGGAGCGGAAAGAGTGTCTCTTCATGGTCCCGGTCTAAGAGTTCCCGGAGAATATTGTAGGTCGTCCGGCGGATGGAAAATCCGTGCGGATACCACACATAAATTCCCTTAACGGGGTAGCGCACGTCCATGATCTCCGCACGCCAGAGAATATCATTATACCATTCACTAAAATCAGTTTTTTCAGGAAGTGTTCCCTTGTCTTCTTCCATTGTATTATGCTCCAAAAAGTACCATATTTAGGAGCTGTGGCGTAATAAAAGACTCTATAATCGCTGCAACGGCCAGAAGCGGAATCACAATCAGAAGAAACGTTCGGCCCAAGGTTTCGGCCATTTGCGCCGCATCTCCCCTGCCTTTTAGTTCATGATACAATTCCTCAGCGAGCAGAAGCCCCAGACCCCCGGCAATCAGAAGGGCGGGTATTTCGAAGATGCCATGGGGGAGAATGCCGACGAGAAATCCTACAACGCCGCCTTCATTCTGTATCATGTGCCAGACGACACCGATAACGATGCCGTTTGTTGCGAGAATAAAAAGGGTCAGAATCCCAAAGGTCGCTCCGCCAAGGAAGATGAGAAGTGCTGCCTGGAGGTTATTGAGAAAGATAATAGCGGTCAGATTCAGGGGCTCTTCTGTGCTGAGATCATAGAACCCCGCCTGTTCAAGCGAGGCAATGACCTGATCGACAACTGTCTGGTCTGCTCCGGCAGCGATGGCACCGGCTCCGAAACAGCAGAAAAAGATCCCGGTGCAGATGAGCACCGGAATGAGAAGGGATCCCTTAAACATACAGGACCATCCGACCCAGATCCCGCAGGCCCGGTGCCATGCCAACGATGATCATGGCCAGGAGAATCAGGTGCCAGAGGCCCTCGTTGTCATCCTCTTTCCGGTAGAGTTCGAGGATATAGATGGCCGGAATGATGACCGCGAGTTTGAGCGGGAACATCGCGAAGGCAGTGCCGGTCGCGTCGATGAGCGCACCGCCCACTACATGTTTTTCCACATAGGCGAGCGGGTGAAGATCGATGCCGATACTGGTGGCACTGGCGTCGAGCATATGGCCAAAGATAAGCAGTTTGTAGAGGATATCGTCGACATACTCCCACTTGAAAACATAGCGAATCAGTGCCCAGACGAGGAACGTCGTGATAAGCGTGACCGCAAGAATCCCAAAGAGCACCACAAGATCAATCTGGGTGGTCGTAATGCCAAACCATGCCAGAAAGAGAGCACTTGCCACTGCCGCAAGAATCCCACCCGCAGCATAGGTGCGGTGGTAGGACGTGACGGTCCCGGCGTTCTCAAGCACACGTGAACCGACCAGCCAGAGCACTGTGTAGAGAAAGACCACGAAGTAGATGATCGGTGAGATCAGGAGAACGCGCTCAGGATATCCCAGAAATCCGGTATCCTCAACCACCCGCAACAGACCGCCGAAGATTACATACGGCATTGTGGCAAGGACAAATGTGTGATCGATGGCAATGCCGGTCGTTTTCAGCCATCGGTAGATGCAATACAGCGCAATGATAAGAATAAGCGCATATGTAAGTGTATTGATGATATTGTACTTATGGACGGAGATTATAGGAGCAACGTAATATAAGTAGAAAAAATCCTCAATCATGTATGATCAAATAATGGGCACAGATCGTAATAAAGTACTCAAACAGCCCCCGTTTGACCGGTCCCGGTGGATTCAGTTTCCCCGTGACGTGGTCATCGGGCATGACGTTCTTGGCCAGATCCCCCGGGTCTGTGAAGATCTTTCGGCCGGACAGTCTGTGCTGATAATCTCTGGGAAAAGGACCTACGTGGTTGCCGGACGGCAGGTCGGGGAACTGATGGCAGCGGAGGGAGAGACCAGCGTAACGCACTTCTGCACCGAAGGAATTAGTCTCGACATCATCCGGGATGCTGAGGAATCGGTGGGTGACGCAGATCTCATTATCGGCGTTGGGGGCGGCAGCGTGATTGATCTGGCTAAAATTGTCTCGTACAATACCGGACGCCAGTTTATCAGCGTCCCGACCGCCGCATCGCATGATGGGATTGCATCGTCACGGGCCTCAGTCCCGGCTGAAGGAGGCTCGGTCTCGCTCGCTGCCCATCCGCCAATGGCTTTGGTAGCGGATACGGGAATAATCGCCGGAGCGCCCTTCAGACTTCTTGCTGCGGGGTCTGCAGATATTATCTCAAACTATACTGCTGCTCTGGACTGGGAGCTGTCTCATCGGAAGACCGGTGAAGAGATCAGTGAATACGCCCTTGCTCTCTCCCGCATGACGGCCGATGTGCTCGTACAGAATGCTGAGCGGATCGTTCCCCGGAGTGAGGATGCCTGCTGGACGGTCGTGAAGGCTCTTCTGTCTTCGGGTGTTGCGATGAGTATCGCCGGGTCTTCACGTCCGGCAAGCGGTGCAGAGCACAAATTCTCCCACGCTCTGGATGTGCTGATGCGGGGACAGGCACTCCATGGAGAACAATGTGGTATCGGGACTATTCTGATGATGTACCTGCATGGCGGAGACTGGAAAAGTATCCGGAATTCCCTACAGACGATCGGTGCTCCGGTAACGCCGGCGGAAGTCGGCATTCCTGATGCAACGGCGGCAGAAGCGCTCCTTCTGGCCCAGCAGATTCGGCCGGAACGGTATACGATTCTTGATGAGGTAGAACTTACAATAGAAAAAGCAGAGGACCTCATCGGCATACTTTACACAAACTAACGGGGTACTAACCGGAGTAAAATCATGACAGAACAACAGGTAAAAATTACCATGATTGGCAGGCATCTTGCCAAAGAAGGACTGGAATTTGTGTATAAAGGAGAGATTGCCGGATGCGAGGGGTGTAAGGTCTACAAAGTCTGTCATAACCTCACACCAAAACGCCGGTACCGGATAGTCGGCATCCGAAATCCCACGATACATTCCTGTGACGTGCACGCAGACGGCGTCTGTGCAGTCGATGTCATTGAGTCCCCGATTCCTGCCCTGATCCCTGCGGCGAAGGCGATTATGAATTCCAAAGTGTTCTTTGATGAGATTTGTCCCCACACGGAGTGCGAGAATTATGATCTGTGTGCCCCGGAAGGTCTGATTCCGGGTGAATATTATAACGTAATTCGGATTATCAAAAGTGGTGTGAATAACTGTAAACGTGGAGAATCTCTGCGTCTGGTTGAACTCCTCCCGGTCTGAATTATTTTTCAATAATATATTTTTAGTGTGCAATTTGTGCGAGCTGATATGCTGTCTCAGTGACTGTTGAGAGATCAGAAACTGCGTCAACCCAAGTCTGTGGAAAGCGGTTGATAGAACCAGCGGCACCCCAGAGTGATCCCACGAGCGCTGCGTTGGTATCAGTGTCGCCGCCGAGTTCGATAGCGGTTCTTATCCCCTCTTCGGGACCGGTTGAATCCAGAAAGAGAGCGACAGCAATGTGGGTGGTCGAAAGGGCATCAAGGGTTGGTTCAAGAGGATGTTCATGCAATGAAGAGAGTATTCTCCCGACTTCCGTATCCTGGCACTGTGACAGAGCAAGATGGTAGGCTTCCTGTTTTGTTCCGCCGCGTACCAGTGATGAGATCATCGTGGCATAGAAGGCGGCGCACTCACATGCTTTGGTCGTCGGGTGGGTGAGTGCCGAGCACCGCAGGGCAATGGCCCGGACCCGGTCGGGAGTGTACATGATGCCAAGTGGAGCGCTGCGCATCACACTGCCGTTACTTCCTCCTCCCCCTCCCTGCACAACGTGGTGTGCGGCACGTTCCGGAGTCTCGCCTGAAGCAAGCAGGGTAAAAAAGGCTGATGAGGTCGGACCATAGACGTGCGGATTCTTTTGATACCCCAGCACCAGACGGGAGACGATGTCGATTTCGACAAATGCACGATTTTGTATCAGAGAATCAGCGATGGCGCATGCCTGGGAGGTATCATCGGTAAAGTGCAGTTCTCCCGCGCCAAGCCCGAATGACGTGGATATGTCTCTGATTTGTCCCTCAAAAGGAGCACCGAGAGCATCGCCGATTGCAAGTCCCTGAAGCGTTCCAATAATCCGTATCTTCATGTCTTGTTGTGATATAAACCTCACGAATAAAGTATATGTGTCTATGACGGGACTTTAATTTTGGGATTGGTGGTTCGTTGCAGAAAGAAGAATTACTTCATTTACACATGCTTCTTGTTCAGGTCAAGAAGTATTTTGAAACAGTGAACAGTGATGAGATCAACACAGAGCATTATTCTTCCATGCAGATATCACCGGTGCATATTCATAAAAACAAAATTTGCCACAAAGAGGCAATAATTGCACTGGGTGATGAATTGCTTACCTACCTAAAGAGTGACGGGCCGGCCGGAATCGAACTTCCGGAGTATACTCCCGTGACACCGTCAGAGCGTGCGTTAGTCGAGCATTGACCTTGGTATGGTAAACACACTTTTTTTGGACTCAGTACTTAAAGAAATTCTCTCGTTATTGCCTCCTGACGCATCATCCTCAGATGTGCAGCGAATCAAGACGAAAGTAGCGAAGAAGTATCATCTAAAGAGTCTTCCGAGAAATTCAGAGCTTCTGGCAGCGGCACCTCAGAAAGATACAGAGCGGTACCGTCGGATTTTGCTGGTAAAACCGGCACGTACCCTCTCCGGTGTGGCACCGGTTGCGGTAATGACGTCGCCGCATCCCTGCCCGCATGGTAAATGCCTGCCCTGTCCCGGAGGGCCGGATCATCCATTCAACTCCCCACAGAGTTATACCGGTGAAGAACCTGCTGCTCTCCGGGGACGTCAGCATGCATATGACCCGTTTTCACAGGTCACTGCACGACTTCGCCAGTTCGAGGAGCTCGGGCATCATATCAATAAGGTGGAACTGATTGTGATGGGCGGAACGATGACCGCCCGTGACCCAGAATATCAGCAATGGTTTATGGCAGAGTGTCTGCGTGCGATGAACTCGTATGGCAGTGAAACAGTGAAGGCGGCGGGGGAACGCTCATACGAGGAACTCTGCATCGATAACGAGTCTGCACGGGCCCGTTGCATCGGAGCAACCTTTGAGACCCGGCCCGATTACTGCGGACGCGAAGAGATCGACCGGATGCTCAGACTGGGCATCACAAAGGTCGAACTTGGCTTCCAGCACAACGACGATGCCGTTCTTGACTATAACCGCCGGGGCCACGACGTCGCCTGCTCGGTGGAAACGAACCGCCTGCTGCGAGACGCGGGTATGAAAGTCGGATTTCATGTGATGCCGAACCTCCCGTCTGCGACGCTGGAAGGTGACCGGCGCATGTTTGAGGCACTCTTTACCGACCCTCGGTTCCGGCCGGACTTTCTGAAGATTTACCCGACGCTTGTCACGCCGGGTTCAGAGATCGAAGCCCTGTGGAAAGCGGGGGGCTATACCGTCTATGATGAGGATAAGCTCATCGATCTTATTGCATACGGCAAGTCGCTGTTGCCGGAATACGTGCGTCTGCAACGGGTGCAGCGGGATATCCCGGCAAAACTGATCACTGCCGGTTCCCGGCACAGCAACTTCCGCCAGCTCTGCAAGAATCGTCTGGTAGCAGAAGGAGGCGTTTGCCGATGTATTCGGTGTCGGGAAGCAGGGCGACAGACAATCGAAGAGGAACCGGTTATCGAACATCTGACCTACGACTGCGCAGGCGGCACCGAACATTTCATCTCGGCAGTGGCCGGCGATGCCCTGATCGGCTTTATTCGCCTGCGCTTCCCTGCCGATCCCTGGCGCCCGGAGTGTGAGGGAGCGGCGCTGATTCGGGAACTTCATGTCTATGGGCCACTTGTTCCTGTGGCACAGCAGGCCGGAACATCGGAGTGGCAGCACCGTGATTTCGGCAAACGTCTGCTTGCCGCTGCTGAAGTGTGCGCTACGGATGCCGATTTTTCCCGAATGGTGATAATGAGTGGCATTGGCGTTCGTCCTTATTACCTGCAGCAGGGCTATTGTCGTGAAGGCCCGTATATGGTTAAGGAGATGGGCAGCAGATGAAACCGGCAACACTGGAATATTTGAAGCAGAAGTTTGCGGAGTATTATGAATCTGCGACGATTAGCGTGCCGCCGGCACTCATTCAGCGCGAATGGGGATTTGCTCTTTTTTCATCAGACGAGAATATGCGGATGCGCCGGCATATGGCGTTTACGTCAAAAGATGAGGTTGAGAACTATCTCCGTGCTATGGTGCCCCGGCATGTGTATTATTCCACGGCCTACTACACGTTTCCTGCCGGACCCACCATGCAGGAGAAAGGCTGGACCGGGGCTGATTTGATTTTTGATCTCGATGCTGATCATATTGTTCATGGTGACTACGATAAGATGCTGGAGCGTGTCAGAATCGAGGCGCTGAAGCTTATTGATATGCTGACTGATGAGCTTGGTTTTTCAAAGCAGGATCTGTCGATTGTTTTCTCTGGTGGTCGTGGCTATCACATCCATATCAGGGATCTGGCTGTGCGTGAATGGGGTCGTGCCGAACGCCGTGAGATGGTGGATTATGTCTGCGGTATCGGCATCGAGCCTGACATCATGCTCTCGGCCGGTGACGGCACGTCTGCCGGATGGCGGAGGCGTTATCGGGATGCCGTTTTAGAAGAACTTCGGTTTCTGAAAGACTGTGGAAAAGAAGACGGGGTGAAAGCCCTTGCCTCCCTGACCGGCATTAGTTCAGAAGGGGCGGGAACCTTTTATGAGAAAATTCCTGCCCTCGTAACGGAGTTGCAGAACAAAGATGCTGATCTGAGCACTCAGTACCGGAACGAGCGGGCCTTTAAGGTGCTTCTGTCAGAAGCAAACGGACGTTTGACTGAACGGATCCGGGAACGGGCGGCGTTAACTGACGAACCGGTAACGACCGATACCAAACGGCTGATCCGGATGCCCGGTTCGCTGCACGGCGGTTCGGGATTTCGGGTGGTGCCTGTCAGTGCCCGTGAACTGGAGACGTTTGATCCCCTGACCGATGCGGTGGTATTTGGAGAAAGTCCGGTCACGGTTGATGCACAGTTTGATCTGAAAATGCCGATTCTTGGAAATGACTATACTCTTTCAAAAGGTACTAACACAGTACCTGAAGCGTTGGCAATTTTTTTGTGTGCCCGCGGCATCGCTGAGATTGGGGGACGGTAGGAACTGATTATGGAACTCGATGAGCTTCGGATTATTGCACTGGATGAACGGGAGAGCGGAAAGCTCAGTCGAATTTCTCCTGATGTGATTGATCAGGCCGGAGTGCGTCTGCGTATCCTCTATACTGAGGCACAGTCAATAGAAAATTTTCTGACTGAGCGCACCAGTGAGCTTTTATCTGAGATCGACAGTTTTGAAGGAACCCTTGAAGCCATTGTTGATGAACGGTTCAAGAAGATCCTGAAACTTTCGTTTGCTGATATCGGGGAGCGGTTTGCCGATAAAAAAGAATTAAAAAAACTGCTTCCGGAAGAACGGGAGATGTTTGAAAAGATTCGGACTGCTATCAGAACCTGCCGCGCTGAGCTGATCACAACCGGGCGTCGTCCTGAAGAATCATCCGTGCCGATGTCTTCTGGTACTGTGGAGAGTAGTGAGACGACTGCGGGAATTGGTGCTGTTGGTGAGGCCGAGTATGCCTTGATCCGCGTGCTTGATGATATCGAGTCTTTTATGGGAGTTGATGGGCAGGTTTACACGCTTCGGCGAGAGGATGTTGTCACTATTCCTCAGCAAAACGCCAATGTTCTCTTTGAGCACAACATAGCCTTAAATATAAATGTTGGCTAATAATATAGGCACATAGATTAGTATTTCAGGGACAGATTTTCATGAAAATGCCTACAAAATTCAGAACGTATTGCCCGTACTGCAGAACACACGAGATACATGAAGTTGAGCGGGTTAAGAAAGGGAAAGACCGCCACATGCACTGGATCGATCGCCAGAAAGACCGCCGCAGTAAAGTTGGCAACATGGGTAAGTTCTCAAAAGTTCCGGGTGGCGACAAGCCAACCAAGAGAATTAACATCCGCTACCGCTGCACAAAATGCGGCAAGGCACACCTGCGTGCCGGAGTAAGAGCAGGCAAATTTGAACTGACGGAGTGAGTAACGAATGGTACAGGTATATAGAGAGAACCGTAGCAAGTTCTTCAAGGTAAAATGCCCCGACTGTGAGAACGAACAGATCATCTTCGAGATGGCAAGTTCCAAAGTCGACTGCATTGTCTGCGGCAGACTGCTTGCAGAATCAACCGGCGGCAAAGCTGAAATCAAAGCAGAAATTCTTGCTGTAAACGAGTGAGTCCATAGTCATGGATGAGAGAAACTGGCCCGAAGAGGGGGAACTGGTCGTCTGCAATGTGACAAAGGTAAAAGATTTTGTTTCCTTTGTTACGCTCGATGAATACAACGATATTGAAGGCCTTATTCCCATCGCTGAGATTGCACGCGGATGGATCAAACATATTCGTGATTACATCCGTGAGGGTCAGAAAGTCGTATGTAAAGTTCTCCATGTGGATACACAGAAGGGACACATCGACCTCTCATTAAAAGATGTCAACGACCACCAGCGCAAAGAGAAGGTCCACGAATGGAAGAACGAAAATAAAGCCGAAAAGTGGATTGAATTTGTTGCTGAAGCTTCAGGGACAAAGAAGGAAGACCTCGAAGACATCATCTATGAAGAATATGGGTCACTATTTCCGGTCTTTGAAGATATTCTCATTGCTCAGGAGAAGACGCTTGAACGTCTGAACCTTGAGGGGCCGGTTGCGACTGAACTCATTCGGATTGCCGAAGAGAATGTCAAACTCCAGAAAGTAACGATTAGCGGCACGCTCATCCTTACGTCGAATCAACCCGATGGTGTCAATATCATCCGCCGGGCGCTGCGGAGTGCACAGCCTGATGTTGATGATGTGGATATTGAACTGGTCTATCTTGGAGCACCCCAATACCGTGTCAAGGTAACCGCCCCGGATTACAAACTTGCCGAGAAAGCCATCAACAAGGTCGCCAAACAGGCGATTGGTGTGATGGAACGCGCTGGCGATTCCGGTGAGTTCAAGCGAAAGCAGCGTGCCGGAAAAACAAAATGAGCAAACACATCCGGCGTTGTCCGGCAGACGGACAGTATACTCTTGCTCTTACCTGTCCGGTCTGCGGGGGGCAGACAGTGAATGCCCATCCCGCACGATTTTCTCCTGAAGACCGATATGGCGACGCCCGGAGAACGATGAAATTATGGAAGACATCAGTATAACATTTCTGCGGGACAGTGAGATTGACGGTGAGATCCTGATTGAGGGTCTTCCCGGTGTGGGTCAGGTTGGTAAACTGGTGGCTGATCACCTTATTGACGAGCTTGACGCTGAAAAGATTGCAGAAGTGCACTCGATATTTTTCCCTCCCCAGGTGGTTATCGACGGTGATGGCGTTGCCCATCTGGCAAAGAATGAGTTTTACCGGTATCATGACGGAACACGTGGCATCATCTTTCTGGTCGGAGATTTCCAGAGTAACTCGCCTGAAGGACATTACCTCCTTTCTGATGCCTATCTGAATGCAGTAGAACAGATGGGCGTTACCCGGATCTATACATTGGGGGGCTATGGCGTTGGGCACATGCTGGACAGCATTCGGGTCCTTGGTTCGGTCAATAACATCGATCTGAAAGAGTCCGTTGAGGAATTGGGCGTAAACTTCCCTGAAGAGAGTGACGGGGGAGGTATTATCGGTGCTTCCGGACTGTTACTGGGTCTTAGCGCCCAGCGCGGTATGGAAGGAATCTGCCTGATGGGTGAGACCTCCGGCTATCTGGTTGACCCGTTAAGCGCCAGTGTGGTGCTTGAGATTCTTTGTAAACTCATTGGTGTGGATGTCTCGTCGGCAAAGCTTCATGAGCGTGCTGGTGAGATGGAGCCTCTGGTGAACCATATTCGTAAGATGGAAAGCGCTCCGACCGATGAAGAACTCAGCTATATTGGCTGATATGATCGTTACTTCAGATCTTCATATTCATTCTCTTTTTTCTATGGCAACGTCGCCTACGATGACGCCGGGGGCGATTCTTGAGGCCTGTTCTGTGAAAGGAATTGATGTCATCGGTTCGGGTGATGCTCTTCATCCAACATGGCGGGCGATGTGGGAGCCGTTTATTCAGAACGAATACGGGATAACGGTTATTCCAACTACAGAAGTGCAGGCAGAAAAACGCACTCATCACCTGATTATGATGGAGACCTTTAATCAGTTTGAAGCTCTGCAGGAATGTTTTGAGCCGTATTGTTCGCATATTACAACTGCCGGCCGTCCGCATCTTGGGCTGACTGGTGGTGCCATCGTGGCGCAGGTCCACGACCTTGGTGGTCTCGTGGGGCCTGCTCATGCCTTTACACCCTGGACTGGGATGTATGGGCATTTTGACTCGGTTTCTGCCTGCTATGGTGGTGAACCAATAGACTTTCTCGAACTGGGTCTGAGTGCTGACTCATCGTATGGGGCGGGAATTCGTGAACTGGAAGGCGTGCCGTTTCTCTCCAACTCAGATGCCCACAGTCCGCAACCGACAAAACTCGGCCGTGAGTTTACCCGGTTTTCGTGCAATAACAATGATGTCCGGTCGGTGCTGGAGAGTGTTGCGGCCGGGAACATAACGATGAACGCCGGGTTCTTTCCGGAAGAGGGAAAATATAACCGGACTGCGTGCAGCCGGTGCTTTGTGCAGTATCCTTTGGAACAGGCTGAAGCGTTGAAGTGGCGGTGCCCTGATTGTGGTGGGCGGATTAAGATTGGAGTGCGTGATACGGCGTTTTCCATGCACGAAACCGCCGCAACGAGAACACCGCGACCTCCCTATCTCCATATTATTCCGCTTGCCGAGATTATTCAGGCCATCTGCGGGACTGCGTCACCCACTACCAAAGCCTGCTGTGCGCTCTATGAACGCTGTATCGAGACGCTCGGCACAGAGATTTCTATTCTTACCGAGGTTAGTGTTGAAGAGATTGCCACAGTAGATGCGACTCTTGCAGAGGCAGTGCGACGGTTTAGAGAGGGAGAAGTAAAACTGCATCCCGGTGGCGGCGGGAAGTATGGCAGTTTTTCTTTCCTCTAAAACCTCCGCACAGAAAAAAATTGCTGGTGAAAGGGCAATGTCTGGTTAGTGCCGGGCAATGTCCCTGATTTTTTTGGTAAATGCCTGAATAAAGTCATCCTTCATGTACGCGTGCGTATACCCGGCAAGAACGTTGTGTTCCACGAGCCCGTCTTTTCCGTCATCAATACCCTTTCCACGGGCAAGGGTGAGAGCAAACCGGGCGTCGCTGTCGCAGTCAAGGGCGGTGTAATGAAATTCATGCCCCCGATAAATAAGTCCACCAGGCAGCAGAGCATTGGGTGCGCTGACCTTGGCATCGACATAGCCAAGTGCCTGAAAGCGGTCGTGTTTGGCAGCCCGTGCCGGAAGCACTCCGGCCATGGGATATGTTGTTCCTTCGTATTGCAATGATTCTGTCAGATAGGTGAGACCGCCGCATTCCGCATAGACTGGCAGGCCATTGTCGGCAGCGTGGTGGATCTGTTCTCTGGCCGGGGCTGTGGAGAGAGCATCGGCATAGAGTTCAGGATATCCTCCACCCAGATACAGGGCGTCGCAGGGTGGAAGGGATTCGGTTATTGGGCTGAAAAATGTTAATTCAGCCCCGAACTCTCTGAGCCGGTCGAAATTGTCCTGATAATAAAAGCAGAACGCGGGGTCCCAAGCGACCGCGAGGGTCACCGTTTCGTTCACTTCTTTCTCAGCCGTCACCTGGCGTCGGGTCGTATCTATTGTTTGGGATGTAACTTCAGGAGCATCCCGGGCGATTTCGATGATCCTGTCAACATCGGCATGCTCCTCCAGCACTGATGCAAATTCTCCAAGGCTTGAATCTTCGTGAGCCATTTTGAGGCCCAGATGTCGTGATTCTATCGTCCGGTTGCGATCAAAGGGAATCCACCCGACTGCCTCACAGGCAAGTCCCTGTTCTATCATGGAGCGGTGCCGGGGACTTCCCACCCGGTTGAAGAGCACGCCGGCAAAGCGGATGGCAGGATCAAAGGACCGGTATCCCTGCACGATGGCATTGGCACTGCGTGACATCCCTTTGACATCGACAGTGAGGAGAACAGGGCAGTCAAGAATTTTTGCCACATGGGCGCTACTGCCTTCGTCTGTTGCTTCCAGACCGTCATAGAGACCCATAACTCCTTCTATTACGGCAATATCAGCGCCTTTTGAGGCTTCCTCAAAGATCTGCCGAACACCATTTTCTCCCATCATATAGGGGTCCAGATTCCGCGAGAAGCGATGGCAGATGCTGGTGTGATGCGATGGGTCGATAAAATCAGGCCCGACTTTGAAGGGCTGGACCGTAAGACCACGTTGGGTGAGTGCCGCCATCAGGGCGCTGGCAAGGGTTGTTTTGCCGCACCCGCTGTGCGTGCCTGCGATAAGTATCCGGGGAATCATGCTGTCCTGTTCAGATTATCGGGTGCAATGGGAATAAACATTCGGAAAGAAGTTTTGAAATGTAACTCAATTGATTCAGTGGGGGATGGTGCTGGGCAATGGATTTCCCCGCTCTCCCTCAGATCTTATACACTGTATTGAGTCACAGTGGAGCAGTGCAACCATCGTGCCGAAATGCGGTTGTATCTATCTCTGGAATGTAGATAATGGATCAGAATCATCCCTGAAAGTGCAAATGGAACAAGAATCGTCTCTTTTGGTTGGTGCCATGGGTTCACGGGCCAAGGAGTTCGCCATAAAACAAGATATCCGTCTTGATTATACCTACGGGGTCATCGACAAATGTCTGCTGCGGGCAACTGGCGGTGAAAATGCTTTGATTCTCACCTCAGAAGGGATGGTCGGGAGAGTCGAGGAACGGGTAGCCATCTTTTGTCGGGATTCCAGACTGCAGATTGCACTGATTCCTCTCTAATTTTTTCCCTCTGATATTTTTCGTTGTGTTTGAGCGTGGAGGAAATAATGAGCGAAGGTATTAGCAAAGGCGGGTTGAATATCTTTTTATTACTCAGCATCTGCCGCGTGAGAAATCAACGATGAACGATACAATCGACCTGCCACAGTCTATTCTTTTGTTTGAAGAGGTTTCCCTCTCCTTTAAGGGACTCTCGGTTGTCCGGGACGTTAGCTTCTCTCTTCGGGAAGGCGAGGTGGTGCTTCTTAACGGACCGTCGGGTACCGGAAAGTCTTCTCTGATGCGAATGATTCTGGGGTTTGTGCATCCTTCGTCAGGCAGGGTCCGGTACCGTGGTGAAGAGGTCGGTGCGGAGACGGCA
>Ga0222642_1000076_pt1 | contig 23358 bp, 33 predicted proteins | sample AntAcemetagen229_FD_179813 | JGI IMG/M metagenome (GOLD analysis project Ga0222642, IMG submission 179813) | Saline water microbial communities from Ace Lake, Antarctica - #229 | ecosystem: Environmental > Aquatic > Non-marine Saline and Alkaline > Saline | place: Antarctica: Ace Lake... | reverse complement strand
CCAAACTCAGCAAGTGTCATATCATGTTCAGCTGCAAGGGTTCGAAATACTTCCCCTGCCGAAATAAAATCAAAAGCGTGTTTTTCAACGAGAAAAAGGGCGAGTGTGGTAGTACCACTACCCGGCGGTCCACTGATCGTGATTCTCACGACTTTAGACCCCTCCGATATTCAGGGTTTTTCGGATGATCTGGGACAGAGCAATTGAACAGATCATATACCAGATAATCCAGGCCGGTAAAAAGAATGCCGGGGCATGCAGTTCAACTCCTCCCAGATAAGGGAAGATAATTGTAGGGAAGACGTCAAGAAGACCTGCCTCATAGGCAGTCGCCATCTCTCCGATACGGGTTAAAATCCAGAGGAAGATAGGCACCGTAATGATCATAATCCACATCATCGGCTTAAACTGTTCCTGAGACATCGCCATCTGGTCTTTCATCATCTTCTCACGTTTGATGTTGAGCTTGGCAGTCCTTTTCTCATCACCGGAGAGTTGTGCCTCACGAAACTCCTTCTGGAATTCCTTCATCTTCTTCTGCACACTCTGCATCTTTGAGTAGTCAATTGTGTACTTCTGTAAGAGCGACGAATAAGTACCAGTGACCACTGCAAGGACCAGAATGACAACTACCCAGTCAAATTGCAGAAAGCCAAAGAGCGGGTCGAGAAAGAGTCCCGCAAACATCGCCACTCCGTTACGAAGCATGGGCACTGAGTAGATAATCATCACGAGCACCATGACGATCATAAAGACCCCCATGCCACCCATGGCGCTGCCTATATCAGAACTTCCTTTCTTTCCACTGCTCTTTTTTGCTGCCATATTTATATTACCGTAATACTTCCACAAGATCGGCAAGAGCCTTCTCTAAGAGGAAATCTGGGTTATTAATAATTTTTACTGTACAACCGCTCACCATCGCATAACTTGCGGCGATAAACCGGTTGAACTCCTGATGGGTTCGGATTTCTCCATACCCCTCAAGATCGCGGATCCGGGATTCGTCGAGAATACGGCGGCCGAGAATCTGATCAGGATCGGTCTCTACCAGTACGAAGACATCGGGCTTGAGCTCTTCAAGCACCCAGATTGGAAGACCGGGAAGGAACCCCCCCGGCGTCTTTACCGTGCAGTGCGTATCAACGATGACATCATCGCTAATTTGCGCAATAGCACGCGCAGCACCGGACTGGAGTTCTTTCTGAACATCCTGATCCAGTCTGCGCATCTCATCACGGTCACTAACAAGACCCCGTTCACTCGCGAGTTCAAACATCGCTGTGCCAAACGAGATCGGCCAGTATTCCCTTCCAAGCTCTTTGAGTCGTTCAAGTGCACCATCGATGACGGTTGATTTGCCGACACCGGGCACACCGGTAATTACCACTTTCCTGCTCATTTCTCTTCACTCCTTGCCAAATAATCCACGCATGAACGGATACATCTCCATCATCTGTTCGGAGGCAACCTCCTCATAGAGACGGTAGACGATACTGACAGTCAGCAGAAGTCCAGTCCCACCAACAGCACCAATCACACCAAGGTAGTTTGCCCAGACCGAGAGAAGACCGATAAACACACCACCAATCACGGTAATCCGTGGGATATACCGATCAAGATAACGCACCAGAATTGGTTCGCTCCGACGGTATCCGGGAATGTGCATACCACTTCTCTGAATCTGACGGGCAACATGAGATGAATCAAGACCTGCCGTCTTCACCCAGAAGAGAGCGAAGATAGCACCACCGACCACCATCACGAAAAGATCAATACCCATCCGCATGATAATTTCCCACACAGGATGGCCAAGATCATAGGCCCACCACATCCAGTCCTGTGGACTATTGATAGGCGCTGTGATATACATGATCCCATTCTCTGGCTGAGAGCCATTAAATGTTCCAAGGAACGTGATACCGATGTTGTTTAAGAACAGACCGATCATCTGCCAGTTTGCCTGAAGCACACGGACAAGAATCATCGGAAGCACACTGGCATAGATGAGTTTCACCGGGAATCTTCCACGGGCACCACGCACAGAAGCATGGGCCAGCGGAATCTCCACACGGGTCGATTCCACATACACAATCACGAGGAAGATTAAGACCGTCGTGATAAACGCCAGCAGATCCGTTCCGAAGTATTCCAAAAAGTTCGCACCATCGGCTATCACGCCAAATAGTCGTGGGAAGAAACCAACTGCATACGGATCAGAAACCGCAGACCAGTTGAAGAAACCGTTGATAAGACCCTGAGATACTCCGGCAACGATAAAGAGTCCGACTCCAGAACCAACACCCCATTTTGTAACGACTTCATCCATCAGAAAGATCAGCACACCGCCGATACAGATCTGAAGGAAGATGATAAGCGAAACTGCCGAGAGATTACCGCCAAAGAACTGGAGAGCAATCGTGGGGTCCGGACGCAGAAAGCCTCCAACAACATTTGGAGCCGCCTCAAAGACGATCATAACGAAGATGAAAAGCTTCTGCAAGCCCATGTACATTACCTGTCCACGGGGATTTGATGTGTCAATACCGAGTAAATCCGCACCATTCAGGAGCTGAAGCACGATCGAAGCAGTGACGATAGGACCGATACCTAAGTGGACAATCGAACCCTGCGCACCGGCGAGGAGAGCACGGTAGAAACCGAACATATCCTGCGAACTGGGATCAAGACCCCACACCGGGATATTCGTCAACAGAAAGTAGATAATTAAAATCGCAACTGTCCACATCAGTTTGTTCTTGAAGTGGACATGTCCTTCCGGAGCTTTCACTGAAGGCATTGCCGCCAGCAGAGGCTCCATTCGATCAAGCATTGCTCCCATAAAGATTCACCAGAAAATAATAATGATTAGACAGTTTTTGTTAAACTGCTAAACCGCCCATCTCCTCAATTTTAGCGATTGCCTTTACGGAGAACGCTTCTGCGGAGATGATCATTTTCTTAGTTACCTTTCCGCCGCCAAGTATTTTATCTATACCGATTTGCGACGCGTCGATCACAACAGCACCATCCTCTGTGGTCGCAATCCCTTGTGCCACAAGGTCGTCTGCCATCTGATCGAGATCTCCCACATCGAGTACAGCGTTGGAATAGCCGGTTTTATTGAAAAAACCATGTTTTCCATTGTTAAAAAGGCCGGCAAGCCAGAAATGGGTGTGCCGGTGATCACGGTGTCCCGCACGTCCGCGGCCACCACGGTTACCTGCACCACGGCGGTTTTTGTGAGTGCCGCCACCACAGGTCCGGGTTCCACGGTATTTTGAACGCTTATTAACTGGCATCCTCTTCACCTCATCCTGTACAGGAGACTGTTAATCTCGCTGCCGTAATTTCCAAGTGCGCCACCCTGCTGGAAGGTCCGCTTAATAGACCGGTATCCCTTGCGTGGTGGGTGCAGACGAAGCACTGGTTTTAAACCATCTACTTCACTCATGGTTGCTTCCCCGGCAGCAAGTGCCTGGGCAAACGCATCAATATCTGCAAACCTGGAGTTTTCCTTAACGTACTCCTCTGTCAGATGGCCGTCAGCGGTCAGTCTGCCACGGGTCCGAAGGACAGTTGCAAGAACTTCTGCCTCAACTTCACCATAGGCGACGTAATCCTTGACTTTACGAATCATACCGAGGTATGCCGGGGTGTCAGGGATAAGCACGCAATGGTTGACGTGGTGAAGACGTAACATCTTCAGAGTGTCCTTGATCTCTTTGCGGCAATTTACTGTCCCGCGTACCTGAACAACAACATACATTGTACTCAGACACCTCCGCGGACCCGATTCGCCTGCACAAGTGCATCGAAGACTGCCTTTGCGTAGTTGATGGTTGTACGGGTGTGACCTCTTGACGAAGTCCAGACATCTTTTACACCAGCAAGCTGGAGAACTTTCTTCCCGATATCTCCGGTGACAAGTCCGATACCCTGAGGTGCCGGCATCAATGTGACAGTAACACTGCCTGATTTGCCCTGTACCCGTACCGGGATCGAATGACCCTGCCCACAGTTACATTGCCATGAACCACAGCCAAGTTTCACCTTAATCATGTTGAGCTTAGCATGTGTTATGGCCTTTTTTATAGCGTTGCCAACCTGTGCGTCCTTAGCCTGCCCAAAACCAACATAACCATTCTTGTTTCCGACAACGACAACGGCACGGAATTTTACACGCCTACCACTGTCAGTCATCCGCTGTACCATATTGATATCGAGTACTTCATCCTCAAGGTCCGGGAGGAAGTAATCGACAATCTCAGGCTCTTTTATGGGTCTTCCGCCTTCAAGAACATCTTCAAGGCTTGCAACTCTGCCAGCTGCAACGTCCCTGCCGAGATCTGTTAACGGGATCCATTCTACCTGTTGATATGCCATACTTATGCTTCCTCCTTCATGATCGCATCAGCAACTTTATCCACCATTTCGGGGAGATTTGCCGCACGTTCTGAATCATACTCAGCAATGTGCACACCACGGACACGGTCATCACTTGGGAGAACCTTCTCACCGAAAGGAATGTCCATTCCGCCTTTAACAGCACCTTTCAGGGCTGCAAAAACACGGGCACCGGGTGTTGCACGGTGCAAACCGATATCAAGGATAGCTTCCTCGTATCCGGCTGCAATTGCTTTTTTCGCGAAGAGTATGCCAGTAAGATACGCCGCAGGCGTGTTTGCCTTTGCTCCGGTGTATCCTAGGCTTTCGAGCTCTTGCGAATAGGCCGCCACAAGAGTCAGATCTCCTTCCAGAGTCGCTTCAACGAGCTGAATAATAATCTGACGGTTTGTCCTGCGAACAACCATTCGTGGTTTATCTGAGGCAAGGAGCTTAAGACGCTGATAATAATCGGTCTTTCCTTCCCTACGCCGTCTGAACGGGACGAAGTATCGTGGTCCGTTTGCCATCTTACTTCATCCTCCCTGAGATCTGTTCAAGCTGTGCCTTCATATGAGCGACACTGCGGAACTGACCTCCTGCTGCCTTTCTGTACATTATTCTGTAGAGGTGGCTGTCAATCTCGCCGGATCCACGTAGGGTCCGAAGTTCGGATCTGATAGCCCGAATCTTTGAGATCCATTGACGTTTTCTGGGGTAACGTGCATATTTGGCCCCTTTTCTGCGTCCGGCTCCTTTGCGGTGACCATAACTGCGCTGTGCAGCAAGCTTGCGTGCACGGCCACGGCTGACACCCTTCTTGGGTTTTGCCGCAACGGCACCTTCTTCAATGAGGCCACGGATATCTTCGCGTGAGATTGCATCGGCAATATCGTCCTCACGTTCCGGGTCAAGCCAGACACGGTGGACACCACACTTCATGACAGCAGAAGCAATCCGACGTTGGTTCTTCAAATCTGCCATTTATGCTTCCTCCTCTTCGGACTCTTCTTCTGTAGCTTCGACTGTTTCAGTCTCTTCCTCAAAAGACTCCTCTTCTACCGGCTCCTCTTCAGGTGCCGTCCGTGAGGTATCTTTTGCGTTTAGGACTTTAATGCCGAGTTCAATTGCTGCTACCTGAATAGCTTCACGCTTTTTGTTGCCAACTGCTGCTGCAATCCGTACGGCCGTGGTCTCTGCATTGATGCCTTCAAGACCGAAGACATTGTGTACCAGAACCTCTTCCATACCACTGGGGTGGAATCCGCGAATTGCTTTCGGGGCACCATAACCAGGGGCTGGATGACGACCTTTTGCCGCATAGAGTCTGCGCTGTTTGGACTGCAGACCCCGTGGGCGTCTCCAGGTATCCTTCAGCTTCTTCTTGTGGTGAAGCTGCTGCCTCTTGAACTTTGGCCGGAAGGAATTTCTGCTCTTTACAAGCCTCATTTTTTCGTCAGCCATGATTCTCACGCCTTCTCCACAATATAGATGCCGTCCTGAAACACACGGTTATCACGGTGACCGACATGGGTTGCCCGCTCGATAGATCCGGTTGTCGTTCCGACGCATTCTTTGTCAAGACCAGTAACGATAACTTCGTCACCAGCTATTTTGACACTCACGCCATCCATAAACCTGGCATAACGTGCCTCTTTCTCACCGAGGAAATTCACAATCTCAAGGGCATTTTCTGTTACCTTGAGCTGAATAGGAAAGTGACTGTATACCACTTTCATTGTGTAGGTATATCCTTCGGTGACGCCTGTGCACATGTTTTTAGCATGTGCTGTGTACGTGCCAAGCATCGCATAGATTTTCTTTCGTGTGGACTCTGTTGAGAATACAACCTCTCCATCTTCCACTCTGATGCCGATGCCCGGGTAGCGCAGATCCTTGGTCAGTGTTCCTTTCGGTCCGGAAACCTCAAGTGTTGAACCGGTAACGATAACCGTCACACCGTCAGGGATCGCTGCTTTACGTTCAGTGATCACGTCTCCTCAACTCCTCTTAGTATACGTACCCGAGCAGTTCACCGCCCACACCATTTTGGCGTGCTGTCTCGTGAGACATAACACCTTTTGATGTGGAGATGAGCAGTATGCCGAAATTTTTAGCCGGCAGGTACTGGTTCTCCCAGGATTCAAGTTCATTTACCTTTACTGCAAACCTCGGGGTGATCACACCACACTTGTTGATTCTGCCAACAAGTGCAACCTTAAACTGACCACCGCGTCCGTCGTCAATGAACTCAAAGTCACCGATGTAGGCATCCTCTTTCATAATGCCTAACATTGCACCCAGCAGTTTACTTGCGGGTTCGATGGTAACTTCAATCTTGCCGACGTCTGAGGCGTTTTTAATTGCACTCATTGCATCTGCAATTGGATTTAATCGTGCCATGTTACAACCCTTCAGTTCATCTTCTTAAAGCCGATCTTTGCGGCGTATTCACGGAAGCACTGACGGCAGAGCATGATATTATACCGACGGACCAGTCCCTGTTTTCGTCCGCACATCTGGCATTTATTTGCACCACGGCCGAACTTTGCCTTTGCAGCTGCTCTTCCTTCGTTCTTTCCTCTGTTTGCCATCACAACACCTCCACATTAAAGCGGTCTGACATGAACGCAATAGCGTCTTCTTTGTTTACACGCTGCTTTGTGGGCAGTTTCCTGCGCTGGATGCTTCGGCGTGCAATCCGGATACCACTGCGTTCAAGGATGACGTTTACATCCATACCGTAGATACCAATCATCGGATCGTAGTTCTGACCAGGGAAGTCAGTATGTTCCTCAACACCAAAGGAGAAATTGCCGGACTTATCAAACTGGTAGCTACCAAGTCTGCGCTCAACAATGCCAAGAGCAGTGTCGAGAAATTGTTCAGCTTTTTTCCCCCGAAGAGCAACCTTGCAACCCATTGGCTGGCCTTTACGAAGGCCAAACGCGGGCTGTGTCCTCTTTGCAAAGGCACGGATCGTCTTCTGACCGGTAATCTCCTGAACAATGGTTTCTGCTTTCAGGAGCTTATCTCCAGCTTCACCAACACCCATGTGGACAATAATCTTGTCAACATGGACATCCTGCATTGGGTTCATCTACTCAAATCCCCCAGTCAGCGACTGCCGGTGTCTCACGTCCAACCATGAAGACATAGGCATCAATCGTCTCGAACGCTTCTCCGGTGGCAATATCCTCAAGTTCAACCCTGTTCGGGACGCTGCCCGGCACGGCCACCAATTCAGTGATTTTGCTGATCTTACCTGAGTGTTTTCCTCCGATAACCATCGCTGTGTTGCCAACAGCAAACGGGAAATGATCAACGACTTCAAAGCGGTTTTCCGGTGCGATGGAAAGCACAATGGAATCACGGGGTTTGTAGTCGCCTTCATTGATAATGTTGGCACCATAGCGAAGGTTGTACTGAACCTTTCCGCCCTTCACAAGTGTCTTGTCCGCAATCTTACAGAGACGGGTCTGTGCATCCTCCTCAGAGATAACAATAGATACATAGTCTCCTTTCTTGTTGCGAAGAATCCGGAAGTAACGGTCCATCTTCGGGATAGCTACGATGTCAAAGACACCGATACCCATTTTTGGATCACGGCATGATTTGCCGTTTAAGAGTACAGATCCGTCTGTTAAGACTTTCTTTGCCTCTTTCATGTTCAGCACAAGGCCCATGTGATCACGAAGCCAGACAGACATCGGCATCGCGGTCTTGTTATGGGGACCGGGTGCAGTCTTTGTAATAAAGACATTCTCTTTCTTGGCAATTCTCCACGAGTGCGGAGAGGTTAGCCGTTTCTGGTGTAGACTCATTCCTCTTCAGCCTCCAGTCGCTCTACCCTTTTCGGGTCTTTGAGATTCAGCTTTGTAATCTGCACATTTGATGCTTCGACCGGGCGGGGCACTTCGGTCCCGTCTGCTTTCGTAAGGGTAACACTGTGGACGACTACTTTGGCTGTCTGAAGATCGACGGCGTCGACAACTCCAGTACTTCCACGGAAATCTCCACGCATTACCATCACAGTGTCTCCAACGATGACACGGGCGTTGCGGCGTTCATACTTCTTACGAAGATCAGCGTCAAAGGGTGCATGCAGATATGTTCCGCGTGTGTGGAGAGGTGCATTGTAGCGCGCTTTGCGCTGCTTGCGTGGTTGTTTACTTAGTATACGAACCATAAATCTCTCCTTTAGACAATGATGGTCGCCATGGACCCGATCTTTGGGAACCGTTCAGCAACTTCACGTGCGACAGGTCCTTTGATCTCAGTGCCTTTTGGTTCACCGCGCTCGTTGGTGATCACGACAGCGTTCTCATCAAATGAGAGGCGCATACCGCTCACACGGCGGATCTCTTTTTTCTGACGAATGACGACAGCCTTCTCGAGTTTACGGCGCATGTCAGGCGTACCTTTTTTGACAGATACGGTTGCCATGTCACCGAGACCGAGTTTTGGCTGGCGGCGTCGAACACCGTGGTACAGGTCAACGGAGACTACCTCCACGACACGGGCACCGGTGTTATCCGCACAGACAAGCCGGGTGCCAGTTTGAAGGGCACGCGGGACTTTTGACTGCTTTGCTTTCATTCTTTCGTCACCTCCACTACCACGAATTTCTTGGTCTTGCTCAGGGGGCGGCATTCGGCGATTTTCACCGTGTCACCAACCTTTGCGCCAAGGCATGGAGGGCAGTGGGCGTGAAGTTTTGACGAACGTTTTTCATAACGTTTGTATTTCTTCACGTAGTGCAGGTAGTCGCGGGATACCACAACAGCATCCTGCATCTTGTCACTTACGACTTTACCGGTGATCACCTGGCCGCGCACCGGTAAAGTGCCGTGAAATGGACAGTTTACGTCCTCGCATTCCGTCTCCGGAATGGGAACGTTCAATCCTGGGTTTCTTGCCATTATTTACCTCAGATATCTCAATCGCATACTGATTCTTTTCTCAGGCTGCATCATGAGCACCTTGCCATCAACCCTTACGTGGGTATCATCTGGGAGGCGCATCACAAATGCAGTGCCGGATTTCGGTACTGATTTAACCCCTTTTTCGGTTCTGATGCGGATCATCTGCTTTGTTTCGTCCACAATCACACCGGCAATACCGGCAAGTGAAGAATTTGTGGCAGATGAAACACGTGCATCAAGACCGATGAATTCATGCCGAAGCACATTCTCAGGGGTTATCATCAGACCGATCAGGCCCTCCTGGTATTCTGCTCGGTCTTAATACGGGCAATGGTGCGGCGGAGTTCGTGAATCCGGCCTGGATTCTCGGGTGCACCACCGGCACTGACCGTTCCATAGTTCTGGACAAGTTCAAGCTTGAGTTTTGCAAGATTCTCATCAAGTTCGACATCGCTGAACTCGGCGATCTCTTTTGCACGGTAAATAGCCATACTTAGAGATCCTCCTCATCTGCGACAGACTCATCAATGCTGGCTTCGATTTCTGCGTCAAGTTCAGCATCCAGTTCTGCTTCGAGCTCTGCCTCAGTCTCTTCTCCGACAGGTTCCTCTGCTACAACAGGGACCTCAACGGGCTCAGGCTCGGGTTCAGGATCAAGAACCTCGAAGTGGTCCGGAAGCTGGGCACTTGGCGGGACGATCTTGACCTTAACACCAATTGTTCCGAGTTTCTTGACGGCAACGGCGTATCCATGCTCAACTATTGATAAGCTTGGTTCACCAGCGTGTTTGACGTATCCTTGCGTAAACTTCTGGACACGGGAACGGGACCCGGTCACTTTACCGGAAAGTACAACTTCACAGCCCAGTGCGCCGGATTCCATGACACGGCGCAGCACACTGCCTCCTGCCTTTCTGAAATACCAGCCACGTTCAAGAGAATTGGCAAGTCGCTCTGCCATGATCTGTGCATTAAATGAAGGATTGTCCACCTGCTGCACTTCGATCTGTGGCTGATCAACATCATAGCACTCAGCAAGGGTAGAGGTCAGTGCACGAACAACCTTCCCACCCTTTCCGATTACAATGCCCGGTTTCTCGGCCCAAATGGTTACCTGCGTCCCAAGAGGGGTCCGCTGAATCTCCATTCCACCGTAGCCAGCGCGTTTCAGTTCTTTTACGAGGAACTGCTCTACGCGTGCATTGCGTACGCCGTCCTTAATAAAACGTCTCTCGACTGCCATTATACTTCAACCTCCGTTACAATAACTTCGATATTGACAGAGTGAGCGATCTTCGGTGTAGAGCGTCCCATTGCACGGGCGAAAAACCCACGGCCTGAACGTCCACGGTTTGCTGAGATAGCTACAATTTTAAGATTCTCACTGTCAAGACCAATGTACTCTGCGTTTGCCTCAACCGAGTGGAGGAGACGAATAAAGGCCTCTGATGCCTTGACTGGATACCGTCCGGCATCCCAGCCAACAAGACCCTTCTTGTGAGCAACATCACGGTTGAACTTCTTGAAGGGAATAGGCTTTTTCAGAGCCACGACACCCTCAAGATATTCAACGGCGTCGCTGGTCTTCTTGCCCCTGATAAAGTTTGAAATCTCAATGGCATGTTTTGGCGAGATGGGGAGTTCGTTTGCCTTTGCACGGGCAAACTCTTCTCCAGCCATCTTCGTTGCATATTTTGTCCTTGCCATATCAATCACTTCAGCGGCACAAATTTACTCGACCTGGTTGCACCAATTCCGGCACTACCGTGAGCGACACGCCTGCGGGTACCCGCAAACTCACCGAGGTAGTGGAAGACTGCTTCAGGCTGAATTTCAACCGAAAGGAATTCTTTTCCGTTGTATACATCGATCGTCTTTCCAATCATTTCAGGCAGAATAATCATATCACGGAGATGTGTCCGGATACGCTCTTTGCCTTCCCTTACTTCTGCAAGCACCTTTTCATGCCCGGGAGACATTCCCCGCTTAATATGACGGCGGGCCCTGGAAGGCATGATCGGTAGAAGTTCAGAGATCCCCATCTGCTGGAGTTCTTCAATTTTATAGCCGTGGTAGGTAAATTCCTCTTTCCGCCGCGGCAGTTTTCTCTGTTGCTTTTTTGCCATACTTCTTCACCTCACTTTCTTCCGGTCCTCTTCGAGGCAATGTGCCCGACCTTTCTGCCCGGAGGCGTGCCACGTGCGACCGACTTCGGTCTGCCAACGTGCTGGTGTCCACCGCCACCAAACGGATGGTCGACGACATTCATACAGACAGCCTTGGATCTCGGCCACTTGGTTGCCTGACTCTTCATCTTGTGGAATTTCTTTCCTGCTTTCACAAATGGCTTTTCACCACGGCCACCGCCTGCGACGATACCGATGGTAGCACGGCACTTGCCATGGAACCACTTGTGTTTGCCGGATGGCATTTTAATACCGACATGGCCTTCTTCGTCCTTGCCGATAACCTGAGCCTGGACACCGCCGGCACGAATGAACTTGCCGCCGTCGCCAGGCTTTGCCTCGACATTACAGACATAGATACCAACAGGGATCTCGGTAAGTGGGAGCGTGTTGCCGTTCTTAACATCAGCACCAGGACCCCAGGCAACTTTCATACCAACGCCGACACCTTCGGTAACCAGCATGAACATCTTCTCACCGGAGGTCAGAGCGACCTTCGCAATCGGTGCATGACGAGCGGGATCGTGCTCAATATCGATGATTTCACCGGATGTAAGTACGTCCCTGTTCTTGGGGTGCTTCAGCGATGCTTTGTATTTGTGAGACGGTGCACGGTAGGTTGGTCCACCGCGTCCACGGTTTTGTGATATAATGCGTTTACCCATTGTTCACACCTCACATGACACCAAGCCGCGAGAGAATCTCTTCACCGGCATTTGCGTTCACAAAGCTGACTATCGCTTTCTTTTTACCCTTCATGGTCATCATTGTCTGGACCTTGACAACATCTTCACCGAACATCTCTTCGATGGACTGCTTGATATCGTCCTTTGTTGCTTCTTTACGTACCAGAAACTGAAGTTTCCCTTCAGCGTCAAGCATCATTGCCGCTTTTTCTGTAACGTATGGATGTTTAAGCACCATAATCAGAGTCCCTCCAGTTCCTTGAGAGCTGCCGTTGTCCAGACAGTCAGACGCCCGGCGTGGGTACCTGGTGCCAGAAGTTCGGTGTCAAGCTGACGGACCGAAATAGCGTCAACTCCTGCAAGGTTTCGTGCTGCTGCAAGTGGGGCGTCTGCTGTAACAATCAGCAGGCTCTTCGCCTGTTTGTACTTGCGGCCACGGAGTTTTCCTTTTCCTGCCCGGATATTGCGTGATGCTACTGAGCGTTCGACGTCACCGTAGACACCAGCGTTTTTCAGTGCTGCAATGACTTCTTTTGTTGTGCTCAGTGCCTCGAATGTCTCATCAAAGACAACCGGGAATGCATCACCGAATACGTGACCACGTGCTGCCACAAGGTCTGCGTTGGTCGTTGCTGCAATAGCTGAGCAGAGTGCTGCGCGCATCTCTTTCTTGTTCATTTTGCGAACAAGGATCTTTTCAACCTTTGGCGGGTGTGCTGCACGTCCACCACGTGCCTGTGGGACACGGGCAACCCGTGAACCGTTTTTAATACGTGGAATCTGTGATACACCACGACCACTACCCCAGCTCGCTGCAGAGGTTCTGAGACCGGCATACGGATGAGTCCCGTGTGGCTGATACCGTTCACTCTGAATAGCAAGAACTGCGTTTTTAATAAGATCGGGTCTGAATGTTGTGTCAAAGACAGCCGGAAGTTCTACTTCACCAGCACTGCCGCCGTCAACATTGAATATCTGTGTTTTCATTCAGATTACCCCTGCTTGCTTGCGGTGCTAATATACTGAATTGCCGGCACACGCTCGACATGTTCTCCCTGGCGGATAGCGGGTCTGATACGTATAAGACGTTTCACGGGGCCCGGAACGGAGCCCTTGATGGCAACGAAGTTGCTGCGTACAAGTCCATAATGCAGGAAACCCCCGTCTGGATTGATCTCGGTTGCATCCTCGCTGATCTTGAGGATACGTTTGTTATATTCAGTGCGCTGCTGATAGCCCAACTGACCGGTCTGAGGCACCGTCCACCGAACGTGGTGCGGAGTCCACGGACCAAGGTTACCAATATGGCGCTTCTTGCCACCGCGTGAGTGTTTACCCTTACGGGTCTGAATACCCCAGCGTTTCACAGGGCCCTGCGTTCCCTTTCCGGTGGTGATGGCCGTCACGTCGATGTACTGGCCAATCTTGAGAACATCTTTAATCGTGGTTTCACGATCATAGAGTTCAATTGCAAAGTCAAGGCGCGCCTCCATGCTACCGCCTGCAATTCGCACTTCCATAAGTTCACCAGTCTTCTTGGGAACACCAGTCAGAAGTTCGGGAGTGGTCTGCATAATCGCAAAGATTTCAATAACTCTGCCTGCTTCAATACCATCACGGATCTTCTGAATGTTCTCTTCAGCTTCCTTGCCATTTGCTTCAGCATAGGCACGAGGACCATAGGTGTCCTTCGTGTATGCGCGAATGGCAACGGTCTTAATCGCGGGAATCTCAAGGATGGTGACTGGCACCATGATTTCTTTCCCTTCTGTCGGGCTGTTTGAATGATCATCCACCATAACAATGTGGGTCATACCAACTTTGTACCCGGCAAATCCCTGCAGTGCAGGCTCACCGTCATACACGGGCCAGGATTTGTACTTAGGTACCTGACTCTTTGCCCGTTTTCTTGGGCTGTATGCAAGTGAACCCCTGCGTGGTCTTGATATTTCTGCCATTTTTCAATCAGTCCTTCTCTATCTGCAACAGATAACGTGCACGCCTGCTTTTTGCAGGATTCAGGTGCACCGGTTTCAGATACTCCGATAACTTGCACAAAATCTTCATCCCTTCCATGTTCCGGTTTTGCCGGAACTTGCGTGGTCATGTGATTTTGGTTGTTGGACGATGAGTGAGAACGTATTGCCTCTTTTAGGTTACGCTGATGGGTTTTTCTCAGAACAACTGCGCTGCTTTATATTGCTTTTGCAACATAGCCAACAGTCTGCGTTATGCAAAACTGCCGGGATAGCAAGCAGGCTTAATGTCCTGTATTGGTCTCATACCAATTGATCTGACGGTAACCACACATTCGGTTGACATGCATTGCCGAATTGTGAGGGAACGTTTGATTCGTTCACCCGGTTCGCGGTTACATCAGCACCTACGTTTCTCATCTTACCTGGTTCCCCTTTCAGGGTCAGGTCCTCTCGGAAAACCCATATGCGAGTCCAGCACTAGCCGAAATTTCACAATGGTTCCTTAATATTAGCATTCACTAGTATATAGATACTCACCTAACACCAAGCTAGGTGGAAAAAAAGTTAAGGGGATAATTCTAAGGAAAGAACAGTTATCCGAAGTACAGGTCGCCATCCTCGTTGATATATACATTAAACTGCTCACGCACAAACCTTCCGCGAAAGCGTTCAGGATCCCATTCGCGCAGACGGTTGATCAGTGTGATCATGTCATAGCGGACCTTTATCCCCACCTTTTCCGCTTCTGTAAAAATTATCTTGGTGGCTTCAAAGAGATCTTCTTCGCCATTAATAGTGCAGAGCAGAGAAGCATCAAGAGTATACAAAAAATCAAGCGTATCCTTGGCCTTTTCAACATTCCCATACGCTGCTTTTTCAATGGTACATACATTTGCTTTCGAAGTCCCGATAATATCTGCAATCTGCTGCTGAGTCAGACCCTGCTTTCTATATCTGAGAACCTCCTTTTGCCGATCCGTGAGAAGCCCCTGTTTCATTATTTATTATTATAGTTTCATTTATTTTAAATAGTTTCGATTAACACAAGCAATCAATTGCTACCTATTTTCATAGTCTCAACGTTTCTACGAACATTTACACACGAAAAATTAACTAAATTTTGCTTTCTTTCATCAACCCTCAGAGCAATTCAAAATGTTTAATAGACAAAACCCAGTAACACTATGATGTCTCAAATTTGAGAGGTATTGATATGGTAGTTAAAGTAGGAGTTGCTAAACTAGGCAACATTGCAAGCGGCGTTATGGTAGAGCTGCTTCTTGACGAGCGCGCAGACCGTGAAGACATGCAGACCTTCATGGCAACCAGCGGAACAAAATTAGAAGTTGAGGATGTTGAGCGTGTTGTCAGCACCCTTATTGGATACAAACCTGACTTTGCAATTGTTGTATCACCAAACGGTGTCCTTCCCGGACCAACCGGCGCACGTGAAGCACTGAAAGCAGCAGGCATTCCAGTTATCGTCATCACTGATGATGTAACAACCAAGAAAGAATGGGCAGACCTGAAAGAGAGTGACTTTGGATACATTATCCAGAAGGCAGACTCCATGATTGGTGCACGCCGTGAATTCCTTGACCCATCAGAGATGTCCGACTATAACGGCAACCTCGTGAAGGTTCTCACCATCACCGGTGCATTCCGCAAGATGCAGTTTGCTATTGATGCAGTTATCGACCAGGTTAAAGAAGGCAAGTCACCTCTTGAGCTTCCAAAGATTGTCATGACCGCAGACAAGGCAGTTAAAGACGAGTTCTCAAACCCCTACGCATATGCAAAGGCACGTGCAGCATTCGAGATTGCAGCAGCAGTTGCAATGGTCAACGTAAAAGGATGCTTCATGACCAAGGGATTCGAAAACTACGTCCCAATCGTTGCATCTGCACATGAGATGATGCGCTCTGCTATGCTCCTCTGTGATGAAGCACGTGAAATCGAGAAAGGCTGTGATGGTATTGTGCGCAAGCCACACAAGAAAGACGGCCTTATTGTCTCTAAGACAGCACTCATCTCAAAGCCAGAGTGATTCTCAAATACTTTCTTTTTTTCCGGTTTACGAGCATTTTTCTTATAGTGACAGCCAATAGGCCGTTTATTTTAGTTTTTTTTGATCATCACGAGTTAAAAACTCATTTTGAAACTTTCAGGCTAAGTTTGACAGTTGGCCTATGTAGGTGTTTTATGCTCCTGAAATATCCAAAATAGTCGGGATTGAATTTGACAGTTGGGTTAGATTTGTGGGTAAAATACGGGATATATTATCCAAATGGCAATGTCATATAAAATTTAAGCCCAATATGAGGAGATTTTGGAAGATATTTTTCCAAATACCGGGAACTGTCAAATTCTATTCTTCCACAATCTGAGGGATTTGTGTGAAGTGGCAACGTTGGGTTATTATCTGGAGAAAATGCTAAGAGGAACTATCAACACACTCTCACCGAAACAACGATAATACCCCAAAAACGAGTCAGCAAAATAGAGAGACAGTGAACTGTCCTGCCTGTCCAGTACCCCTCTCAACTTCTTTTTTTATATTTCTCTTCCAGATCCATAAAGAAGTTAAAGATCCCCCTGGACACCCTGGACAGTCTGGTCACAGACCACCAGCGTTGGAACCTGTTCTGACTGTTTGGTGTCAGATAACGCCAAATTTTCAACAATCATAATTATTATTTGTTCTCTGTACCTGATAAAGCCATGTTATATTATATCGGGTTAGATATATTTTACATTATAATATTGCACATTATTATAGTCACGCAGAGACTATCTCTTGTTTTAAGAAAACGAAACATAAACTGGCAATGGCAGGAAGAGAGAGTCTTTACCTTCTTCGGTGTGTCCGCCTGCTATTATCATAAAGGAAAAAAATTGGTGGATAAACAGAAGCTCTTCTATTCTGTTTATTTCACTTTTTATTCTGTTTTTTTCGCTGCGCTCCGATGTGTGTCAGAATGTGCTTTAATTCCGGAATGATCAGCTTTTCCATCGCAAGAATTACAGCCGGAAGAGAGCCTGGGATGCAAAATACCACGCGGTTGCGGATTGTTCCGGCAAAAGCACGGGAAAGAAGACTTCTTGTGCCAATCTCTTCATAGCTCAGATGTCTGAACAGTTCCCCAAATCCTTCAATCGTCTTGTCAAAATAAGGTTTCGAGTTTTTCACGAAAAAATGGTTTGAATAATTCTGAAATTTTAGATTCAGGAAAGATTACTGGATCTGATCTTTCTTCCTGTATCCTTCCAAAAGCATGGTTGTAATATTCTTAACCGGCACATCGGTTGCAGACGCGATATGGAACTCACAGAACGGGCAGGAACTCACCACGATATCTGCGCCGGTCTTTTTTATTTCTATATCACGAAGGGCACCAAGCGCCGCTGCCTCGTCCGGTAAACCCGACTTGACTCCGCCGCCGGCACCACAGCAGAGATTGGGCATCTCGATAAGTTCCTTCACTACCGATCTCAGATGCTTTCGTGGTTCCTCAGAAATCCCCTGACCCCGTAGAAGATGGCAGGGGTCATGGTAGGTGGCGGTGACATCCAGTTTTGCCGGTTCCTCGTATCCGTATCGTTCCAGAACCTCATTGATGTCCAGCACCTCAAAGGGCGTATCATAATCGTTTTTGAGAGTCGAACCGCAACCGGCACACATCGTAAAGACAAAGTCCACACCGGCATCGGCAAAGACCCGGATATTCTGTTCCTTAAGCGCTGGCAGGCATGACGTCTGCCCGGTCCGAATCAGTGGCGAACCACAGCAGACCTGATCCTGTGGCACAATGACCCGGATCCCGTTTCGCTTCATGACCTCAATCATATCAAGGGCGGTATCCGGGAGGCGGAAATCATACATGCACCCGGTGAAAAATCCTCCCGTTGCCTTCACCTCTCCCTCCGGTTCGATCACCTCAGGCACCGACTCCATAAACGATTTCCGGTCAGGGTGGGTGACACTGCGTCCGGTTGCCTGCACAAGGGCAGCAACGTTCTGATGAGTCTTAAGCGTCAGTCCCTGCCGGTCAGCCAGTTCACGCAGTTTCTCAATTGCTTTGCCCGGCATTGCGATATTTTTGGGGCAGACGTCCAGGCAGCGCTGGCAGGAGGTGCAGGTAAACAGTCCTGCTGCCACGTCGTCCGGTATCCGGTTCGTGGTGTCCCGTGGGTCGAGAGCAATCCGCATCTCCTGACGCATTGCTGTAGGACCTGCAAAATCTGCAACAAGAATCGCCGGACACTCTGAGACACAGGCAAGGCATTCGATACAGGTACGCAGTTCCTTAATCTTCTCTGTCGTCTCTGCGTCCGGCACCACACAGTCTCCCGAGGTCTTTGGCGATGCCATAACATCAAGATACAGAGCAAGATCAGTTGTCAGATCCTGCACAATCGGAAGATTTAGTGGTTCAATAACCATGCCATCCTCTGCTTCTGCCATGCAGGCGAGGACCGGTTCTCCGTTTACTTTGACCCCACAGCTTCCACACTGCCCTGCTGCACAGCAGTACCGGTACGAAAGCGTTGGATCGATGGTGTCATGGACCCTGTGCAGGAAATCCAGCACTCTGGCTCCCGGATTGACCGTCACCGAATACTCTTCCAAGTGGGGTTTTTTATCGGTCTTTGGGTTGTATCTGCAAACCGTTGCCGTCATCATCTTCTGTGTCATGAACGCTTCTCCGCATTGGTAACGGCTTCAATTCTGCATTCTTCTCCCAGAATGTGGGTGTGGCCATAGGGTGAGGATTCTGCTGTCCAGTCCTGAGAAATATCGGTTCGTACATGGGCTCCGCGTGATTCCGGGCGGGTGAGGGCAGATAGAACCATCATCCAGGCAAGGCGGCGCATATTCTCTGCAGAACAGCACTCGGCAAGATTGGCCGGTGTCAGTGCATGAGGCCGGCATTGCTGTAAATCAGTAAGGAGGGTCAGTGCTTCCCGAAGATCCGCCCCGTTTCTGAATACACCGCACTTTTCCCACATCACGTCTTTAATGAGCTGTTTGTATTCTGACGGACTGGTGTCTCCGGCAAGGTAGGCAGCGAGGCGCTTTTGTGTTTTCTTCACCTGATCTTTTGGATCCAGGCGGTTTTTGACCGGTATCTCCTGTGTTTTTCCGGCAGACTCTCCTGCGCGTTTTCCAAAGACCTGCGTGTCAGCAAGTGAGTTCCCGCCAAGGCGGTTTGCTCCGTGGACACCGCCAGTGATCTCACCACAGGCAAACAGACCGGGCAGGGTGGTCGCACCCTGGGAAGAGATAGCTAGCCCTCCCATGATGTGGTGCGCTGTCGGTGCGACTTCCATTGGCTCTTTTCTTATGTCCACGCCATAAATCAGGAACTGTTCCAGCATGATCGGCAGACGCTTTTCAATGACCTCGTCCGGCAGATGACTCACATCAAGATGCACGCCACCGTTTTCTGTTCCGTTGCCGTTTAGGATCTCAGTCTGAATCGAACGGGCGACAACATCCCGGGTGGAAAGTTCTTTTCGTACAGGGTCGTAGCGATCCATAAACCGCTCGCCGCTGGTGTTTTTGAGTACCCCGCCTTCTCCGCGCACTGCTTCTGTGATAAGCCGGCCACGGGTATCTTTTGGCGTGATGGCGCCGGTCGGATGAAACTGGACCATCTCCATATCAATCAGTTCAGCACCGGCGTGCCATGCCATAACGTGACCGTCCCCGGTCGCTGCTGCACAGTTTGTTGAGATATCAAAGACCTGTGTCCCGCCGCCACTGGCCAGAACCACTGCATCCGCTCTGATAACGCCAAGATTGCCTTCCCGGTCGAGAGTAATGATACCACAAACCCGATCCCCGTCAAGCAGGAGATCAATGGCTGTTCTGTCCTGAATCTGAAGGATATCTAAGGCTCTTACCTTCTCAACCAGAGTTGCCATCATCTCGTGACCGGTCCGGTCTCCGGCATAACAGGTTCTTGAGAAGCACTGGCCACCAAACGGGCGCTGAGCAACGAGGCATTCACTGGTCTCTGCCGTGTCAAATACAGCACCCCAGGAGATGAGATCTTTGAAGCGTTCAGGTGCCTCATCCACAAGAACTCGTACCAGATTCGGGTTATTGAGAAATGCCCCGCCTCTCATCGTATCGGTGAAGTGGTCTTCGGTACAGTCCTGGGAATTCATGACAGCATTATACCCGCCTTCTGCCATGGTAGTGCACCCCCCTTTGCCTGTCAGGGTTTTTGAAAGGAGGATGGTGCTGCCATATCCTGCCGTCTCGATTGCCGCCCGTGTCCCTGCACCGCCGCTTCCGATAACAAGGACGTGGCAGTCAAGAATACTCTCTGCCTTCATCTACCTTCACTGTTGGATCTGTATAATCATAAGTACACCTATAAGTGCACCTGTCCGCGCTGGATTTAATAGGACTTCGGGTTGATATATACAGGCATAGCAAATATGGGGCAGAGTGAGCAGACGTGCGGCTTTTAATGAAATTTGGCGGAACATCGGTAGCCGATGAGGCATGCATCCGACGAGTGGCAGATATTGTCGGACATTATCGAAACGAGGGACATGAGATCTGTGTCGTTGTCTCAGCGATGGCTGGAGTGACTGATCAACTTCATGCCATTGCAGAAGAGGTTGTACTTGATTCACAGGCAGATTCTGAGGATCATGTCAGTACTTTTATTGATGCAATGCGGACGAGGCACGAAAAAGTGCTTCGGGCTGTTGCCCCTGAAGAGGCAGACATGGTATTGGGTGAGATCAATATCAGTCTCGAAAATCTGAAGAATATTTTAAACTCAGTACACAATCTGCGCGAGCTTACTCCCCGGTCTCAGGATTATGTCATCAGTTTTGGTGAACGGCTTTCCGCGCTCGTTGTGAGTGCGGCATTTCGTGAAGCTGGCCTCAGCTCAATTGCCATGAATGGCTGTGAAGCCGGTATTATAACAAACGGACGTCATGGGTGTGCTCAGGTTTTGCCTGAGAGCGAAAACAGAATTAAAAGTCGTATTGCTCCATTGTTGTCTGAAAAAGTGCCAGTGGTTATGGGCTATATGGGCTGCACCAGTCAGGGAGTGGTGACAACTCTGGGGCGCAGCGGCTCTGATTATTCAGCTGCAGTGGTTGGTACGGCCATTGATGCGGATGAAATCTGGATCTGGACCGATGTAGATGGTGTCATGACTTCAGACCCGCGTATTATCGATGATGCACGGGTCTTGCCAACTCTCTCTTACCTTGAAGCCATGGAACTTTCATATTTCGGTGCAAAAGTGCTTCACCCCCGTTCGGTGGAACCTGCCATACAGAAAGGCATCATGGTGAGGGTGAAAAATACCTTTAATCCGGATCATCCCGGCACCCGTGTGATGCAGGCTGAGCAGAAGGACAAGCGGGTTGTCAAATCGATCTCTTACATCGAAAAAGTCTCGCTCATTGCAATCTCCGGCGCCCAGATGATTGGACGGCCTGGCGTTGCCCACCGGATTTTTTCGGCACTTGCAGAACGTGATGTCAATGTCATGATGATCTCACAGGGTTCAAGTGAGGCAAATATCTCGCTGATTGTTGATGATGAACATCTAGACAATGCCCTCACTGCGCTGGATGAAGTGCGAACCAATGGCTATATCAGGAGCATCACTCATGATCGTGGGGTCATCGCTGTTGCGGTTGTTGGCGTTGGTATGGCTGGAACACCGGGGATTTCTGGTCGAATATTTACGGCGATGGGGCGAGCCGGTGTGAATGTGATGATGATCTCGCAGGGTTCGAGCGAGGTGAACGTCTCGTTTGTGGTAAAGCTTGAACACGGTCCCAAAGCCCTTCGGGTGCTTCATGACGAATTTGGATTAGCTGAGGAACAGGATGACGAGTAACAAACATACGTATGCAGACGCCGGTGTTGACATCAACCTTGAGGCAGCGGCGGTATCTGCACTTGTGAAAAAACTAACCTACAAACGTGAAGGCGCCTATACGATGTGCAGTTCTGTAGGGCATTTCGCTGGTCTCATAGATTTCGGGAATCTTGTTCTTGCCCTTGCCGTGGATGGGGTGGGAACAAAGATGCTCGTGGCTGATGCGCTGGAGGACTGGTCAACTCTTGGCATTGATTGCATCGCTATGAATGTCAACGATCTCTATGTGATGAACCTTGAGCCAGTGGCATTTGTAGATTACATTGCAACCGATGCTCTTTCCATATCCAAGATGGAGCAGATTGGTGAAGGCCTCAATGAGGGTGCGCGTCTCTCAAACATGACGATTGTTGGTGGCGAGACAGCGACGCTCAAAGGACTGGTCAATGGTCTTGACCTTGCCGGGACCTGCCTGGGAGTACAGCAGAAAGGCCAGATTATTACTGGGGAGAAGATTACAGCTGGAGATCTAATCGTTGGCGTTCCCTCAAGTGGCATTCACTCCAACGGTCTCACACTCGCCCGTATACTTGTTAAGACCTACGCTGGATATGATCAGCAGATGCCGTGGGGGAAGACTCTTGGTGAGGAACTTCTCACGCCGACAAGGATTTACCATGAAGTATTGGCAGTGACTGCTGCCTGTGAGGTTCATGGCATGTGTCACATCACCGGGGGCGGACTCTTAAACCTCAAACGTCTGGGAGACTTTGGCTTTGAGATCGAAGGTCCACTGGCGCCGCAACCGATCTTTGACTGGATGCAAAAAGAAGGAAATGTCGATGAAATGGAGATGTACCGGACATTCAATATGGGTATGGGTTACGTCTTCATTGCTCCGGAAGAGAGCCTGCCTGAAATTGTGCGCATTCTTCCTGAAGCGAAGGTTGTTGGCGTAGTCTCGGAAACGCCAGGTGTGCGTCTTCGGGGAAAAGCTGTCGAATAAACTCACCGTTCTTTTTTATGTATTTTCGCTGTTGTGCTCGTGATCTGACTTGCTTTAGACGCATCTGGGTATTCTGTAAAAAGTAGTTTAGGATTTATCTTTCAGATTCACATCGTCCTGTTTTGGATTGTCCTCATCAAGGGCAGGCTCTTTCACTGCATTGGGATGAATGATTGCACTATTGCCATCTTGATCCTGAATAATAAGGGTAAATGGAACCTTCCCTTCACGAGCCTCCTGAATTGTTGCCTGAAGTTTGATGGCATTTTCCAGTTCATCTCCATAGGTCCAGGAAAGAGCCATGTTTACAGCGCGTTCTACGCGG
>Ga0222642_1000072_pt1 | contig 23691 bp, 24 predicted proteins | sample AntAcemetagen229_FD_179813 | JGI IMG/M metagenome (GOLD analysis project Ga0222642, IMG submission 179813) | Saline water microbial communities from Ace Lake, Antarctica - #229 | ecosystem: Environmental > Aquatic > Non-marine Saline and Alkaline > Saline | place: Antarctica: Ace Lake... | reverse complement strand
TACAGTGTTAGCAGCAGAACTGAAAAGCAAGTCTCCTTGAGCTGTCGTTGTTGGGAAAGTGAATGTACTATACGCAGGATTTGCAGCCGCTCCACCAGATTGTAGTAGTTGAGTAGCTGTTCCAGCTGCTAGAGCTTGTAAGTTAGAACCTGCTCCGCCTCCACCTATCACTACACCGTACTGTGTCTGTGCGCCCAACTTTGTATTAAGACCTGCAGGGTGTACTGCAAGAGCTGTTGATGTTCCCGTAGTCGTTTCGGCTGCTGTGCCAAATTCAACTACACCTGTTACGTCTTCTGTTCCTGCACGAGCTTGGAAGCTAAGAGACCCTGCTCCTGCGGTGAAAGCTATTGTGCTATCAGAACTTGTGATAGTAGCGAAGACTGGATCGGCTCCTGTTGAACCAAGACAGATTTGCCCGTTTGTTCCTGCTGTAAGCGATGTAACCGCTCCAACAGTATTTCCTGCTACAAGACCGTGAATTAGAAGTGTCTCTACCCCGGTTCCGCCCTTAGCTACTTCTACTGGGATTTGACTCCCCCAACTATTTATTGTTGCCATAACTTGTTCTCCTTAAGTTATTTAATTTAATTTATATTTCTTATACAACAGAAATATTACCCATACTGGAAATAACCTGCCAATCCTGATTCGCTGTAAAGCATATTAGCTCTATGCTATCACGAGTTGCTGTGCTTTGTAATTTTCCTGTAATGCCAGTTGTCGTTACAAGAGAATCCATATATACAGTCTGAGAAGCATTCTGAGCTAGTTCCCAACCTGCAATACCTAAGCCTCCAATACGAACGATATCACCAACAGAAGCTAATACTGGAAGAGTTAATACGATACGAGTTACTGCATTATTACATAGATAACCAGAATTTATTACTGCTTGTGTAGTTGTAGTAATTGTACTCCATGCAACATTATGTACGTTTAATGATACAGCACCAGAAGATACTGAGAAGTCCAGAGCTGCAAAAGACGCAACACCTTTAGTGGTTGTTGTGGCGTCAGGAATAGCAGTACTTATCGGTAACCATGATGCACTAAAGATATAAAGTTTTGCTTCATCGGTTACATAGCATATTGCTCCAGAAGTCGGAGTGTCTGCTATCCATAGACTACCGTCAAAGTGGACTATATCATAACTACTAGCACCGTCCCATGCGGCGTTTACTGCTCCAGCATTGTTGATTATATAGCGATCACCTACAACCTCTGTAGGAGGCACTGCTGTGCAATCTACTATAGATTTTACGTCGCTCTTGAAGTCTACACCGCCTGCCCCAATTTCTTCCCAGTTTGCAGACCCTGAGATTACTGATTTTAGCTTATAAATCTTATGGGATACTGTGTTTATTATCTCTGTGCCAAGATTATATTTATTATCCGAAGTTGTTGGAGTCTTTTTGCTTTGTATAAAGTTTACACCAACACGGTCAAATTTACCCGTAAATGGATTGATTGAGTATGACATATAAACCTCTATTGATAATTCAAGTTCAAGTAATTTCTAGCGTTTACGTTACCCGTAGTTCCAGCAGAAGCGTATGCAGAGCTATTTACAGCAGTACCATCAACGTCTTTTAAAGAAAACGACGTTGAATCAATTTTTACCACAGAGAATATTGTAGAGCCATAGCCATCGCCATTGGCCTCTGTCATATCTGAATCTGTTATCTCTATCTTATCACCTGTGGAATACCCATGTGCTGTTGCAGTAGTTACTACAGCTAGAGCCGCTTTAGTTATAGAAGATATTACTACAGCAACGCTGTTATCCCAGATGTTGTTGTAGTCTGCTAGAGAATTAGTAGTGGCTGTCCTAGTGCGAACAACTACATTAGTTGAATCATAAGTGTATTTCTTTATCTTCCAGCCAGCTTCTGTCAATTCAGTTCCAGGACGACTTTCGGCTTTATATCTTATATTAGATGTGCCTGCTCGGCTAACCATCATATTAAGATCATCATCTGTTAGGGGTATGATTTGATGCTGTGCATCACGGACTTGTATCGGGCGATATAACATAATAGATTCCTCCTGTATATGTCATGGTTCAGGAAGTCACGCTAAGGCGTCACTATGTATTAAGGTATAATGCTATTTTTAATTAAGCGCAACAAAAAAGGAGAACAAAAGGAGAAAGTGTGTTTAGACAACAAAAAACCCCTCGAAAGAGGGGCTTTAGTCAACATGCCGGAAATTCCGGATAGTTCGACTAGCTAAGGTCTAGTATACGGTATAAGACATCAACTCTCATTGTAGAATCTCCTGAGCCAACCACAGTAAATTCTGCGCCGTCATTCAAAAGCTCTATTGTCTCATTAGCGTCCATTACTACATCAGTAGCTAAAGGCTTGGCAGTAGAAACAGCAGTAGCAGCAGCATCTACCAGACCAGCAGCTTCTACTGTTAGCGATACATCTGTACCAGTTGTACCCGTTTGGATTACTAAATTTCCGTCTGAAGTAGCCGAATCTATCGCTGTAGTTACGAAAATAGTCGCAATAGTTGCGCCTAGGAATTCTATATATTTCCCAGCACCTGGAGCCGCAACAAGCGTCTTAGGAGCTGCAGCTAAAGCTTGTAGCTCAGCATTAGAGATTTCTACTGTAGCAGTACGAATTAGATTGTCAGCTACATCAATTTGTGCCCACGTTCCTACAAGACCTTTTGTCGATTCCATGACAAATACTTTCTTATCAGTTAGATTAGCCCATAGATCGCCAGGTTTAGCATTGTGATCTGCTGTCGTTGGGTCTCTTGTTTCTCTAAATACTCTCGGTGTTCCTCTTTCGCCCATTTTACTTCTCCTTTTTAATATTATGCGGTCTAATAAGCCAGTACCGCTATGGCTCTCTCACGACAAATGTCGTGTTATTTCTTATTGGATTTGTCACGCTCTAGCTGATATTTCTTTATACTAGTGATAGTACGTTTTATCTGCGATATGTCATATCCATTATCTTGTAATACTTTCGTTATCTTATTAAGCTTTGATATGTTTGACGTCTTCAATGCGTCATATATATACGGTTCTGCTTTCCTTAGTGACATTCCCTTTGATACTGGCAATGAACCAAGCCCAGAGGCTATCCATGTGGAAATACCTTGATTGCTTACTCCACGGGCACTAAATGGAATGAATTCACCTGCAAGAGACTTAGTTCTTGATACTGCACGCTTCGCTGTTCCAGGCATAGTAGCGTCCCATGGACGATTAGAACCTCCAACATACTTACCTCTTATAGGAAACGCCTCTCCTTTATATGGAGATGCACCCATAAGTTGTTTTAAGAAAGCTTGTATCACAGGAGATGACTTCCCAAACATGGCATCACCAGGAGACTTAACATATCTAGGTATCTCTAATGCCTGTTTGCCAAAGTGTGAATATTTCTTTCTTCGTTTCTCATCACGACCAGGATTAAATTTAACTCCTGCAATCTTTATGTTCATGTCAGGCAATGGGAATGAATACCATTGTGTCGGGTCATTGTCAGATAGAGATTTCACGGCTTTGTTAGCACTCCATGATAACTTATTGTCCTCGTCTTCTTTAGAAGAGAAACCTCCCATAAGAAGTGACATCATAGACTTTATCATAGCCATAGACATTATATATCTAGTCCAATAAGACCGTGCCATATCACCTTTAACGCCACCGCCAAATGCTCCTGCTGCTTGTTTCAAAGCAGATACCGTCCAGTCAGGATAACCTATAATACGTTGCATCCATTTTCTGCTAACAGGATCATTAAATACTCTTGATAACTGTTTTATCTGTCCGCCAAGTTGGTTATTGGTAAGTTCTCCACACTCTCTTTTTATCTTTACCATCAACTCGGGTGTTATCTCGTGACCTTCTGCAATATGACGAGAAACAGCATCTTTAACATAATAGTCGAATGTAGCTATCTTTAATAATGGTTGATATGTATTGAATAGATATCTATTGAACTTCATAACCCAATCGTATGATTTTGTTAAGTCTACAGTCTTCTTATCGCCGAATCTCAAATCTTCTGGCATCTTGTCAAAGAACTGGGACATCATGTCTTCGCCTTTTTTCATCTGCTCAGCATCTGGCATAGCGTCTATTTCAATATACTTTGCTGCATCTTTCATAAACTCTTCATTAGCTCTTAACAACTCAGCATTATCACGCCAGTTGTCAGGAAAGAACTTCTTAGCACCGGGAAGACCTTTGAAGAACTTTAAACCCATAGCACCAATAGCAGATTCACTAAGAGGTACATAGTGGAATAGAGAGAATGATACACGAGCCATCTTGAGCAGACTGTTTACAGAATCGTATGCCTTTAATATCTTTGGGTCTGACTTAAAGACGTCCTTATTGAAAATTCCTCTTACAGCAGGGTCTAAATCAGGGTGAACATAAGCAGGCTCAGCATGTGTACCATAAGTAGTTTTACCATCTTTAACTTCCCTGAACTTACGCAAGAAAGGATCGTAGTATGCAACCCAACCGTCATCTTTAGCTTTCTTATATGCCTCTCCATCATCAGGAGTGACAATCATCTTCTCGCCTCTTGTCTTTCCTATGTCTTCGATGGTTTTGACAATCTCATTATTCATCTTAACTTTTGACGTAACATCATCATAGTAACGCATGATATCAATAACGTTTTTATACTTAGGAACAAGGCCTGCTTTCTCATAAGCCTCTGCGTAGTCATTAAAGACTTTAGGATTAGAGAATGGGTTCTTATCCTTGAATTTAGGCTCGACTTTCTCCATAGCTTTCTTGAAACCACCAGGAGGTTCTTCATATATTCCAGTAAGATAGTTCTCTCTGAATGCTATGTCTTTTGTTGATATATTCTCATTCCAAACTTTAAGCTGATTGGAAAGGTGCTTCTCGAAAACCTTGTCCATCTTCTTTAGTGATTCTGGCATACGTTCTGATAGCTTTTCAAATGTGTCGCCAGACTTCTTAGGATTTCCAGTCTTCTGTCTGTAGTATAGAGCCTCTTCTAGCTCTCCTTTGGTGAAGTCCTTGCCATGTTCTTGTAGAGATTTCTTGAACTCATTACGCCACTTGAACTGAGATTCAACTTTAGAGCTACGAGACTTTTCAATAGGTTCTTTCAATGTATCGAAGAATGTCTGCTCCCTCTTGAATGTCTCAATACGGTCATCTAAAGCATCTTTTGTACCTTTAACACGGTCTTTTACAGCGTCTACCTTCTCTATGGTTTTACGGCGTATAGGTCTGTCTGGTTCTTTCTTTCTCTCTTCATATTTGGCACGAGTCTTTTTAAATTCCTCAGCATCTCCTCCGACATCTGGGTGCTGCTTCTTGACGTCTTCTCTATATTTACTCTTTGCCTCTTCTTTAGTCAAAGCTCCTTCTCGGAACTTTATCCCTGCTTCTTTCATAGCTTCACGAACAGAGCTACCCTTAGTCTCCATTATATTATGCGTTTTATTTAGCATAGCATTAGTTACTCTGAAACCAGCTATTACAGCAACCATGTCACCGAGTTCTCCTAATGATGGAACTTTACCCTCGGTAGCTGTATGAGCGCCTGCTAAAGCTGCTACTTCTGCGATAGGTTGTTCTATTGTAGGCCCTAACTTTGTAGCTAATAGCTTGTTTAATCCTGGAGTTTTCTTCATTATAGGTATCAACTTAGCGGCCTTTGAAACAACAGCACCAGATATACCAGCCTTTGTTCCAGCCCAACCTACACTTGATGCCCTTTCAAGAAACTCTCCGAAGGTTAAATCAGTACCCTGCTTTGAATGTTGTCTATATTCAGCAAAGGCTTGCTTTATTATTGCAGGCGTAGCGAACGCTCCTATAGCTGAACCTGTAGCAGTTCCAACAACAGGAACAGCACTACCAGCGACACCTCCTGCTAAACCGCCTAATCCCATAGCAGGAAGATCAGAGACCGTCTCTCCTGCCAATGCGCCAATATGTTCTAGTATTCCTTCATTACGAGGAAGTTGCTCTTCTGCGCCTCCTATAAGACCAGTAGTTCCACTAGCAAAACCACGCTTGAATCCACCAACTATACCACCTTTAGCGCTCTGCTCTATTGGTTTAGTAGTAGGAAGCTCTTTAGGAAGTTTGCTCTCTTTAGTAGTAGTAGCAATGAAGTCCAAAATATCTTTAGCCTTGTACCCAGAGCGTAATGCCTGAGTAGTAGACTTTTCTATATCGTGGTTAGTCGATACCATATAGCTTAGTATATCGTCATCGGAATATCCACTTCTACGAGCTTCTGTTATTGCTTTGTACATGTTTACTCTTCGCTTTTACCGAATATATTAGATAGCCCTTTGAATATTTTACCTGTAAGTGTAGAAGGTCTTTTGAATGTAGATGCTTCTTGCTGTTGTTCTGGTGTTAGATTATCGAAAAATGTATTAAAGATGTCTGTAATATCATTATCAGAGTACCCTTTCTTTATAAGTCCCTCTATTATAAGAGCAGGAGAAGTGTCTTTATTTATCACTTTCTTTATTATTTGAGCAGCCTTTTTTATATTACTCTTCTGTAACTCTGAGCCTTCCACAGGATTATCAATAAATATTGAATTAGCAGCCTTCATCGAAGGAACTCCTTCAATAGCAGCCTTTTCTCTAGGGCTTACAGTAGAAAGTATCTTGGCTTGCTCTATAGAATCCTCTATACCGTTCTCGGCTAGAATCTCTCTTGCTCGTTGTGGGTTAGCAGTCTTCATCTTTTTAGCTAGAGAAGAAGTAAGCATTCTTTCAGCATTGGTATTAGTGTTCTTACCTTTTACCATCTTAGTAAAAGCTTGCTCTGCATCTGTATATTTCTTTTTCTCTTTCTCAAGGACGGCTCTACCGGTATTGTAATCGCTATTATCACCAATAATCTTGGATGTCTGAGCAGGAGCTATACCAAAATCAGACGATAACTGGTCTATAGTGTTAGTTAGAGCTATCTCTTGTTTCTTCGCATTCTCAAAAGCCTGTTGTTGGTATTGCTGTTGGGAATCCTGAGTTCTCTGCATCTGGTCAGCACCTGATAATGCCGCAGTCTTCGATGTAGGAGATATGTTGGCACCTAATATCGACTGTATATACGCCTGTGGGTCTTTCTGGAAGTCTTGGCTAGATAGGATATTATTAAGTATGCTGTTATCAATACCTTGAGGTATAGCAGCGCCTACACCTTGACCAAAACCGCCAAGAATCTGCGCTAATGGGCTTGTGTCTTGTAATTGTTGTATTCGGAATGGCATGTCATCTCCTATTGTTGGATAGTAATTATTTTCTTTATTGTGCTATTATGATACAATCTTTTCACATAGCCGAAGCAACATTATTATTCATAGTCTCACCTTGTTTGGCAATATAAGATCTGTCTTCTTTGATTTCAGGATCTGTTATACTTTTGATAAATGTTAATGCTTCGATAATCTGCGCTTGTTCTAATCCTTTAATCTTTTCTAATAATTCTACATTATTTAGAGCTGCCTTTGAAACGTTCTCACGAGCTTCTGATACTCTCTCAACAGCTAGTGAAGCATCTGCGACGCCACGCTGTTTTCTCTCTTCTGCTAGTGACAAATCGCTTATTATTTTTGCATTTGCAAGTTTCAAAGCCATCTCTTCTTGAATATTAATCTTATCTTGTTGCTCTTGCTGCGCTTTTGCTTTTGCTTGTTCGTTTGCCTCGACTTCTTTTAATATTTCTGCTTTCGCTTGTATCGGAGCATGTTTTAATAGCATTGCTCCTGTTATTTCCTCTACTCCAAGTTGTCTCAATTCTACCATCTGTGAGAACTGCATCATTTTTTGATGTGTCGTCATAGCCGATTGAGAACAAATTATGTCATATTTTGATAGGTCTTTGTCACGAAACATCGTAGCAACAGGATTACCACTAATACGTTCTATCTTCTTATCGCTCCATTTCTGTTGGAATTTTACAATCTTCTGTGTAAGAAGTTGCTGGCTACGATTAAGGTTATTCAACAATGGCTGTATTCCCACCATCGAAGAACTTTGTTGTAGCATTGTAAGATATCCAGACTGTTGACCGCTCTGTTGCTCGCCAAAAGTTGAATCATTAAGGTTCAACGACTTCATAATATAGCTGTCGAAGGTGTCCTTCATAGCAAATATAGACTGTGGAACATCAGGCATCTGTATCGGTGCTATGTCTTGACCTATTACAGCATTCTCTTTTAAAGCTATATTACCATGGTTACCAGCGGTAAATAGATCATCTTCATCGACGACCTTACCAGGCTTGAAATAGTGACCGTTATAAATACGGCTGTCTATCATATCTATTATCTTTGATACACGCTTGTTCAATTCACATTGTGGGTCTCTTGCAGCTCTAACAAAAGACTGCATGTTATAGCTGAAATCGTCGTATTCAGGGTTATGAAATGATATAAATGGTGTAAATGGATAGTCGTCGATATCGTTAGGGTCTCCACCTTCGGTGAACGGTTCTCCATTGATAAGAACATAAAGATTAACGGTAGGCTTATACTTCTGTATCAGCTTTACAGTCTCTTTCTTAAATATTCCATTTATTTCATCAACGACTTTCTGGGCTTCACGCTTAGTAGTCTTCGTAGGAAACTCTATTATGTCATTGGTCTGCATATTGACCATATAGTGGCATACACGAGTATCTCTTAGCCACATCTCATCATACGATAACATTTCACTACCATTGTAGTTCTTTGAATACGGTATGTAGGGGAATTTATCATCAGGCTCTGAGGATAACTTTAGCTTATTTATGTCTTTGGTTCGTTCTGGTAATAACGAGATAGCAGTCTCTTTAGAGATATATTTACGACGTAATATGTCATTGCAATCGCTAAGATCAAAGTTCTGAAAGTATGGATCCCATATTACAGCATTGTAAGGAATACGTAGAAAGGTTATATCTCCATCTTCAAAGTCTGTAGAGTAGTCTGTGTATATCTCACTAAAGTTTATTGCTGTCACAAGATTTCCAAGATAACACTCCGATATATGATTATATCCCTGTCTCTTCTGCATGTTAAACTGCACGCATGAACTGTGTTGGTCGGAAGCTTCAACCTCTTCTGGGATATCATTAACATTAGTGACTATCGAAGACAATCTATTAAGACATTGTTCTCCATGAACGACATTAACAGCACGACGTATCATGTTGTTTGTTATCATAGAACGGTTATTCTCTAGTAGATATTGTTGCTCTTCAAGGGTGTATTGCTTCCCTAGGTAGAACTCCATGTCAATACGAGACTGTTCTTGTAGTTGATTCAACTTCTCGTAGTCTCGTGTATAACGGTCATTAAATGCTGTTAGTATCTCTTTTCCATGGAGCATGGTATTCTCCTATTAGAATTGGCCAAAGTTCATATTAGTAATGCGAGGGTCTATCATAGAACCTGTAGTAGTAGGTACAGATGTAGATGTCTTGTTGTTTTTACCAGAGAACATTCCAGTGGCAGCTCTTGCGGCGGCTCCTCCTGCAGGGCCTCCAACAGCATATCCTGCACCTGTCGCTATCGGGCTTAATAGTGAAGCTAGTGGAGAGGTGTTATTATTCTGGTATGTTGCCATTGTAGGTGTCGTTGATAAGCTCGCTTGCCTGTTCTCTGTACCTTGTTGGGCTTGATATAGCAGTTGTGCTAGCTGTCCACTAAGACCTGATTCCATGTTAGCACCTGCACCATAGGCAGTACGTTGTGCCGCTCCGCTATTAGGAGCACCCTCTGAAATGAAACGCTCTTGTATTCCTGGTAATGTCTGTTGTTGGAATTGTTGGCGTGCAGGAGCTGCCACACTATCTTGGAACATGTTAGTCACCTGAGCAGGATCGAAATCCTGTAGCAGATTGCTTAATGTAGATTGTTGCTCTGGGGTTAAAACTGATTGTTGTTGTATGTCACCACGAGTGCTTCCCATTATTTCTCCTCTCCGCTATATTCTAGCAGAATATTTTTTGATCTTAAAAAACCCATCTTTTCGAATAACGCTGGACGGTCTGATATCCATAAAACCTTGTGTAGCTCTAACTTATCGAATAATTCCTTTAGAAAGTCAACAGTAAATTTTACAGTGTTGCCAACATGCCATAATTCTTTGTTTACACTTAGTATATTAACAAATAAAATCTTTTCTAGCATGTTTATCTCGCACCATAAGAACCCCATTATCTCGTTAGTATCAGATAATAATATGAAAAGCAGTTGGTTAGGGCTTTGTAGTGCTATATCCATGAATGAATAGAAGTTATCAGGAGAAAACTGCTCGTCAGGTAGCTGTTCTAGCAGTCTTCTAGGGACAAAAGAAGCATTTACACACCGTTCAAGCTTCACGGTCTATTACTCCTATGTAGCGGATATGCCCTTTTATTGTCTCAGTACCTGATAATTGGACGATACCACTAGAAATACCATCACCACAAGCCACAATTTCACAATATAGGGTATCATTAATGCCATCAAGAACCAATTTTGTACCTGATGGGTACGTTACATTAGAATCTAGACATTCACCGACCCAAATATCAGCCCCACTACGTATCTTTAGTGGTAGCTTTATACGAATATTACCAGCACCAGTATGTGCCGTCATTGTAATGTTAAACCAACAATCTACAAGTATACCATTACGATAATATACTCCTTCCTGGCTTGAATATGTGCCAGTACCAGTAGTAGTGCTTCCGCTTACAGTTGGCGTCCATGAACTTTGAGAGCCATTTATGCTTTCTGCAATGTCTTCATACATCTGCGTAAGAACATTATTAAGGTCTTCTGTATTAGTCGGAAATAGTATATTTAATGGTAATGTCAAATTATATTGCCCCCTTCCTTAAATCCTAGTTTAAAGGAGTGCAATTCAAAGTTATATGCCTTGTATAGGCTGTGTTCTGGGTGTGATAAATTGAAAGAGATAACATCGTCGATAGCATTGCAATATACCCTCCTCCATACCTTGTTATTTACACCATCACATATGAATGTAGTAGTAAGAGTACCAGTTATGTTATCAGTGAAACCAAGGCAGAAATTAACTTCTATTTCACACTCAGCATTTGATGACACTAAGAAGTCGATATGACCAAGAGAGACCATCTTTCCTGCTTCTGAGTATGGATTATATCGTTTCGTTACTATATCGAAGTTATATTCTATGCCATTGTCACTTGGAGAGTTTTCGTCGTCTAGTATGTAAATACGACCATCATCTCCACCTGATAATGTTATCTGGTCGCCACTCTGGTGTTCTAGCTCTCCATAAGTCATACCAGCATAATCAGAATAATAAGCATTGCGACCCTCTTCGATGAGTATCTTCTTTACTTCTGGGAAGTCCTTTGCCGTATTTATGTCTCTAAAAGTAGTATCATAGGTTCTGTTAAAGTCACATAGACAGTTTATCGGCAATGGGTTTCCATCAGCATCGGAGAAGTCGTAGGAAGATATTATATCATCCTCATAGTTGAAGACCAATATCTTGTCACAATATCCAAGATTAGAACGTGCATTAGAAGGATAAGCAAGCCACGCCTGATGTTTATGTGATATCACATGACCAAAGCATTTTGTTATGTTATCGTAGTCGATATCAAGAGTAAATTGAGGCAACGTGGTATTTGCTTTCTTTGCTGTTACACCATCGCATGCAACCATCTCGTCTCTATTAAGAGATACGACATACTGGTCAAAGTCAAAGAAACCAAAGGTAGAAGCAGTCTTAAATCTGCTGTTAAGCATCTGCCAGCGGTACGGCATGTCAGGATTTCCAGTATACAAAAAGAAAGCTATGTCATTCTCAAGGAATACTATAGTACGGTCTTTTAGCTGTATCGTCGTTACTATCTCATCATTAGTAGTAACATCGCTATAATCACCCTGACCATCTACATCAGAACGCCAAGCGTCTACAGTAAATGGGTTCTGTGCAGCACTCCATCTTGCCCTACCAGCATAACGTATGCCGTTCTCTACAGTATTAAATAATACAGGACGTTCACGAAACAATTGCATGGAACGTGCCGACGTTATCATATGTCCAGCAGCGTTATAACGCAATCTAGGGGTTATATCTATTGCATAATCACCGTTATAGATGTTTATGTTGCTGATATTATCAGTAAGCCATAGTACGTCTTTATAAGCTCTAGACCATGTAAGATTAGAAGAATTCCATATATCGTATGTCGGAGTATGATTAGCTCTATATGACACGACTATAGGGTCAGGATTAGCAATAACAGTATTGAATGTTACACTCATAACACCTGTCACATAATCTATAGTACCAGTACCAGGAAGTCCCGCAGGGTCTAGAAGATCATTAGTATAAACGAAGTTACCAAAACCATTATCATACAATACTTGCCCTGTAGCGGCATCACTAACAGATACAGTGAATGGGATTACTGGAAGGTTTGAAGCTGTATGAGCAAAGGCTCCCGTGGAACCATCACCAGTATCATACGCTTCACTTGTTACAGCAGTACCAGCAGATACATTGTTAAAGTATTCATAAGCTGTGTTCCAACGGTTAAGACGTCGCTTGTCAAGGGCTAAAAGCTCAACAGTACCATCGCTTTCATCGAAAACATGAATACCTCGTACATTACGGTCTGTGGTTTCTTCGCTATAGTGATATTCAGCAGTAACGGCACCAATTACAGCTCCAGAAAACGTTATATCTATCTCACCAGTAGCATAGTTTACCGAAGTAGTACCAGTAACACTGCCAGAAAAAGAACCCTCGCCATCATCATATGCAACCATAGTACCACCAACATCGGTGATAAACAGAGAATTAGGTATTATCGGTACTGATGTAGCAGTCTTCGTGTAGTTATTGCCAGCAACATTTACAAAACCAACAAGACCTTCCACGATAAGTCCAAGCCTGCCAAATTCTGATGCACCACCACGTTTCTTTATTATCCCACGGTCTACATATACATTATATAACTCTGTAAAAGCTTTGTCAGGTGTCAGCCAAGGCTCAAAAGATTTGTCCATACCACTAGTAAAAGGTGCTACCATGAAGGGTTTGTAACTCATAATGAAAATACCACCACGTTTTGTGCTGCAGGAAAGTTACCGAAACTACATAGTACATAAAATCGTGTTCTAACACGAAAACCATTAACAGTTTTGTTATCAATTATTATTGATGATCTTTTTCCTAGTGCGTCTACATTGAAAAATTCCGTATTTGCGACTACTGCATAATTAGTATCTAGTGGCTTGTTCCCAGTAAAAGTATATGTGTATATCCCAGTATCATATGTTACGCTAAGATTGTACCCAGTAAGAGAGCCTTCTTTTGTTACATACGCCCATGCTAATGGCATTATACCATCCCCATAGAGTAATCCGTCCTCAGTCAATTGTATTTCATTAGAATCAGCGTCTGTGTAGAATAATTCAGTGTCAAGAGTATCAGCCTTAGCATAGACAAAACCCTTGTCTGTTACACTTGTAGGAGATGGAGTTATCTCTGTAAGAGTAAGCTTGCGATGTTCACCATCGCTTTCACATGGTAGCTTCGAAGGTGCAAAGTGGTCTTTCGATACGTTAGTCTCTAATATTTTCCAGTCGTCGTGTATCTTATTTATGTTGGCTCTAGCACTATAAGAAAAATATGTTGGTACTGTGGGATCCCATGACATATATAACCTCTATATTAGTGGGTTAGAGTAAACAACAAGATTTAATTCTACATTTTCATTACGATTTGCTACATTAAAGCCTGCCGTTGTCTTCTCATAAGAATATGAAATTGCCTCATCACCAGTGGTAGCGGTGATTACCGCATAATTAGCGTCTTGGGGGGTATAACCAGAAAAAGTAAAGTGTCGTACCCTTGTAGAGACAACAGAAGCAACAAGGTTCTTTCCATGTCCAGTACCGTCAGCTTCTACAAACATCCATGCAACAGGAACAAGAGAATTACCGTATAAAGCGCCTTCTTTGGTTATCTGTATCTCGTTGGCAGAAGCATCTTCATAAAATAGCTCTGTGTTTGTATCGTCATTCTTCGTGTAGAGAAAACCACGACGACCATTAACATCAGGCTTAGAACCTAGCTCGTTAAGAGTGACCTGACGATGTTCGCCATCGCTTGTACTTACATGGTCTGATACTCCATAATGGTCTACGTCTAAAGTAGTTTCAAGAGCAGCCCAATTATCATGTATCTTATCGTTCTCTGTCTCAATATCGCTTCCATCGTTAAGAGGAGCCGTTGTATCCCACACCATTATTTACCACCTTGGCTGTATCCGTTGTAGTTTCGATGTAACTTTATACCCTTTTCCTGAAATTGTAGCTAGATGTTCCAAATATATCATCTGGACACGAGAAGCGTTATCAAAGTCGCCACGACGATTATATCTGTCAATACTAGTACCGTAAGCAATAGCATCTCCCCATAAAGTATCGGGAATAGCACCGTCAACAGCAAGTAATGTTGGACGCTTCGCTACCTCTATATTGATATCATACGTCCCATCGGGGATCGGACGAAACTTAATGATATTATTGTAGAATAGTGCAGCCTCTGGAGAACCAGCAACATATCGAGCGTATGTCGATACAATAGCACTATCTAGAACAGGGATTGTATTGAATGTTATTGAATATACACCTGTTGCATACACGATAGTACCAGAACCACCAAGAGAACCAGTAAGAATTCCATCACCGTCGATGTCTTTAAAGGTCTCTACATTGTCGGTAGCTATCATACTCTTAGGTAATACTGGATACTGCGTTAGTGTGCCAGTAAATGTCTGCTCAACAGCATCACCAGTACCAACGCTTTCACCTATTATATAACCTTCGTTATATATGGAATCGAATTCCACTTCATCACGATACAAATTGAAAGGGCAACCGTTAATTTCTATGATACTGTTCTTTATAAGACGATACGCTTGCGGAACAGAGTATTCACCAGTATTAGCCAGCGTCTGAAAGTTCCACATCTCAGTTATCGACGACATATTAAGATCAACCCAGAATTTATTTTGATAAAAACTGTTTATAAATGATAATAACACAGTATCGCTAACACCTCTGTCTTGTGTAACGTCTCTTACTAAGTCTAGTACGTCATTAACGGTTTCAGCCATTTTTATGCCTCGTGTAGTGAAAATCTACTGTCATTGAAGTATTTTCCTGTGTGCATGACTTCGCCACGGTCATTCTCTTCAGTAATTGGGCGCTGTCTTCCTTTGCTCTTTACATGATTAGCCATATCTTCTGTAAGATGTACAACAGTACCATGTTCTAGTTCGTAGTTCTTTAATGTGTTTTCTTGAGAACCATTTCCACAAGGGGCGTTACCGGCAAAGAAATTTATATTTGTGCCAGGCTGTTCTCTATTCTCAAAATAATACGCCTTAGTCTCTTCCTTATGCTTGCCAGTTATTATCGAAGGGCATCCGCCAAACAATTCTGACTTTGATTTATTCGCAGGTCTTCCCATATTACATTTCCTTTGTTAAATAAATTAAGAGGAAGGAGTTTTTATCCCCTCCCTCTAAAATAGAATTAGGCTTCTATTAACGGCATATCTTGATCATCGAAAGTAACGATGACTTCAATGTAATCCGCACTATTAGCCATGACAATAGAGCCAAGAGTGATACCTTTAAAGCCAGTATCATCTTGCTGTACTGTTACGTCCATTGCTATACCATAGTTATACGTTGAACTATACGCTGTAAAGTTCGTCGAATTAACGTCGATATAGAATGTGGTTGCGTTGATATACTCGAAAGTATACTTATTTCCGTTCAACTGTGTAGTGGAATCACTTCCAAGGAAGTTAAACGAAATAGCATCTCCGTCGTTAGCAGCAGTAAGCCCATGCCCTGCACCAACAGTTATAATACAACGTGTCGCTAGTGATACACCAGTAACAATCATCTGACGAGCTGCCTTTACTGTAGTGTCGTATGGAGTAAATCCATTGGACGTGTCAGTAACGGGAAGCAATCCGTTAGTTAATGTCGATTGTGTAGCATATCCGTAATATTCAGCATCAGCCATATGAGCGTTCCAGAATAGATGAGTATTCTGACTTACTTGCTTCCACTGTGTTACGTTTCTTGTCTCAACAGAATTAGGCACAAAACCAAGATCGAGGTTGTATGCAGCACCTGCCGATTTTACATATTTTCTTAATTCGTGAATCATATTATATCCTCCTATGATGCGCTTATGCAGCGAAGATCGCAGCAGAAATTATCTTTCTTGATAACACCAGCCCAGTTGCCGTCCCAGCCTATTGTCATAAACATAGAGTGAGGGTCACCTGTACCAGCAGAACCAAAACCATGGCGGTATATGTTATAACCGTTGCCAGCTATATCAACCTCTCCAGCAGCACCATCAGCAGTTATGATTATGCTGTAAGTAGTGCCTACTTTCTTTCCATTAGGAGTTTCAAGTATTCTTACGTTACCAACAGAACCAAGTTCCATGGAGTATGGAGTTTTTTGACTCCCGTAATCTTTAACATCACGGAACATAGGGCCCATATTTCTGATATCATCGCGTAGATCAGTATGAACATACGCAATATACGCAGGAGATACAGAACCAGTGTTAATAAGAGTAGAAGCACCCATCTTGGTTTCAACGTAAGGAGCTTCGTTGGAACGTAGCATCTTAGCAGCTACAGCAAAGTCTTTCGAAGTAACCTCTGTAAGAGTACCAGGAGTTCCATCAACGCCATTAGTAGCATTGATATATGAAACGCCAGTGTAGTATGTATCTCTCATTAGAGTATCAAAAGTCTTGGCAGATTGACGAGCAAACTTCTTAATTTGAATCATTGTGAAATCTTCAAGGTTAGTGTTTATCATCTTCTTAGTGTATTTGCCATAATCACCATACGCCTCTGTGCGTGCTGATATAGTACGTCTTACAGGTCGACGAGCCGCTCCGTAAACACCATCGGTCAACGGCGTAGTAACGTCTGGATAGTCATCGTATGTATACCATACCATGCCATCACCATTTTTCATTGGAATACTCTCTTTGTCAGTATGAAGTCTGTATACTAGAGTTTGAGGGGCATCCTCAATCATAACCCTGTTGTAGACATCTCTCAAATATGGCGTGATTGTATTGAAATCAACAGTACCTTCACTCATTTTAAAATCCTCTTTTTATAGCATTACAATAAAAGCTATGCCGAACCAGTCTTTCGTATCTTATTACATAATTGCGCAAACTGCTCCGAAGACATCGAATTAACATCGACAGTACCGCCAACATTAGGCTGTACGCTTCCCGTACTACCCAAAGTCTTTTGCTTCATGGCGTTTTTAACTACTGTGTCCGCTGTTGCGCCCTGCTCCTTAGCCATCTTATCTTTAAAATACTGATAGCTATGAGTAGCTTCATAATACGCCTTCTTCAACGCATTAGGAGAACGCTTCAACTCTTCGACTAGCTCCGGCTTTTCTTGTAACACCTGTGGTAAATATTTTTGTAAAGTAGCATTGTAGTCCTTGTCTTGTAGCTTTATCTCAAGCTCTTCAAGACGCTGCGACTGGCTCTGGGTCTGTTTATACAACTTATCAGCTTCTGTGCTGAAATGACCCGACAACTTGCTCAACTGTTCCCCGTCTACAGCTTCATCAAAGTTAAGCTGTGTATTATTTTCTGGAACTTGAGACTGTGACTGGTTGTTAAACGCTCCAAACATGCTCTTCATGTTATTTTGCTGTTCTAATTGTGCTTTAATAGCAGCATTTTCAGCTTTAAGAGTGTCTCTCTCAGATGATAGCGTCCTAAAGTTAAACTCTTTATCGCTTACTTGCTCCTCTAAAGTCTCCGAAGTTGCGACCTCTTCTACGCTGTTCGCCTCGACGACTGGCTCTACGTCATATTCTTCTGACATTCTTTTTCCTTTTCTGTTACGAGCAGAATTACGTTGTTAATGTTAGGCGTACGAAAGGCGTACTTAACATAACCATAATCTATTACATATATTATATTTTAGCAACAATAAAGATTTTATTACGTTTTGCAGCAAGAACTGCTATGGACACAAAAAAGGCGCACCACAAGGCACGCCATGTATAAAAGGCACAATTAACGTTAATTCCTCTTATACAATCCTTCTGTTACGATGCTTTAGTGCTTTGTATTCCTTTAGCGACATAGTACCAGAAATACTCTGAAGATACTTGGCGTACTGTATAGAATATATAAAACCCTTGGCACCATCGCTGTACTCATCGTGTACGCTAACAGTCCTATAACAAGCATGCTTTGAATCCCATTCTTTGCGGAACTTGTCAATACACTCTAGGCCTCTAGCACATTTCACCTTGTCGAACCAACAACGATTAAAGGCACTACGTGTTTCATTGATACCGAATATCTCATGCGCATCACGAGGTATTACATATATCTCCCTATTTAGATCATAACGAAAGATATCGGCGGTGCTCTTCGATGCACTAGCAAGCGTTACCGATTCGGAATCGTGAGGAAGACCAAGCGATATGACAGGATACGGCAAAGACCGTAGCCACGTATCATAGAAATGAGGCTCTTCACCGTTGCGCTCTAAGTAGTCTATAAAGTGTATCTCTTTCTGAGCAAACTGAAAAACCCATATGGCCGTTGAATCACTACGTCCTATGTCCATAGCACAATATACTTGCGAATGATTGTCATGAGGTACGTTACATATACGCTTTTCTTGTCGTGCTTTCACAACATACTCACCAAAGAACATGGCATTCGTTGCGACCTCTGTGGCTTCCCTATACGTGGCGGGGTACTCTTGCAGCATTCCCTCTCCTTGAACTTCACGCTCTTTTATATACCAATTCTTTTGTTGTCTATCTAGAGTTATGCCGTCATTATTCTTTAGCTTGTCAAAGTACTCATCCATGTCCGGCGTTATATCAACGTCTTGAGACATACGATACTCTTCGCAATCCCACCACGGAAAAAAGAAAAATTTAAAATCTTTCTCAGTAGGCTCTACGCCTATATCCTCCAATGCCTTGGCTCTCTCTGATAAATCAAACATCAAGCCGAAACGACCTTCCATAGTGCTTTCAATAAATACGGTGCCACGCTCTACCGCTGGAAGCGCTCCGGTCTTTACTTCCTCAGCCTTGGCAGGGAATTGAGCGTACATTTTAGCCAATTCGGATATATGCAATACTTGTAACGTATCAGAACGCACCATCGTATCCGCTGTAATTATACTGCCGTTAGAAAACTCAATGGCCGATGATGTTAGCCTAGTTATTCTTGGGATATACCCAGAATCTATATAAGCTCGCGGAATGTGTTTATAGGGGAATACTATCTTGGAGGCAAACAACTTCAAAGCATCGCTTTCCCTGTGTGCTATGATAGCGCCCTTATAATGTGGGTGGAATAGACATTGGTCGAGGATGAAGATATCGACAACCGTCGATATGCCACGTTGCCTAGCTTTCGGGATAATATTGCGGTTATGATAGTTATCTAATAAATACTGCTGAGCGTTGTTTGCTTGAAACCGTACTATTTTACCATCTTTGTTTTTGATGTTATATAGTGTAGATAGTCTAAAATCGGGATCAGCTAGATATTTAACTATAGAAGGTGTCTTTGCCATATATACTAGTACGCCCTTTGTTCTCTATTACTACCTACAAGCATACCACAACTATTTTTTAATAGCTCTCTTCTTCCCTGTCTTACGCTCAAACTCTTCTACAGCTTTGGCAAGTTCTTTCTCAGCCTCGATAATAACAGCCTTGGACTTCTCCGCCTCAGTATCAGCCTTGACTTTAGCTCTCTGATCTTTGTATTCCGTAAAGCTCATATCCTCGTTATTATTAGCCCTATCATAGAACCCATGATAGAATTGAACGCTACTGGCATTTAAAGCCCCTATACATGCTCCCTGCTCTCTTCTAGAGCGTATTATCTCCCTAGAAAGCTCCAAAGCGTGACAGAAGTTGACGTTTATTCCCGCCATTTTATACAGCGTTTCGCGGATATAAGGAGAGGGGCGCAAGCAACAGAACATTTCTAAAACAAGGCTGTCGGGTCGTTCTGCCCACTCTATCAATGCTTTTGCTTCCACTTCGATACGCTCAGGCGTCCACTCTAAAGGCCTACAAAATATTTCTTTTACTTTCTCTCTTGTCTCTGCTCGTTGCTCCTGCTTGTGCTTTGTCAAATATCTGATATAGCATGAAGTACACAACCCTCTAGATTTATGAGGTTTAGCAGTAGTCCCACATTCCGCGCATTTATCATACTTTTGCGACCACTTTCCACCCTTTACGCCAGCTTTCTTTTTAGCCATCTCAGCCCCATTATTCGGATTATTGTAACTTTCATATATACATAACAAACATTATTTTAACAAGAAATATCTTATATTTAATCAACATAGTGCTTGTAGTATATGTTTGAGTGTTATATAATATATGGTATATCAAGTAAACGATATGCAGACTAAAACAAAACAGGGGAAAACAATGTTAGAAAAAGCAAATTCAATAATGGCAACTATATCATATAATCATATACCGAAAAGATGCAGAAAATCACAATTCAACGTATTAACCGTATACGGCGAAGACAAAGACACGGCAAGAAGCAACGCTATAACAGAAGCAAAAAAGATACTAGAAACATCAAAGAGCGTAAAGTTTGCTAAAACAATCAAATTTCAAAAAGCAGAAGTTAAAGAAATCAACGGGAAAACAACAATAAAATCGTTTATTATGTTCGATATAAACTCAGAAACTGAGGATTTTATTCTATGACATACTTTAACAACTGCAAAAACAGAGAAGATTTAAAAAACGAATACAAGCTACTAGCAAAGAGACATCATCCAGACCTGGGGGGTGATGTTGAAACCATGAAACTGGTTAATACTGAATACGCTGAAGCTCTAAAAAACGTATTAAAAAACGGCGAATTTATATTTAGCGAAACTGAAATTGACGATATAATAAAAAATGATGAAGAGCTACGCAACAAACTTAACTCAATTTTAAGCGTTATCGGTACAAGCATAACAATAGACGTAGAACTATGCGGGACTTGGCTATGGATTTCTGGCGATACAAAGCCCATAAAGGAAGACCTGAAACGGAATGGCTTAAGCTGGGCAAGAAAGAAAGAAGCCTGGTATTTTCACACGGGAACTTTTAGAAGAAGAAGCAAAGGTTCATATAGTCTTGACGATATACGGCTAAGACATGGTAGCCATAGCGTAACTGGAAATAGAAAGATAAAATCTTTGGTTTAACAATTTACAATAGATTAAAAACAACAGGGGAACACAATGATAATATTTATAACGGCCTTTTTCGGCCTAACAACAGGCTTCGTCTCAGGAATGCTGTACAAAGAAACTCAATACGCTCGGAAGAGGGCTAAAGAGCTTAAGTGACTTTTTGCTAATCATCACCCCACGTTATTGTAATCTCAACTCTAGGAGTATCTGAGTAGCGTTTCTCTGCCGTTACCTTCCATACTTGATTATCATCAACATAGGCAGCACCTGTTAATCCGTCAAGATATTTCTTTATAGCATTATCCACATCGGGCTTCTTTATATGTTTAATCTTACCCTCTGCCATGAGCTTATGGTCACGCTTATTGACACTCTTTACTATTGGCATGTAGAATATCATTTCGGCCTCGACAGGCTCGCTTGTCGGATCTATGTGGACTTGAGACTTGATTATAGCTTTTATAGCTTTGTCTAGTTTATGGTCTGGGTTATACACCGACGTAAAGCTACCACGATTTACAAACCTTGGTCTTGGCTGCCCTCTTGGATTTCCTGGTACTGTGATAGTCAGCTCAGACATCTAATCCTCGCAATCGACACAATTCTCGTCTATGACATCACACGCTATATGCTCTAAGAGATCAGCATCAAAGCCTAGGTCTTGTCCGAGATCTGTATAAAGATTGAGCAACGTTCGCAACTTTTGAATATCATTCAAATCTGATTCATAGATACTATCTAGTAGCGTCTCTGCTATAGCATACAACTCACTCATTTTACCTTCTAAACACCTGATATTAACTTGCTTTTCTGCCGGTTCTGCTTGCAAGTCCTTGATTATGTCGATTAAATCTGCTTTTGTGCAATCTGCGTACATTTGACACTCCGTTTTTTCGATATCTTTCTTTTCTTCATATTCGTTGCCATGCACTATTGCGTCGTCAGACACGTTTGCTTTTCCAAAAACGTTTGCTTTGCCATACACCAATGCATTGCCATAAATCCTGGCGCTGCCACAAACCATAGCGTCGTCATAAATCTTTGCGCTGCCATACACTATTGCGTCGTCATACACCAATGCTTTGCCATAAACCATGGCGTCGTCAGACACGTTTGCTTTGCCACAAACCCTGGCGTTATCATATACTACTGCGTCGTCATACACCAATGCTTTGCCATAAACCATGGCGTCGTCATAAATCTTTGCGCTGCCATACACTATTGCGTCGTCATGCACTATTGCGTTGCCATACACATTTGCTTTGTCAGACACCTCTGCTTTGCCATAAACCCTGGCGTTATCATATACTACTGCGTTGCCATACACATTTGCTTTACCATGCACTACTGCGTCGTCATAAACCCAGCAGTCGTCATCATGGCTAAGATTATTCTCGCAATCAACAAAGCCTCCGATGTCGCCCTCTTTTACATTGCCAAATGATCTGAGTGCTTTTATACGACCCTTATTTTCGCCATCTTGTATTATCTCGTACTTATCCATCTCGTCCTCTCTAAGTTATTGTTTCAATCAAACCGTCAAACTATATACTGTACGCAATACAAAGCCAGTACATAGCCTCTGTGTGCGATATACAGCTATCCTAGAATGGAAGATCATCGTTATATGTAGAATATCCAGAGCTAGTCCCCGCCGTTGTCTCTATCTCGTCTTTATGATTTGATATAGATTCATCTTTCGGCAAGGGCACGCTACCATAGTTAGAATAAGCGTCCTTCATCGCTGCTTGGAATTTCCAGTAATCCTCTTTTTCAGGAAAAGCAACGATATTCTTATAAGCTTTCTTGCCATCACGTCCGTCGAATGCTTGTGACGGTAGAGCAAAGAATACTCCAGAATTTCCTTCTATCGCTTTTACTCCAGACACTGCTATGCCGAAGTCTTCAAAGAGGATATCCATAATGCACTTCGTCTTCCCTTCGTGGAAGTCGTGCTTGCGTGTGATTTTAAGTTTCATGCGGCCCTCTTATTTCAAAAATAGTTTTAACAAATACACTTTCGGCGCAAAATACACCAGGAGTGATTCTTTTAGAAACACTAAAGAGCCAGAAAGAAATCCGAGAGTAGCAACCCCAGAACAAACAGCTAAAAGCGCCCATCCTGCTGGATCGCCTCTAGGTTGTTTAGCTTCAAACCTGGCATTTTTATATCCCCACACGAACAAAGAAACACAGATAATACATACAATAGCAAATATCGCAGAGGTTGCTATACCTGAAACAAGCTCATAAGTAATAAACTGCTGAAACACATCCGGAACTTGCTCGTATACGAAAGCGTCGATGTTGTTTAGATACTCTATTAGTTTTGTCTGTAATGTGTCGTTGATTTTTTAAATTCCACTCTGTAAATAATTCGTTTTTCCGCTATCGAATCGG
>Ga0222642_1000067_pt1 | contig 24806 bp, 18 predicted proteins | sample AntAcemetagen229_FD_179813 | JGI IMG/M metagenome (GOLD analysis project Ga0222642, IMG submission 179813) | Saline water microbial communities from Ace Lake, Antarctica - #229 | ecosystem: Environmental > Aquatic > Non-marine Saline and Alkaline > Saline | place: Antarctica: Ace Lake... | reverse complement strand
TCCGGGACAATTCATCGGTTTAATAGCATAATCTTCCTCGTCTATCCTGGTAAAATACATATTTTCCTTATAATGATCCCAATGTCCGGATTTCACCCATAATGATTTATTTAAGATAATCGGGGTTTTTACTTCTGTATAACCACTCTTATAATGTTCGTCTTTCCAGTAATTCTCCAGTATATTTCTTAGCACCATTCCTTTTGGATGAAAGAAAGGAAAACCGACCCCCTCATCATGAAAACTAAATAAATCTAAATCTTTTCCTAATTTCCGATGGTCTCTCCTTTTTGCTTCTTCAATTAATTTTAAATAATTATCCAGTTCGGATTTTTTATCGAACGAGGTCCCATAAATACGCTGTAACATCTTATTTTTTTCATTTCCCCTCCAATATGCACCGGCAATACTTAAAAGTTTAAAAGCTTTTAATCTCCCGGTAGAAGGAATATGAGGCCCTCTACACAAATCAATAAAATCGCCCTGCTGATATAAGCTAACTGTATCATCTTCTATATCCTTAAGAAGTTCTACTTTATAATCTTCTTTTTGTTCTTTAAATAATTTTTTCGCTTCTTTTTTGCTTATCTCCATCCTTTTTAAAGGGAGATTTCTGTTGACTACCTCTCTCATTTTTTTCTCAATAAGTACTATATCCTCCGGAGTAAAGGAACGATCTAAATCAAAATCATAATAAAAACCATCTTTAATGGCAGGACCAATGGCTAATTTTGCCTGAGGAAATAATTCCTTCACCGCCTGAGCCATAACATGGGAGCTGCTATGATGATAAATTTCCTTACCTTTAGGCGAAGAAAAGGTTATAAACTCAACCCGATCATTATCCTCAAGAACATAATTTAAATCTTTCTCCACTCCGTTTACTATGCCAGCAATTGCCTCTTTACCCAATTTTTGACTTATTTTGAGGGCAGCATCATATAAGGTAGCGCTCTTGTTCAATTTTACTTCCGAACCGTCTAATAAAATAATTTTAATCTCGGACATAATATCCACCTCCTTAATAATTAAACAAAAAAACTTCTTGTCCTATATCAGAAAAGGACGAGAAGTTTAATTTAATAATCTCGCGGTTCCACCTTTTTTAGTTTAAGTTAGTATTTAAGATTAACTTAAACCCGCTTAAAAATATTTTATCGGATATAACCCGCCCAATTCTACTCATCTTTTCAGAATTTTAAATCAGGAATTAAGGCAGAAAGGGTTTTCAATTAAACTTTTATGTAGATAATTACACCTTTAATAGTACCTACTCTCTTTAGAAAAGGTTAACCTACTGTTTTCTACGCAATCTTATTTCATTCTTAAATTTTAAATGGTGGGCGGTACTGGATTCGAACCAGTGACTTCTTGCGCGTCGAGCAAGCATTCTACCACTGAATTAACCGCCCATTTTTTTGACTTTTAACCGTCACTCAAAATTAAATGGAGGCGGCACTCGGATTCGAACCGAGGATGAAGGATTTGCAGTCCTCTGCCTTACCACTTGGCTATGCCGCCACATTTGGTTTTTATAAAGATGGAGCGGAAAACGGGATTCGAACCCGCGACCCTCGCCTTGGCAAGGCGATGCTCTACCACTGAGCTATTTCCGCAAAAAACCTGGTGCCGAGACCCAGAATTGAACTGGGGACACGTGGATTTTCAGTCCACTGCTCTACCGACTGAGCTATCTCGGCATTTAAATCGCCTTACATAATTATATTATAAAAAAATGGCGGGGCCGACGAGATTTGAACTCGCGATCTCCTGCGTGACAGGCAGGCGTGTTAAACCAAGCTGCACTACAGCCCCACTATAATTTTATTAAAAAATGGTAGGCGGAACAGGGCTTGAACCTGTGACCCCTGGCTTGTAAAACCAGTGCTCTCCCAACTGAGCTACCCGCCCACTTATTTATTTTTTGCTATGCAAATGATATTATAACATCTCTTTTTTTCTTTGTCTATAATAATATTAGCATAATTTTTATAAATTCACCAAATTAAATCAGTTGTTAGCATTTAGTTTTTATTTAAATAGTCTTCCGGTCTAGCAGTCCACTGGTCTGCTGGCCAATTTACTTAAAAGGGCGTATGAAATACGCCCCTACTTCTTCATTATCCGCTGTACGCTATACGCTATTTTAAAAGGGGATATCTTCCTCTGATATCGAAGTGTCTTCATTGGTTGGTTCATTGGGAATATTCTCCTCGCCCTCTACGGGGCCTTCTTTTGCAGCACCTGTATCTTTTATTAAATCTAAAAATTGTACAGTTCTGGCGTTAATTTCAAAAGAAGTTCTCTTGTTTCCTTCTTTGTCCTGCCAATTATTAGATCTTAATTCGCCGCTTATAGCTACCCTTCTGCCTTTTTTTAAAAACTGTGAAACATTTTCTGCCTGTTTGCCCCAGGTCACTACATTTATAAAAAGAACGTCTTCTATGTTATTTCCTTCCTGATTTCGATACGTTTTGTTTATAGCAATACCAAATTTACATACTCCTGTCCCGCCGGGTGTGTATCTTAATTCCGGGTCTCTGGTTAATCTGCCAATACCTATAAAACTATTTAAGTCACCAAAAGTAGCCATAATAATATTTCTCCCTTCTTTAATTTAAAATAATATTTGTAAAATCCTCTAACCAGTCAATTTAGTCGTTAGTATATAGTAAGTATAACGTATAGTTTTGTATTAATAAGAGATTGCCGTGATTAAATTAAAAACTTAAAGCGAAAAGCGAAAAACCATAATTCAAAACTCAAAACTTTTTCTCTCAATTTTTAATTTTAAGTTATAGTTTTGCATTTTGCGCTTTTTATTTTTCGTTATATTACTAAATACTATTCACTAAATACTAACGACTAATTATCCTATCCGCTATACGCTAACCGCTCTACGCTATTTTTTATTATTTTATCACAATATTTACCAGTTTCCCAGAAACAACAATAACTTTTGCAATCTTTTTGCCCTTAGTTTTTTCTTGTATTTTTGGCCGAGAAAGTGCCTCCTCTTTTATTTTCTCATCATCGTAAGATGCCGGAACTGTCAATTTCCCCCTTAGTTTTCCATTTACCTGGACTACAATTAGTTTCTCCTCTTTTTCTAATATCTTCTCATCATACTTAGGCCAGGGAAGTTTATAAATACTTTCTTTGTTTCCCATCTCCTGCCATAGCTCTTCTGAAAAATGAGGAGCAATCGGGCCTAAAAGCCTGACTATCATTTCTAAAGCCTCTTTTAAAACAGAAATATCTCCTTCTTCCTCCTGCTTTTCTTCTACTTCTAACTGAAATTTATATACTTCATTGACTAATTCCATAATGGCACTAATAGCGGTATTAAAGTGAAATCTTTCTTCGATATCTTTGGTAACCTTTTTAATAGTTTGATGAGTCTTCTGTCTTATTTTTTTAGCTTCCGTGCTTATATCTTCCAGAGAAACTTCTTCTTTATTTTTTGGTTTTTTAAAATAATCGATATTATTGTAAATTAACCGCCAAACTCGATTCAAGAATCGAGAAGCTCCTTCCATCCCTTTGTCCGTCCATTCCATATCTACTTCCGGAGGACCGGCAAACAGCATCATTATTCTGGTAGCATCAATACCAAATTTGGAAAATATTTTTCCCGGATTAACTATATTACCTTTTGATTTAGACATTGCTGCCCCGTCTTTGCAGACCATTCCCTGGGTAAAGAGCCTTTTAAAAGGCTCTTTAAAATTTACATACCCCATATCGTATAAAGCTTTAGTAAAAAACCGAGAATATAATAAATGTAGTATGGCATGTTCCACTCCACCGATATACTGGTCTACCGGCATCCAGTATTTTAATTCATCAGCATTAAATGGCGCTGCATCAGCTTTAGGAGAACAAAATCTGAGGTAGTACCAGGAAGAGCAAACAAAAGTATCCATAGTGTCTGTTTCTCTTTTAGCTTCCTTGCCGCATTTTGGGCAAATTGTATTGACAAACCCTTTACTACTTGCCAGTGGTGACATACCTTTAGGTCTAAAATCAACATCATCCGGAAGTACAACTGGTAAATCGCTTTCAGGTACAGGAACCATCCCACAATCAGAACAATAAATCATAGGAATAGGCGCACCCCAATAACGCTGACGCGAAATAAGCCAATCTCTTAATCTGTAATTAACTTCTCTCTTCCCTGAGCCTTTTTTAATCAGATAATCAATTACAATATCCAATGATTTGCTACTTGACAAACCGTTAAGTTGGCCGGAATTAACCATAATACCTTCCTGGTCAAAAGCAGCCTCCATAGTATCAGAGGTAACTTTTTTATCCTCTGGTTGGATAACTATTCTAATAGGTAAATTATATTTTTTAGCAAATTCAAAATCTCTTTGGTCGTGAGCCGGAACTGCCATTACCGCACCTGTTCCATAGTCCATTAACACATAATTAGCTAACCAAATAGGAATCTCTTCATCATTTAAAGGATTTATTACATATTTACCGGTGAAACATCCTCTTTTTTCCAGTACTCCTGATACTCTATCTATAGCGCTCTCTTTACTTACCTTCTCTTTAAAACTCTTAACTTCCTCTTTATAAGAGGAATTATTTATTATCTCTTCTACTAAGGGGTGTTCGGGGGACAACAGAAAATAAGTTGCTCCGTAAAGAGTGTCGGGGCGAGTAGTAAAAACAGGAATAGTCTTATCGCTCCCCTTTATAGGAAATTCAATTCTTGCCCCCTCACTCCTGCCTATCCAATTTCTCTGCATAGTTAATACTTTTTCCGGCCATTCTTCTAAAGATTCTATATCATCGAGTAATCTCTGGGCATATTCGGTAATCTTAAAAAACCATTGGGACAACTCTTTTTTAATAACTTCGGTATCGCACCTCCAGCATTTCCCGTCTATTACCTGTTCATTAGCTAATACTACATTACAGGAAGGACACCAGTTAACTACTGCTTTTTTCTTGTAAGCCAATCCTTTTTTATATAACTGTAAAAACATCCACTGAGTCCACTTGTAGTAATCCGGATTACAGGTAGCTATTTCTCTATCCCAATCATAACTGATACTCATGTTAGTTAGAGTATTCTTCATCTTTTGAATATTAGTTTTAGTCCAGATTGAAGGATGAATTTTATTTTTTATAGCAGCATTCTCTGCCGGTAAGCCAAAGGCATCCCAACCCATAGGGTGCAGGACATTATATCCTTGAGAATGTTTATATCTAGCTACTACATCACCGATAACATAGTTTTTTACATGCCCCATGTGGGGTTCACCCGAAGGATAGGGAAACATTTCCAAAACATAGTATTTCGGTTTTTTAGAATCAACATAAGATTTAAAAAAATCATTTTTCGTCCAATACTCCCGCCATTTTTTTTCGACTTCGTTAAAATTATACCTTTCTTTCATCTCTATCTTCCTCCTTAAAAATAAAATCCCGTCTCAGGCAATCAATTAAACTATTACCAGGGACGAGATTCTTCTCGTGGTACCACCCTTGTTCAGTAGATTTTATATATTATAATTTGGTGGAGCTGGCGGGAATCGAACCCGCGACCTCCTCCACGCCAAGGAGGCGCGCTCCCGACTGCGCTACAGCCCCACATTACCTACTCTTATTACACAATTAACGCTTGTCAACGTTGTAAACTATATTTAAATTAACATTTTAATTTAATTTTTCGCTTACAAGACTTGAAGGCGAGTTTAAAGGTGTTTTATCAGCTTTCACCAAATGCTGATTCTCTTTTTAGAAATATACCTTTCAGTCCTTCGCTTTGTCTTTTTCTTTCTCAATTCATTTTTAGTATAATTGAAAAGAAAATAAAAGTCAATCGGTTAGTGAGACCACCTCAACGTCTAGTAATCCTCCCTTAATTTCGATATCTAATTCTCCAATACTTTTGCCATATTCCGGACTAATGTAAGTCTTATCATTTATTTTTATAAAACCCCTAATGTCTAATTTTACAACAGGAAAACGTTCAATAATTATTTTGGTTCCGATAGTAGAAGGTATTTTTAAAATTATTTTTGCTACCCCTGCATTAATGTTAACTTTTGATTTTTTAGTTAGATTACCTGAAAAGTCAAAGGTGTAGCTCCCTGCCCCACCGGTAAAATTCATTTCACTAAAATTTGCATTGGCTAAGCCAACCATTTTTATAGTAGAGGCACCTGTTTTGATATTAATATTTTTTAAGTCTATAAGATTGGGTTGATTAAATACAATATTGGTTTGACTTGCTCCGGAATTGAGATAAAAATTTTCTACCTGTAAATTAGTTAGGTCAATATCACCGCTATAAGTTGCAGTACTAATATATAATTGTAAAGGAACACCGGAAGGCAACTTTAAATTCCATATATTTTTATAAGGAAATGGTAAATTAAGGTCTTTCTTAATACTCTGAGTTAAGTTTAGGATACCTATTTCCCTTAATATTTCATACTGAATATTGGGCTTTAAGATACTTTTATCATATTGAAAATTGCCTTTAAATATACTTTCTTCCCCAGAAATTAAGTTCAGCTTTCCTGCCCCAAATTTTATGGTCATTTTTAATGAACCGGCTTCTCCTAAAGGAATAACCCTGTTTTCTCTATTTTCTTCGTCTGCCACTGATTCACAAGTAATAACAAAGAAGGTAAGGAAAAGCAAAATTAACAAAATATATCTTTTTTTGGTTTTTAATTTCAAATTAATCACCCCTGTTAAACCAATCAGCAATATTTTTTACATGTTTCACTTATAATATAGAGTATACTTTTAAATATTACAATATCTCTATTTGTATTGCATATCGACTATCGTGTAAAGATTAATATCTAGTGAGGAAAAAGAAGATAGGAAAACAAAAGTAACAAATATTTTTTCCTATCTTCTTTTTCCTCACTATAATTTGCGCCATCTTTCTTATAAAATAAAGTGCAGGACAATTTGCCTTGCCCTGCACTTACAGAAATGTTTTTTGCAATTTTTTGTAATTTAATATTAATTCATTTTTTAATTCTATTCTGCATCTGTTAAAATATATATTAAGTATGCTGCTGCTGCAACAATCGCTGCCCACCAATACCATTCCATATTATAGCACCTCCTTTTTTAATAATATTTTTATTTTACCAAGGTAAATCAATAAATAAGCTCATCTCTATATAATATATTCTATATCTAATTTAAAAATCCTTCTTTTTTCAAAAAATATTTTAATTTTTTTTAAGAATTATTTTTTCTCTTCCTCTTCTTCTTTGGTTTTAGCAATTATTTCCTGCAAAATATTAGCTGGCACCTCTTCATAGTGTGAAAATTTCAAACGAAAAGTTCCTCTGCCTTGAGTAATTGACCTTAAATCGATAGCATATTTAAAAATCTCCGCTTGGGGTATTTTGGCTTTAATAGACTGTTTCCCGCTTGAAGATTCTTCCATACCCATAATCTTCCCTCTTTTACTATTTAGATCTCCGATTATATCCCCCATATATTCTTTTGGTACTATTACCTCTATATCTATAATTGGTTCTAATAAGACCGGACTTGCTTCTGCCGCTCCTTTCTTAAAAGCCATCGAACCGGCTACTTTGAAAGCCATCTCTGAAGAATCTACCGGGTGATAACTGCCATCATAAACAGTAGTCTTTATATCTACGGTGGGATATCCTGCCAATATTCCTTTTTTCATTGCTCCAACTACACCCTTTTCTACTGCGGGGCGATATTGACGTGGAATTACTCCACCAACTATTTTATCTACAAATTCAAAGCCTTCTCCCCTGCCTTTGGGTTCAAGTTCTAACCAACAATGTCCGTACTGTCCTCTACCGCCGGACTGCTTCTTATATTTTCCTTCTACTTTAACACTTTTTCGAATAGTCTCTTTATATCCTACTTTAGGAGTACTTTTTTCCACCTCTACCCCAAATTTACTTTCCATGGTATCAATTATTACTTCCAGATGAGATTCTCCCATACCAGCCAATATGGTTTCTCCTGTATCGTCATTCCGATAAACTTTAACCGTAGGATCCTCATCGATTATCTTGCTTAGAGCGGTACTTAATTTATCCTCATCCCCTTTAGTCTTGGGAGAGATTGCCAGCAACATTATTGGCTCAGGATATTCTATTTTTTCAAACAAAACGGGATTATCTTTATCGCAGAGAGTATCACCGGTAACAGTACTTTTAAGTTTGGCTACAGCAGCTATATCTCCGGAACAAACCTCAGGAATAGATTGTTGATTCTTACCCTGCATTTTATAAATCTTCCCTACTTTATTATCAACGCTTTTTAAGGGATTGTAAATATTTGAATCTTCGGGTAATTTCCCTGAATAGACTCTAAAGTAGGTTAAATTTCCCACATAGGGGTCTGCTACAGTTTTAAAAACAAAAGCAGAAAAAGGAGAATCAATAGAATTTTTAATTAATTCTTCAGAAGAAGTTTTTACATTTTTAGCCGCAACAGGGGGCATTTCAGATGGAGAAGGAAGGTATTCGCCTATAAAATCAAGAAGAGGCTCTATTCCCAAATTCATGGTAGCTGAGCCGCAAAGAACGGGAACAATTTTCCTTACCTCTATCCCCTGTTTTAAACAATTAGCAATCTCCTGGTTAGTCAAAGTTTCTCCGTCCAAATATTTCATTAAAATTTCATCATCAAATTCAGCTACTGCTTCTATTAATTCTTTCCTGTAGAATTCTGCCTGTTCTTTTATATCCTGAGGAATTTCCTGTTCTTCAAAGACCGGCTTACCCTCTCCCAATTTTTTATAAACAATAGCTTTCATCTTTATTAAATCGATTATACCCTGGAAATTTTCTTCCTTACCAATGGGTATCTGAACTAAAATTACGGATGAACCAAAAACCTTATTAATTGTATCTTTTGCTCGGTAAAAATCAGCCCTTTCCCGATCCATTTTATTTATAAAAATAACTCGGGGCAGCTTGTACTCGTCGGCAAAATCCCAGACTTTTTCAGTCTGCACTTCTACTCCTGATACTCCACATACAACTATTACGGCACTATCTACAACTCTAAGGCTTAATTTTGTATCAGTAATAAAATCGAGGTATCCCGGTGTATCAAGAATGTTTACCCTCAAATCCTTCCAATTTAAATAGGCTAAAGATGAATTGACAGTTATTCCTTTCTTTATTTCTCGAGGGTCATAATCAGTAGTGGTATTGCCTTGTTTAATATCTCCCAATCTGGTAATCATTCCTGAATCATAAAGCAAAGCCTCAGTAAGCGAGGTTTTTCCAGAATCACCATGGCCTACCAAGGCAATATTTTTAACTTTATCAATATCATATTTGATCATACAAACCTATCCTCCTTAATCCTTGGTCAATTTTCTTATATTTAATTTATTGAATTAATTCTATCAGATATATTTAAATATATCAAAGAAATTAGCTTACAAATTAAAATTAAATTGTATTTCCTTCAATATTTCTCCGGCATGATAGGAACTACGCATCAAAGGGGCTGAAGCTACATATTTAAAGCCTAAAGACATCCCTATCTTTTGATATTCTTCAAATTTATCAGGATGGATATATTCGCTGACTTTTAAATGATGAGGAGAAGGCTTTAAATACTGGCCTATAGTTAAAATATCACAATCTACTTCCCGTAAATCTTTCATCACCTTAATAACTTCTTCCTTTTCCTCTCCCAAGCCTACCATAATCCCCGATTTAGAAATAATATTTTTACTGCGAATCTTAACCTGTCTTAATAGCTCCAGGGAACGTTTGTAAACCGCTTTTGGCCTTACTAATTTATATAAGCGGGCAACTGTTTCAATATTATGATTTATAACTTCCGGATGAGCATCTATTACTATTTGGAGTGCTTCCCAGGTACCCTTAAAATCAGGAATTAATACCTCTATGGTGCTTTTAGGGAGTATCTTTTTAACCTCTGTAATGGTCTGAGCAAAGTGTTTTGCTCCGCCATCCGAAAGGTCGTCTCTGGTTACCGAAGTAACCACTATATGTCTAAGATTTAAATGTTTAGCGGCCTGGGCAATATGATAGGGTTCCTCCGGGTCTAGGGGGAGAGGTTTCCCTGTTTCTACAGCGCAAAACTTACAGTTTCGCGTACAGATATTCCCCAATATCATGAAAGTAGCTGTTCCTTTTTTAAAACACTCGCCCCGATTAGGACATAGGGCACTATCACAAACTGTATGCAAATTAAGTTCTTTTAATAATGAATCCATCCGTTCTAAAACTTTTTGGTCGGGTAATTTTCTTCGTAACCAGTAAAGATATCCTTTTTTATCAGTCATTTTTGCCTTCCTTAAATTAAATTAGTCGTTAGTGAATAGTGAATAGTCGTTAGTTAAAATACAAGATGCAAATATAATAATTGTCCGATTTGCCAATTAGGATAAAAACCAATTAGCCAATTAAAATACAAAACTGATTTTTAGTTATCAGTTTAGTATTTATTACAATGGAGTATGATAATGCAACTTCTACACACTTTTTAGTCTTTTATAAACTAACAACTTGTAACTTGAAACCTGCAATTTTATTTCTATACGCTAAACGCTGCACGCTCTACGCTAGAATACAAGGTACAAGATACGAATTAGGGTTTAAAAAAAATTTCTATGCAATTAAATTATGATATAATTCTTTAATATTTCGGAGCATTTCTTCATTATTTATTTTCTTTCTTAATTCAAACATGAATACTCCCTGGTAATTAATTTCCTTTAAGCCTTTTACAAACTTTTTCCAATTTATATTGCCTTCAAAAGGGAGAGAATGGTCATCGCTCTTTCCATAATTGTCATGAATATGCAAATGGCATAAATAATCTTTTATTCCCGGCAAGCACTCCGCAACCCCATTATGATTATAAAGAGAAGAAGTTATATTACAATGTCCGGTGTCCAGACAAATTCCTAAATTTTTAGAATCAAATTTTTTTACTATCTCCAGAATCTCGGATATGCTATCACCGGTTTTTCCGGGTAAAGTATTCTCCAAAGCAATTTTAATTCCCCACTGTTCGCAAAATTTTAGTATTTCTTCTAAACTTTGTTCACTCTTTTCTCGTCGCGCTTTTCTCATCTTCTCATCTTTAATTTTACTCCCAGGGTGAACTACTAAAATTTCTCCTCTTAATCTCAGTAAAGCAAGAGCTGTTTTTTCCACTTCCCGGATAGACCATACCCGATCATATTCCTCAATCAGGGAAATATCTGCTCCGTGAATAGGCATATGCATTGATATTACCTTTATTCCATTTCTTTTAAATTCTTTATACATTTCATCCAGATATTTTGGATCATGATAATTAAAATGTCCTTCTTTCGGTTTTACTTCAAGATATTTTATCCCCGCCTCTTTAAGTAGAGGCAATTTTAATTTTAACTGATAATCCTCAAGCGGCATAGTTGATATTCCAAAATTCATTTTTTATCCTCTCTTTTTTTATCTATAGGAAATCCCTTTTATTTCTTCAATATATTTTTGGGCAGCAAAGGCAGCAGTAGCTCCTTCTCCACAGGCAGTAATCACCTGTCTTAAGATTTTTTTTCTAACATCTCCACAGGCATAGATACCTTCTTGTGAGGTCATCATATTATCATCAGTCAAAATATAGCCTTTTTGATCTAATTTTATTAACTCGTTTAAAAATTTTGAATTGGGTACATTCCCCACAAAAACAAAAACACCTTGACAGGGAATTTCCTTTTCTTCCCCTGTTTTTTTGTTTTGAATCAAAACACCCTCTACTTTTTCATTGCCTAATACTTTTGTTACTACTGAATCCCAGGTAAAATTTATTTTCTTATTAGCAAAAACTCTTTCCTGTAATATCTTGGTTGCTCTTAATCTGTCTCGACGGTGAATAATGGTTACTTCCCAAACAAACTTAGTTAAATATAAAGCTTCTTCAATTGCCGTATCTCCTCCACCAACCACTACTATCTTTTGGTGCTTAAAAAAGGGGGCATCACAGGTGGCACAATAAGAAACTCCTCTCCCTCTTAATTCTTCTTCTCCGGGGACTTCCAATTTGCTCGCTTCTGCACCGGAAGCCAGAATAATAGTTAGGGTTTTATATTCTTGATTATTAATTCTTACTATTTTTATTTTATCTTCTTTTATTTTAACTTCTTCTACTTCCCCATATTCTATTTTTAGGCCGAATCGGACAGCCTGCTCCTCCATTTTCTGCATTAATTCAGGCCCCGCAATGCCATGGGGAAAGCCAGGATAATTTTCAATAATTTCAGTAAGAATTGCCTGTCCACCAGGAAGGGCTTTTTCAATTAATAGAGTATCCATTCTGGCTCTACTAAGATAGATACCCGCAGTTAAGCCGGCAGGTCCGCCTCCGATTATTATGGCATCATAGATTATTTCTTCTTTTATCTCTTCCTTACTACTTGTTTTTGGTTTAATAGAAACTACTGACATTTAAAAGTTACCTCCATGGAAATTAGCGTATAGCGTATAGCGGGTAGCGTATAGGAATTTAGAATAGTATATTGTATATTAGTCAACCGGTTACCCAGTTAGCCAGTTTACCAGTTAAAGATAGGAAATGCAAGATAAGAAATTAGTTAACCGGTTCACCAGTTAAACTAGTCGTTAGTGAATAGTCGTTAGCTTATTTCGGGTAGACACAAGGTCTACCCCTACTTGTACCTTACGAACTTATCTTTCTTCTTCTTTTTTTTCTTTCTTCTCCACTATACGCTAAATGCTGCACGCTCTACGCTAGTATATGCGATACGAATTTATTTTTGTTTTATCTTTATCTCAATATCTCCTTTAACAAAACCCTTCAAAGGAGACAAAAGCCCGGTAATAGTATTTTTTATAATTTTCGCTATAAAGGGATTCATCGGAACTATTTTCCCATCTACTTTCACCAAAGTTGAAGACTCTAAAGAAGAACAATCTTTAAGAGTTTTGTTTCCTTTAACAATCTCCCGAGCTAAACCATAACAATCTTTATATCCACATCCCCCACAATTCAAATTAGGTAATTTAAATGATTTATTAATGGTAATTTCCACTATCTTTTTTATATCCTCATCATTTAAAATATTAAAATCGTAGGGCTTCGTGTCTACCCCTTTGGAAGCAAAACCAGCTGTGCAAAGCTGTAATCCATCAAATAATTCAGCCTTTTCGCTCTCCTCTCTTAAGCACACAATTTTGGGAAAAGTTTTTTCCTTTTTAAAACCTTCTACCAAAATAATGTCGGCTTCAAAATATTTTATAATCTCTTCTAAATTTTTTTCATTCTTTAGAAATATTACTGACTCTTTGGGAGTAATTGCCGCTATCTGGGTTAGACTTTCTTTGTATTTTGAAGTATCCGAATTGGCCAGGTCAAGATCTTCGTTAATATGTTTTACTACTGCTACTTTATAACCTCTTTTCGTTAATTCATCGGATAGTTTTAGGGTCAAAGTGGTTTTACCACTTTTCTTGTATCCTGTTATACCGATAATTTTCATTAATTATTACCTCTTTTTAATAATTATTTTAACACATTTATCATCATCCAGGTAGAGATTAGAAAAAGAAATATAGCATAAATATTTTTTAACAAAATTTTATCCACTTTTATAGATATCCGAGAACCAGCTTGAGCTCCCACAAAAACCACTAAAGCCAAAATTAAAGCCATTGAAGGTTCAAAGTGTCCGGCAAAAAAATGTCCCCAAAAACCAAATAGTGCAGTTACCCCTACCATAAGACAGGAAGTTCCTACTGCAACTTTCATGGGAACTCCCAGTAATAAAACCATTAAAGGGACTTTTATTATCCCTCCTCCAATACCTAATAAACCCGCCATTAAACCAGCCAGAGCAGTGAGCGGAAGCCCGAGTAAAAGATTAACTGAATATTCCTCTTCTCCAAATTTTCTTAGCCAGTAACCCCATTTCCTCTGATTAATAAATTTATCCTGAATTTTTTTAATGGGTTTTATCATAAAATACCCGGAAAAAACCAGAACCAAAATGAATAATATTTTTAATTCTTTAATTCGAATAAAGGAAGAATAATAACCGCCCATAAGGGACATAATAGCAGTCAAAGGCTCGATTATTAAAGCTAATTTCCAATCTATTAATTTAATTCGATGATATACTAAAGAAGCGGAAATAGAGAGAGCCATTATTATAAAAATACTAATTGCTGTAGCTTGATAAAAAGGAAAACCAAAGACTAATAAAATAGGAACATAAAGTACTCCGCCACCTATGCCGATCATAGAACTAATACCCGAAGCAATAAAAAATGCCAGGTACATAAAGACTAACTCTGTCATATTATATCCCATACTTTAAAATGAATTCTTTGTAACTTTTGGAATTTTCTCTGTACTTATATCAAGAATGGTCATTTGTTTTGAAAAGTGTACTATGTACATTAATATATCAAAGGATTATTTAAATATCAAGAATTTAGGAAATAATCTATTTTTTCTCTCTGCTCGCATTATTTTTTTCTATCTTCAAAAATATCTCCACCAGCTGAAGGTCAAATTGGGTGCCGGCACATCTTTCGATCTCTTTTAGAGCTTTAGTCTTGCTTATTGGTGCTTTATAAGGACGACGGGACTGCATCACATCATAAGCATCGATAATAGAGATGATGCGGGAAAGAAGAGGAATTTTTTCTCCTTTTAGACCTTCCGGGTAGCCGGTACCATCCCAGCGTTCATGGTGATAGAGGATCTCCTGGGCGATGGGGGCAAAGTCAGGGATGTTCTTGGCCATACGATAGCCTATACGGGAGTGTTCCCTCATCTTCTTCCATTCGGAAGGAGTTAGAATATAGGTCTTAAAAAGAATACTATCTGGAATACCAATCTTACCGATATCGTGAAGTAAGGCTAAGAGTTTTAAGTTTCCTAATTGGTATTCGCTAAGCCCCACTTTTTTACCCAAAGAAAGGGCTAACTCCTGGAGTCTCTGGGCATGATCAAAGGTATGGGGATCCCGCTCGGCTAAGATGATGCGGAAGACCTCTAAAAAGTGTTTTTCCCGACTTTTACTATTGAAGAGCTTATCCTGATACATGTTACGGTCAGCCTCTTTAAAGAGAGAGTTTATATTTTTATATTCTCCTTCCTGGGTGGCATGACCTAAAGAGACATTCAGTCTTAAGTAAGTGGGCTCTATCTTATCCTGCTGACAGACCTTCTTGATCCTCTCACAGAAGCTATGGGCCTCTTCGGAGGTAGTAGAAGGCAGAAGGATGGCAAATTCATCTCCCCCGATACGGGCCAGGATATCTCCCTGGCGGGATAAGGAAGTAAGGATCTGGGAGAGGTGTTTTAAGAATATATCTCCTTCTTGGTGACCGAAAGTATCATTAATGACTTTTAGGCCATTGACATCGAGCATCACTATGCTTAGAGGGTAGTAACGGGGGAAATTGCACCTTTCCAGTTCTTCTTCGAAGTAGGCTCGATTATAAAGACCGGTTAGGGAGTCATGGAAGCTTAGGTGTTTGATCTTCTCTTCAGAGCTTTTACGCTCGATAGCAGTAGCTACCTGAGAAGAAACGAATTCCATAAGCTTGATGTCGCTTTCGGAATAGAGGTTAGGATTGGTGTAGCTTTGGACAGCCATAGCGCCTATAACGTGATCTTCAACTTTTAAAGGAACTCCCAGCCAGATAGATTCATCAGTTGTAGAGCCCATGAGAGTCAATATTCCCTGATTAATCATTTCTTTATATTGCTTATTATTGTTAAACAGGGATTTGCCTGTTTTTATAACATAAGTAGTGAGAGTATTGGAAGTGCTAAAGTTTGAAATAGGGAAATCATCATCTTCCTCATCGACATGATAAGGAAAAAAAATATTATCTTTTTTCTCATCCAGCAAAGCAATATAGAAATTAGTAGTATCGATAATATTACCTAATTCTTGATGGATTATAGGATAAAGCTGATCAAGAGATATGGAGGAATTAGCGGCTTTAGAGATATTGTATAGGACTTTTTGTATTTTCTCGCTCTGTTTACGTTTGGTGATATCGTGATATAAAGCAATAATACCCATAACTTCATCATTAATTTTTACGAAGGAAGTGAAAATACGTACCGGAATAAGAGTTCCATCTTTCTTTTGTCTAGTAGTTTCAAAATTAGTTAAATCTTCATTTAAAATTTTACGGGTTAAATCTTTCCCCTCTTTAATCCTGTCTTTAGGATAAAGACCGATTTCATCGATATTCTTACCCAGTACCTCTTCTTTGGTATAACCAAAGAGCCGGGTAAAAGCAGTATTGACATCCAGGATAGCCCCTTCAGTGCCTTGATAGAAAACGGCATCCGGAATATTTTCAAATATACTGGAAAATTTTTTTTCACTCTGGCGTAATTTTTCTTCTTCTTTCTTACGTTTTGTAATGTCCTGATATAAAGTTACAAGGCCCTTTAACTTGTTATCAATCTTAACTGGGGCAGAAGAAATAAATACCGGAAACTCACTTCCGTCTTTTCTTTTTCTTATTGTTTCATAATTCACAAAACCTTTCAGAGCTTTTTTAGTTAACTTTTCCCCTTCACGTATCATTTTCCGAGAATGAATTATACCATTATCAACATTTTTTCCCTTAATCTCTTCTAGAATATAACCGAATATTTCAGTAAATTGAGCATTTATATCTAATATTTTACTCTTCTCATCAACATAGATTAAAGCCTCTGGGCTACTCTTAAAGAGACTGGCAAATTCTTGTTGTTTTATATACAGAGCTTCATCAGCCTTCTTCTGGTCAGTGATATCTCTGGTAATAAAAAGCAGCAGATTTCCCGCAGCATTTCCGGTGCTTTGAACATAGCGCCAATTTCCCTCTTTATCTTTAAAGCGAAATTCGAGTCTCTGGGTAGCAGGTAATTCTTTATCGGGAAAAAACTTTTTTAACTTAAAATTAACATAATTTTTTAATATTAGCCTTAATTTCTTTTTATCATCAGGATAAATAAAATCAAAAGGAGATTTACCGATTAACTCTTCGGGTTCGTATCCAGCACTCGCTTTAATGGAAGGGCTAACATATCTATATGCTGCCTTTAAATTAAAGTCTTGTAAAGTAATCACATCATTGGTATTTTCAGCTATTAAACGGTGTAGTTCTTCAGATTTTGTTAATTTTTCCTCTGTTTGTTTTTGGCTGGCTTTTACACTTTCTAACTCGGCAATCTTTTTGCGTAAATCAAACAATTCATTAATCAGTTGCTCTTTGGTTTTTCCACTATCTTTCATATGTTCATCTCCTAAAATAAATAAAAGTTGGTGGTTTGGCGATCATAGCATAAAATGCTTTAGATCCATAACTTTGCGTCCTGTCCTTTCGGTCAGTTTGCCTTTTTCAACTTTCTAAACATATTATTTAGGTTATGATATATTATACTCACCAGAAAATAAATAATACAACAAAAAAATATAAAATACTTACATATATTATCACATAAATATTAAAAATTCCAATTTTTAAAAATCCTTTTTTTATTCTAACTACCCCACTAAAGTTTATACTAACAAAATCTTTTTTTACAATAATATTTTTTTATTAATTTTTCTATCCCTGCATTTTGTCTTTTTTTTCTACCAATAAAAAAATAAAAGATTAGCTTTTGGTAATACATAAAGGAAATGGATTCTTATTTTCGCAGGAAATACTAATAAATTTGAGAAAATCTTGACAAAAATGTAAATTTGTTTAAAATATACAGTTAGATGTTTAGAGGGAGAAATCGAATTATGCCAACTTATGAATATAAATGTAAAAAATGTGGTAATACTTTTGAAAAATTCCAATCCATTAAAGAAGAGCCAATCAAAAAATGTAAAATCTGTGGTGGGGAAGTCTATAGGTTAATAAGCAAAAATGGGAATTTTATATTAAAAGGCAGCGGATATTATAGTACAGATAATCGGAGTAGTAGTTATAAATCAGAAAAGAAAAAAATTTCTAAAAAACCAGATAATGAGATTAAAAAAAATACCAAAGATAAGAAAAACAAAGAAACTTCAATAAAATAATCTTTTCCACCAACTTGGTTTCACTGTCTTCAATTTTTTCTTTAATTCTAAAATAGTATTTTGAGCAGCAATTTCTCCTTCTCGAACACATTGTTCGGGTTTAGAAAAATCTGACCAATGAAAACGTCCTACTTTAGGGGTAATTACTACATCAGCAAAAGATAATTGTAATTTTCTTAATTCAGAAGATGTAATTGAATCAGAGCGGAAAAAAATTTCTACGGCATTATTAAATTCAACCCTCTTTTTAAGAGTTTGGCTTACATTGACTCCAATAACAAAACTTGCCCCTAACGACTGAGCTGCTTCTATTGGCACTACATCGACTATCCCTCCATCAACTAAGATTTTCTTATCTAATATCACCGGAGGAAACATTCCTGGAATAGAAGCGCTCGCCAAAAGTGCATCGAACAGTTTTCCTTTTCTTATAATTACTTTTTCTCCTTTTACTAAATCTGCTGCCACTGCGGCAAAGGGAATTTTGGTATCTGTAAAAGCTTTATCACCTACCAAATCTTTAATAATTTTCTTTAACCCTTCTCCGTCATTGATATATTTTTTTCTAAGTTCAAGGTTAAGCATATAACCTCTTTTCAGAAAATCAGACATTTTTTTTAAGAAAAATGGTTTGTCTTTTCTTTCTTTTTCGCTAAAAGAAAAATCAATGTTAAATTCACTAATTTTAGAATATTTCTCGGCAATTTTTTCTATAGCAGAAATATCTTTCTTTAAGGCATATGCTCCTCCGATAATAGCCCCCATTGAGGTACCGGTAATTAAGCCAATGGATATATTCTCTCTTTCTAAAACTTTTAATACTCCTATGTGGGCAAGGCCCCGAGCCCCACCCCCTCCTAAAGCTAATCCTACTTTTAATTTTTTTTTAGCCACTACTTTAAACTCCAATCCATATTTATTAAGTCATTGGATTCCTATTATAATTTACCCTGCTAAGTGAGTATTTAATAAGCAGGGCTTGAGTTCACAAAACCAGGTATGGAGATAAAAAAAGAATTTATTATCTAATTTCAACACCTAAAACATCTTTCATCTGTTTTAAGGCAAAATCATGGGCTTGTTGATCAAAGGAAGCCACAGCATCTTTTAAAATTGTAACTTTATAGTTTAACATCCTGGCGCTGGCAGCAGTATACAAAACACAGATATTAGTACATACTCCCACTAACTCTAATTCGGAAATCCCTTCTTCTCTTAAAGTAATATCTAAATCAGTTTGAAAAAATCCACTGTATCTTCTTTTGTGAATTATAAAATCATCTCTTAATGGTTTTAATTCTTCAATTATATCTGCTCCTTCTGTTCCAAAAAGGCAGTGTGGAAGAAAAAGATTAAATTCTTTATCATCTGATCGATGACAATCACAGATATAAAATACAGGGTTTTTTTCTTTCCTGAGTTTCTCTAATTCCTTTTGAATGGGTGAAATAATTTTTCTTCCACCATCTCCAATATATAATTTTCCATTTTTTCTGATAAAATCGTTAAGCATATCAATTATTAATAAAGCTTTTTTAATCAATTAAAAATCAACCTCGCGTGGTTTTTTCCTTTTCAACATTTTCTTGGTAAATTTGTCCAAATCTATAATATATCTTTCTACAGTCCCTTCTCCTATCTTTTCCACCTCATCAAAAGCGTTTACTTGAAAGGTTATTCGATTTTGAAAAATATCAATTAAAGTTGCATCAGCAGTAACCGTCATACCCAAGGGAGTAGCAGCCAAATGAGTAACCGATATTTTGCTAGCTACTGAAATATAACCTTCCGGAATATTTTTTTTCACTGCATTTATAGCAGCTAAATCCATCAAAGAAACTAACATAGGAGTGGCAAAGGCAGATGGCATAGGTTTGGCAAATTTTTCTGCGGAATTTTCTTCATTCACTGTTGTTTGAGCTATTCCTTTTAAACCTTTTTCAAGATTAAATTCTATCATTTTTTCTTCCCCTTTCTAATTATTATTATGTTATATAGAAATTTCTTTTTTTGGCAAGCCCCAATTAGTCGTAAGCTTTAAGTACAATTTTTAATTATTATTATACAGCTAAAAACTTAAAAGAAAAACGAAATTCGTATCTCGTATCTCGCGAATCGTATCTCGTAAATTGAAGTAGAAACTAGAATAAAATCGTATTGCGTATATCAGGTATTGAGTATTGTATAAAATAAAATAACAAAAATAAAATAATTTACTGATTTTTATCTTTTATTTTCTTAACCAGCTAACCAAATAACTAATTATATACGAGATAAGAAAGGTGAAAATTAATAGATAAACAATATATTTAAATTTTAAATTAAGTTTACTCTAATATTACTTACCCGGCTGAAGAACTATTTTAATAGAATTTTTTTTCTTTGCTTGCCTAAAACCTTCTTTCCAATTACTTAAGGGCAACACATCACTAACTAATTCTTTTAAATTTACCTTCCCTTCGTTTACCAAATTTATCGCCTTATCCCAGGAAGAAGGTTTCTGAGTACGAGAACCAATAATGCTCAGCTCTTTGTCAAACAAAATTTGGTCAAATCTAAGTTTAACCGGTTGGCGAACAATCCCTACCTGGATATATCTACCTCTTTTCCTTATAAAATTTAATCCATACTCCACAGCTTCAACAGCACCGGAACATTCAAAAACCACATCTACGCCATACCCTAATGTTAATTTCGACAAATAGTTTTTAATATCCTTCTTTTTCGTATTAAAAATTTGATTAATTCCAAGCTTTTTTGCTATAGATAATCTTTTTTCATCACCTTCAATTCCACAAATAATTACTCTTGCTCCTAAAGACTTAGCAATTTGAGCAATTAACAACCCCATAGGCCCCGGTCCCAATACCAAAACTGTTTCATAAGATAGTAAATTAGCTTGTTCTATTACTGCGTGAACAGCACAAGATAAAGGTTCAAAAAGAGAGGCGGAATTAAAATCTACATGAAGAGGAATTTGGTGAATACTTTCTTTTCTTATTACAAAATATTCAGAAAAAGCCCCATTCACAGCGGATCCCAACCCTTTACGGTGAATACATAAATTGTAATCTTTGCTCTGGCAAAATTTACATTTACCACAGATATAGGCAGTAGTTTCAGTAGTAACCCTGTCTCCTACTTTTATATTTCTTACCTCTCCTCCTACTTCTACCACAACCCCGGCAGTTTCGTGTCCTAATACCACCGGAGGTTTTAGTGCTGAGTAACCATAAAGGTCGGTTCCGCAGATTCCCGTTGCCTCCACTTTAACTTTTACTTCACTTGCTTGAGGAATAGGTTCGGGAATTTCTCTCAATTCTATATCATTTTCACCCATTCCATATTTTACTAAAGCCTTCATTTTTCTTTTTACTTCCTTTCAACCAACTTCCCATTCCTACTTATTTTTTATGTGAAATGCGATACATGAGATATGAAGCATGGCACTGCCAATTCTTCAATTTATCAATTAGTCGATTTACCAATTAAATTAGTTAGCCAGTAAGTCGTGTGTCCTCTACGTTATCAAGGCGTATGCAATACGCCCCTACATCTTCTTTTATTCCCATGGAAACGGGAATCTATCTTTCTTTATTCTCTGGCACCTGTGGGCACGATAACATCGTGCCCCTCGGGCTCCTGGCTTCTGGCCCCTTTTATTCACGCGATACTCGATACGCAATACGCGATACGAACTTAGGGTATCACCGCTATTTTAAGGCCTTTGTGAGCCAACATTAGCTCTATTACAGTAGATATTTCACTAAGAGGAAATTCGTCAGTAATTAGCGAATCAATATCAATCGCCCTATTACAAATTAAATTTAAAGCTCTTTTAACATGCCCGGGTGTATGATGAAAAACTCCCTTTATGTTAATTTGGGAATAGTGAATTAAACTGGTGTCAATAGAAATTTTCGTTCCTTTTTTACATCCTCCAAAAAGATTTACCGTTCCTCCCTTTCTCACCATCGATATAGTCTGTTCCCAAACCTCTGGTAATCCGACTGCTTCAATTGCTACATCTGCTCCTCTTTTATCTTCAGTAATTTTTTTTACTTCTTCAATAGGATCCTGGACTTTAGAAATATTTATTACCTTATAGGCCCCTAATTTTATAGCTAATTTTAATCTCTCTTCATGTGTGTCAGTTATAATAACTCTTGCTCCCTTTAATTTAACTAGTTGTAAGAACATTAAACCTATCGGCCCTGCTCCATTTATAACTACGGTATCACCTAAATGAATATTTGATTCCTCAACTCCATGGACTACGCAAGAGAGAGGCTCCAATAATGCTGCTTCTTTATAGCTTACTGTCTCAGGAAATAACAATAAATTTTGCGAAACAATTATCCCTGGGATTTTTATATATTCTGCAAAAGCACCACTTAATTGAATAAATAAACTATCACATAAACTTTGTTCACCGTTTTTACAGTAAAAACAGGAGTTACAAGGTGCAGAATTAGCAGCTACTACTCTCATCCCCGGTGTAAAATTTTTAACCTTACTGCCTACTTTTACTACATCACCGGCAAACTCGTGCCCAAAAACAAAAGGAGGATTAAATAAATGATGTCCTCTTAGGTAGGTTTTACGATCTGTTCCGCAAGTAAGTGCAGCTTTTACTTTTACTAAAACTTCATCAGGGCCGATATCGGGAATATTAATTTCTTCTAATCTTACATGATGGGGCGCATGAAATATAGCTGCCTTCATTATTTTATTTTTTAAATTTACATTTTTATTTTCTATATTTTTTAAAATTATAAGTCTCCTCTCGTTATTTTATTGATTTTTATAGCCAAAAATAGTATTTCGTCATCCCGCGCTTGAAGGGAAATCCATAAGTAGGGGCGTATTGCAATATGCCCATACAATGATAAATTACCGCTTCCGATGGAATGATATTGGCAAAGCCAAATTACATTACCTCTGTCGTATACGGTGGTTTTCTGACTTTCATTAAATCCTAAATCTTATTTGACTTGGTAATTAAAATATTTCTCTTTAAAATTATATTTATGGTATAGGTATAAATAAATATTTGAATGGGCTCTGATATTATTCGCGGGAGCATTAATACTTTCCAAGGAATTCCGAATAGAGTATTTAAAAAATATGGTATCAAAATAATAGAAGTTATCACCTGCCCCGTGGTAATAGCGATTCCTAAATCGAAAATATTTGGTTCGTTCTTTTTTCTTATTAAAATCAAGATAGTCGCTGGAATCATTCCGGCCAAAGCAGAAGTTAGAGTAAAATGCGGTATATAGGCCCCCATAGGATTGATAAAATATCCTAACAGGTCAGACAAGGCCCCTATTAGCCCTCCAGCCCATGGACCAAAGATAATACCTCCTAAGATTATGGGTAATTTCCCCAGACCGATTCTGATTCCCTCTGCCCCTCCAATAGCGATACGTAAGCTGGCTATCCGGGTCAAAATTATACTTAAAGCAATTAGAAGGCCCATAGTAGTAATCTTATGGGACGATATTTTCATTTTTAATCTTTTCCTCCTTGATATAGCTTTATATCATACATAGACATAGTTTATATCTGCTACATCAAGAAGAGTCTTTACAAAAGGTATTTTCGATGTAGCAGCGGACGCGATAACCTACCGCAGAACTTAGGAATTTTCCTTTAAAAACTTTTATCCTTTCGTTTAGAAACAACGTCCCATTTTCTAACACTTAACGCAGGTTACCTACTCTGACAAAATATTCTATTTATTTTGTATTCTGCTCACCTCTTTTATATACTGCAATTATTATTTGTTAAATTAATTACTTTTCTGTATCTAGAATTTTAAAAAATATAAGTCTATCTTCTTTGGTAGTCAAGGAAAACTAAAATTTTTAATCATTCTTTTTCTGAAAACACATTATTCTTTAAAATTCCAATCCCTTCGATTTCTACCTCTACTTTATCTCCTGCTTCCAATTGTCCTACTCCCGAAGGAGTTCCGGTAGCGATTATATCTCCTGGAAATAGTGTCATTATTTTAGAAATAAAACTGACTATCTTGCCAATTTTAAAAATCATATTAGCAGTGGAAGAATTCTGCATTAGCTGACCATTCTTATAAAGTTTTATTTGAAGATTGTCTGGGTTTAAATCGGTAGAAATAAAAGGTCCGATGGGTGCAAAGGTATCAAACGATTTAGCTCTGGTCCATTGCCCGTCTTTCTTTTGTAAATCTCGAGCAGTTACATCATTAATGCAAGTATACCCCAGAATATTTTTATAGGCATCTTCAGGTTCAATACCTTTAACTTTATTTTTAACAATTACTGCTAATTCTGCTTCAAAATCTAATTGTTTACTCATCTTGGGATAAATTATATTGTCATTATGAGCAATAAGTGCACTCGGAGGTTTCATAAATATTAACGGCTCATCGGGAATTTTCATCTTTAATTCATTCGCATGGTCAAAATAATTTAATCCAACAGCTATTATTTTAGTTGGCATACAGGGGGGTAAAAACGTTATTTCTGGTAGAGAATATATATTTTCTGTATTTTTATGATTATTGAAAATATCACCAACTACTTCTCTAATTACATTATCTTTTTCAAGTAATCCATATCTTACATTTCCTTCTTGTAAAAATCTTAAATATTTCATAAATACTCCTTCTAATTTTAAATTAAAATCATTATCCTACTACTTCTTTAAATACTCTCAAGAAATTTTCTCCTAATATTTTTTTAATATCTTTTTCTTTATAACC
>Ga0222642_1000062_pt1 | contig 25497 bp, 34 predicted proteins | sample AntAcemetagen229_FD_179813 | JGI IMG/M metagenome (GOLD analysis project Ga0222642, IMG submission 179813) | Saline water microbial communities from Ace Lake, Antarctica - #229 | ecosystem: Environmental > Aquatic > Non-marine Saline and Alkaline > Saline | place: Antarctica: Ace Lake... | reverse complement strand
CATCGCCACCTGACGGCGGGCCGGCGGCAGGGCGGTGATGTCGCGCTCGCCGAGCAGGATGCGGCCACTGTCAGGGGAATCGAGGCCGGAGATCAGGCGCAGGGTGCTGCTCTTGCCGCAACCGCTGGGGCCGAGCAGGGCCAGGCACTCACCGGGGCTCACCGTCAGATCGAGATCTTCGAGGATGGTGCGCGCGCCGATGCGGCGGCTGATCCCCTCCAGTTGCAACGCCGTGGCAGCGCTGGTGGTGGTGCTGGAAATCGTGCTGGAAACGGTCATCGGCAGAAGCGGCAGACGGCAGGTTCAACCCTTGATGGCGCCCTGGGTGAGGCCGGCCACGATCGGCCGCTGAAAGACCAGCAGTAGCAGCAGCAACGGCACGCTGCCCAGCACCGTGGCCGCGGCGAAGGCGCCATAGGGAACCGAGAACACCGAGGAGCCGGCGATGCGGGCCATGGCGGGCGCCAGGGTGAGCAGCTCCGAGCGGCTCAGCCAGGTGAGGGCGATCGGGAACTCATTCCAGCTGAACAGAAACACGAGCACGGCCGTGCTCGCCACCGCCGGGCCGAGCAGGGGCACCAGGATCCAGCGCAGACGCTGCCAGAGGCCAAAGCCCTCCAGCAGTGCGCTCTCTTCGAGCTCGCGGGGCAATTCGGCAAAGGCGGCCTCCAGCAGCAGCACCGCCAGGGGAAGCGAAAGCCCGGCATAGGGCAGACAGAGCGCCAGCAGGTTGTTGGCCAGGCCGAACTGGCGCGCCAGCTGCAGCAGCGCCAGGAACAGCAACACCGAAGGGAAGGCGGCGGCCACCAGCAGGGCCCCATCCACCAGCTGCCGCTGCAGGCCGCCGCGCCGCTGCAGGGCGTAGGCGCAGGGGATGGCCAGCAGCAGGGTCAGCAGCGTTGTTCCCACCCCCACCAGGGTGCTGTTGAGCAGGTAGCGCCAGAAGGGCGGATCACTGCTGAGGATCTGGCCGTAGTTGGCCAGGGTCCAGCCCCGACCGATCGCCGCCAGCCCGCCCAGCAGGGCATCGGGGGTGCGCAGCGAGGTGTAGAGCTGCCAGAGCATCGGCGCGAGGCTCCAGAAGAGCAACAACGCCACCAGGGCCCAGCGGCGCGGGTTCTGCCCCCTTTGTGAGGCGATCGGTTGTGCAGACGGCGAAGCAGGCATCGGATGCGGGGTGCTTGACAAAAAAATCAGTGCAAGGAAAAGGGCGCGGGGCAGCTCAGGCCCTGACCGGACGGCGCAAGACCAGCAGCAGCACCCCTCCCAGCAGCAGCAGCACGCCGAACATGCCGATCATCACGGTGGCGCTGTAGCCGAAATCAAGGAAGCGCATGGCGTTGAGATAGGCGTAGCCCGCCACACTCTCGGTGCTGCTGGCGGGCCCGCCGCCGGTGAGCACCACGATCAGATCGAAGACGCCCAGGGCCTGGGCCAGGCGGAACAGCAGCACCAGCAGCAGGTAGGGCCTCAGCAGGGGCAGGGTGATGCGCAACAGGGCCTGACGGGCGTTGCCACCCTCCAGCGCCAGCGCCTCGTAGAGATCGGCGGGGATCATCTGCAGCCCGGCCAGCAGCAACAGGGCCACGAAGGGCGTCGTCTTCCAGACATCGGCAAAAACCACCGCCAGCCAGGCCAGGGAGGGGGAGGCGAGGAAGGGCACCGTGCTGCCGGTGAGGCCGGCGATCACGCCGTTGATCGGGCCGCTGGGGTCATTGAAGATCCAGCGCCAACCCAGGGCCATCACCGTGGTGGGCAGGGCCCAGGGCAGCAGGGTGAGGCTGCGCACCAGCCCGCGGCCCCGCCAGCGCTGGTTGAGCAGCAGGGCCATGGCCAGGCCCAGGCCCAGCTCCAACGACACCGACACCAACGCGAAGCGCAGGGTCTGGGCCGCGTCCTGCCAGAAGCGGGCATCGAGAACCAGGCGGCGCCAGTTCAGCATCCCCACTGCCACGGGCTGGAGATCGGTGAACAGGTTCTGGGCGTGGAAACTCAGCCACAGGTAAGAGGCCATCGGCCAGAGGAACACCAGCAGCAACAGCAGCAGGGCCGGGCCGATCAGAACCACGCCCACCAGCAGGCTGCGCCGCCGCTCGCCCATCAGACCGCCTCCACGCCACTGGCGTCGAGCACCGCACGGCTGCCGCGTCCGGCCCGGTCCATCGCCGCCTGGGGGGCCGTGCCGCCGGTGATCGCCGCGCTGAGTTGGCGCTGCAGGATGTCGCTGAGCTGGGCATAGACCGGAGTGATCGGCCGCAACGCCGCCACCTCCAGGGCCTGGCGCAGGGCGGGCAGCAGGGGCAGGGCCGCGCGCAGCTCGGGATCGTCGAACAGGGAGGCGAGTGTGGGCGTGTAGCCCCAATCACGGGCCAGCCGCCGCTGGCTGTCCTCACCGGTGAGGGCCTGCAGCACAGCTACGGCTTCGGCGGGATGGGCACTGCCGCGCAGCACCGACAGCCCCCAGCTGCCCTGGGTGGCGGCCGGCGACTGGCCGGGCTCGGCCACCATCGTGGTGATGGCCACCTTGCCGGCCACCGCACTGCCCGGTTTCTGCAGCTCTTTCCAGGCGTAGGGCCAGTTGCGCATGAAGGCGGCCTCGCCACTGGCGAAGGCCTGCAGGCTTTCGGGTTCGGCGAAATCGGCCACCGAGGCCGGCGTCACACCCGTTTCGACCAGTTGGCGCAGCCAGGAGGCGGCCGCCGTGGCCTGGGTCGAGTCCAGGCCGATGCCGCTGGCCGCCGTCCCGCCCCACTGGCCGCCGAAACCACGCAGCACTTCGAGGAAGACGCAGCTGAGACCCTCGTACTGGCGGCCCTGCCAGACGTACCCCCAGCGCACTAGGCCCTGCTGTTGCAGCTCTTTGGAGCGATCCACCAACTCGGCGGGCGTGCGCGGCGGCGCCGCCATCAGATCGGTGCGCCAGTAGAGCAGGCCCATCGAGGCCAGCATCGGCAGGCGCCAGAGCTGGCCAGCGAGGCGATTGCCCTCGCGGGCGCCCGCCACCACCCCGGCAAGAGGATCGCCGTCGAGCCAGTCGTCGAGGGGCAGCAGCCAGCCGGCGGCGGCGTATTTGGCGGTCCAGGTGACATCCATCATCAGCAGGTCGTAGGGGCTATCCCCCAGCAGCAGGCTGCTGATCGCCAGATCCGACACCGCCTCGGTTTCGAACGGCCCGCGGGCCACGGCGATGCGCAGCCGACGGTGGTCGCGGTTGAAGGCCGCCACCGTGTCAGCGGTGGCTTCAGCGAAGGGAGCGGGCATAAGCACCGTGATCGTCAGCGGCGGCCGCGCCCAGGCCACGGGCAGCGCCAGCAGGGCCAGGATCCCGGCCAGGACAATCGCCAGGGCCAGCGCCCGGGGCCTGGCTCTGGCACGGCCCACGATCACAGAACGCTGAGTTCACCCAGCTGCTGCTCGGCCCAGTGCTCCACGGTGAACTCCTCGACGGCCTGATTCATCGTCACCATGCGCTCGCACTGTTCGGGCTTGGGCATCACCAGGGCTTCGGCAATGGCCCGGTCCATGCTGCCGTGGGAGTAGGGGTTGGCGAGCACCGCCCCCTGCAGTTCCACCGACGCTCCGGTGAACTCGGAGAGCACCAGCACCCCATCGCGACCCCGCCGGGCCGCCACGTATTCCTTGGCCACCAGGTTGAGGCCATCGCGCAGGGGGGTGATCCAGCAGACATCGGCCTCGCCGAACCAGGCCACCAGCTCTTCGTAGGGAATCCGCCGGGTCGAGAGGCGCACCGGCGTCCAGTCGATGCGGGCAAAGCGGCCGTTGATCCGGCCGACGATTTCCTCAACCGCCCGCTGGATGTCGTCGTAGATGCGCATACCACCGGCAGCGGCCACGCAACCAAGGAACAGCTCAACTTTGCCGTGCCAGGTCTTGTCGGCCTCCAGCAAACGCTCGTAGGCGAGCAGCATCTCCTCGTTGCCCTTGGTGTAATCCACCCGGGAGGCGGAGAGGATCAGCTTGCGGTCGGAATGCTGCTCGGAGATCTGCTTCGACATGGCGCAGACATCGGGGTTGGCCGCGATCCGGCGGATCTGATCGGGGGAGGTGCCCACCGGCGAGGCGACGATGCGCACGCGCCGGCCCTCGTGCATCAGGTAAGGAACAACGTTGGGCTCGGCCAGGGCGCTGCCGTTACGGCGGAACTTCTCGGCGACCGGCACCGGATCCACCCCCTGCACGGCGCGGAGGCTGACGGCCGAACGGGCGAAGTTGTTGGCGTAACGGGGAATGTGGAAACCGACCAGATCACAACAGAGCAGGCTGTCGAGGATTTCATCCCGCCAGGGAAGAATGCTGAACACGTCTGTGGACGGGAAGGGTGTGTGGTGGAAGAAGGCGATCCGCACATCGGGGCGTTCCTTGCGGATGTAAGCGGGCGCGAGCCAGAGGTTGTAATCGTGGATCCAGATCGTGGCCCCCGGCGCCGCTTCCAGGCAGGCCGCCCGGGCGAAGGAGGCATTCACCTCCTCAAAGATGCACCAGTCGGAATTGTCAACGCTGAAATGGCTGGGAAAGGAGTGCAGAATCGGCCAGAACGATTCCTTCGACGTAACGTGATAAAAGCTGGAAATCTGTTTGGTGGTGAGCGGCAGACGCCGCAACATGAAATCATTCGGGGGATCCATCTGGATCAGTTCGTCGTCGAACGTCCCCTCCTCATCCTGCCGCCGCCAGGCCACCCAGGTGCCTGAGCGCTGGCTGCGAAACAGGTTCCTGAGGGTGGGAATGATGCCGTTGGGGCTCTTCTGATCCACCCAGTGCCGGGTGCCATCGGCATCGATCTTTTCATCGAACGGCGAGCGGTGATACACGAGCAAAAAGGCGCTGGTGCCCGCCACTGTTGGCGCTGGTGCCGGGGCCTTAGCCGAAGCCGGAAGGTCTGCGGAAGTTTTGCTGGTCATCTCTGGCCTTCACGTGGGGCCATCCTCTCACCGCTGAACGGGGGCGCTCAAAGTGAGCGTTCAGGGCAGGGGAGGTGCTTCAAGCTGGTCTGGGCTTTCTTCCACCAGTTGAATCCGCACCCGCTTGCCACCGGCGAGCTCCCCGAGTGACACCCGCAGCGTGCTGCCACTGAGGCTCTGCAACAGGGTGAGCAGCTCGCGCAGGTGGGGGGTGCTGCTGCCGCTCTCCACCCAGAGCCGCTCCTGCAGGCCGCCCAGGCGCCGCCAGCTGGTGTGCAGTTTGAGCACGGCGCTCTCGATGTGCTGGGCCTGGCCAACGGCATCGGCCAGCAGGCCGAGGGCATCGAGGCGCTGGGCTTCCTGCAGGGCCTTTTCAAAGTTGAGGTCTCCCTGCTGGAAGGCCCGCACCGCCGCGCCGGCCTCCGCCGCCTTGCTCAGCCAGCGGGCCGTATGGGTCACGTCCTTGACCCGCTCCAGCTCCGGCTCCTCGCGCAGGGCGCGGCGCAGGTCGTCCTGCTGGGGTTCCGGCAGCTTGGCCAGCTCCTTGACCAGCGGCGCCACAATCCGCGGCGGCAGCAGGTTCTCCTGGGTGCGTTGGCGAATCTCCTCCGGCAGCAGGGGGCTGGTGGCGGCGGTGAACTCATCGGTGAGCCGGCGCACCTGTTTGCGCGTGATCTGGCGGCCCTCGTTGGCCGCCTCGCTGATCATCAGCTGCACCTCGGCGTCTGCCTGGGCCGTCTCCAGGAAGGCCCGTTTCGAGAAGTTGTTGACGCTGGCCTGCTCCAGCAGGCCGCCACCGACGAGGTTGTCGGCGGATTCAGCCAGCTGGATCAGGCCATAGGCCCTGGTTTTGCTGATCTCGCGCTCGCGCAGCCACTGCAGAAAGCCGGTGCCCCGGCCTTCGCCACCGCGCTTTTCCCGATCCCGCACCGAGCCGAGGATGCGGCCGCGCCAGATTTCGGTCTGCAGATCGAAGCGATCACAGACCTCCCAGGCCTCCTCGAGCCGGGCGAGGAACTCGACGGTGCTGATGTCCTCGCGGTTGGGATCGGGCAATTCGAGGCTGAGGACAGGTGCCTCCATCGAGGGCCACGGGCAGGGGAGGCGATCGTGCCACGCGGGCCCGGGCGACCCTTGACCCCGAAGCGGCGACGATTCGTGACATGACCTGGTTGCCAAGCCCCTGCCGCGGGTAGTTTCCGCAAGGAAGTCACCCTCATCTAGGCAGCGATGGCCATTTCACGCGGCGACAAGGTGCGCATCAAGCGGGCTGAGTCTTACTGGTTCAACGACGTCGGCACTGTGGCCTCCGTTGACACCTCCGGTATCCGCTACCCGGTGGTGGTGCGTTTTGACAAGGTGAACTACACCGGATTCAGCGGCACCGACGGCGGCATCAACACCAACAACTTCGCCGAGTTCGAACTCGACAAGGCTTGAGGCGATAAGCCTGAAGCGGTAAGCCCTGAAGCGAGTTAGCCCCATCGCCAGGCTCTTTGCAGGCCGGAATTCTGGCCGGTGGACGTCCGGCTGATTGCTATTAGCTGATTGCTATTAGTCGATAGCTAATGGGTCAGCTGCTACATCGGTTGCCACACAAAGATCCAGCGGAATTGAGGGTTTGATCATTGTGTCTGGCACGGCATCATAAGCCGGAATCACACATACGATTTTTCTTCGAGGATGCGGGATCCGGCGGCCAGGCTGATGGCTCGCTTCAAGCCGGCGCGCCCATCGTTGAGGAGATAGACGCAGCGTGCCATCCAGACAAATCGGCTATCGAACACTCCCGCTGATTCGCAGGCGCGCAGGCTTTCCTCCACCTCCCAGAGGCAGGCATTGATGGTCAACAGATCGTCGAGGAGAGGTGCGATCTGCTGGCGCTGCTCCTCCGGGATTGCAGCCAGAGACGCGGCAAGTCCGGCCAGATCCTCACGGATGTGAAGCAGCTTGGCGGAGTCGGTGATCCGGGCTTCCTTGATCAGCAGGATGGTGAGGCGGTCGATCAGTTCGCCTGGGGCAACGGAGATCGTGATGCTGGAATCGTGATCCATCGAGCCGCTCGCCGGGAACCGAACCGACAGAATGCCGCTGTGTGAGGGTCTGTCATGTCCAGCCTGGTCCCCCCACCGCCACAACCACCGAAACCATCGAAAGAGCGGGGCCGAGGCATCGGCGCCTTCGTGGGCGGTAGCGGCCTGGCTGTGTCGCTCGTTTTGGCTGTGGTGATAGGGCTTCAACTGGGCGCCATCCCCTGGCGCTTCCGCAAGCAGATGTGGCAGTTGCAGGGAGCCCTAGCCGGCGGGCTCGTCGGCTATGTGGTGGGTTGGAGCATGGCCAAGGGCGGCCGGCGGGAGGATGACGGCGAGCCGCGGGCGTGAACGGTCCGCCCGCCAGGAGGCCCGCCTTCACCCTCTGCGCCCCTTGTGGGCCCGCCACCACCCTGGAAGCCACCGCCTACTGGGACGCTTCCGGGCTGGATCAGCTTCTGTTCGGGGAGTGGCCGTTCGCCGTGGGCCAAAGGGGGAAGCTGATCCCCGACGTGAACACAGCGCTCGACGACTGGCCCTGCCTGGCGGATGTCCTGCGCCAGGGTTCCCTGCGGGCCTCTGGGGGTTGGTTGCTTCTGCTCACGGCAGAAGCGCTTCCGAGCACGGCCCTGATCCAGGCACTGATCGGTTTCCTCTCGACCGAGCCGAAGCCCCAGCTGATTTTCGGCAGGGGTTGGCGGGTGGGTGCCGAACGCTGGACGCTGCTGCGCAACTTGGGTCCCGATCCGCAGCAGGAGAACGCCATCCAAGAGGCCCTGCGGCAGGAGGGGTCCCTCGACCCCCCGGGTGTGGTCAGCTGGATGCTGCTGCCTCGGCAAACGCTTTTAAGCGCGCCAGCTGACCTTTCGGCGGAACTGCAGAGCGCCGCTCCCTGGCTGACGCGAAGGGCCACTGAGTCGGGTTGGCCGGTGCTGGAGGCCACCTGGGTTGGTCCGTTGTTGCGGCCCAGAGCGATGAATCCGCCCCTGCTGGCCAGTGCCCGACGTTGGATCCGCTCCGACGGCGCGCTACCGAATAGGGGGCAGAGCCGCCCACGCCTCAGCTTCCTGCTTGTTGGTGATTCGGACCGCATGCGGCAACGTGTGGATCAGCTCCTCCCGGCCGCCACGCTTCCCTGGGACGTGGTTGTGCGCCAAGTGACGGCAACGGCCAGCAGCGATGACATCATCGCCGCCTGGAATGACGCCTCGCTTGAGGCCCAAGCTGATCTGGTCTGGCCGCTCTGGAATCGCGTTCCAGCGCTCGGCTCAATCCTCACGTTGCTGCGCTGTTTTGAGGCGTCCTGGGTGGATCTGGTGTCCACCGCTTTTCGCTTAGGTGGTCTCTCTGTTCCGGCGAACGATCCGACACGCCTCCTGCCTGGAACGCTTGTGCTGCGTCATGACTGGTTGAAGCTTCTTGGTGGCCTGCCGACCGGCCTCACTCCAGAGAAGAGCTTGATTCTCTTCCGACAGAACTGCTCGACACGCGGGGCCACTGTTCATCCCCTGCCCCTTGAGTTGTTTGCAGAGTGAATGTCAGGCGCGGTAACGCTTGCGCAGCCAGCCCAGGCCAGGAAAGAGCAGAGCCGCAGCAACGGGGGCTGGAGCTGGAACAGTTTCAATTTTGAATTCGTAGGAATAGGACCCAAAAGCCAAGGGAGACCCTCCAGTTGCGACGAGAGGATTAGCAGCAAAAACAAGATTCCCAGTGGAATTGGGAGTGAAGCTATTGAGTGATGTGAAACTGATATTGCTTTCGAATGGAAGGCTTCCCGAGGCCGTTGTGGTTCCAAACACACTAGCCGTTACATCAAAAGCTCCCGGTGGTGGGGTGAAGTTGGTGACCTGGAACTGGAGGGAGGCGAAGGTGAGACTGGATTCCGATGGATTGGTGAATGAAAAGAAATCTGCGTCCCCCCCACTGATGTCGATCAAGGACGTGCCATTGGGTCCAACGGTGATGGTCCCACTGACCGTATTCGTGCCCAAGACCAATGGTCCGAGGAATGTTGGAGTAGCAGGGTTGTCAGAAAAATCACCTAAATCACTTTCCAGAACAGATGGGAACGTTCCCAGAGCTTTGACTTGGACCGGCAAGAAGCCCAAGGCCAACAAGCAAAACCCTGAGGTTAAGGCCACCACGCAGAAATTTACATTCATAAGGCACCGATAGTCAGTTAGTTCACAAGGACTGGAAACCGTTTAAGCCTACACTTCAACCATAAGTGTCCGGCGACAATCAGGTTGACCGGTTGGCGACAAGCTCGTTGGCCGGTTGGGAGCGGGGTTGCTGACCCTGGGGCCGATGCGCATGGCCCTGGTGATGCCGGCACCGCTGACGAGCCAACAGATCGAGCTGTACATGAAAAAGCGACGCATCGGCAGCGCCCAGGAGGCGGCTGCCGCGGCGGCGGGCCTCTCCGTGCGCAGTGCCCGCCGCATCGATACCGGAGGGATCCAAGCCCAGGCCGGTAAGCCTCGAGGCCGCACCCGCCCCGATCCGCTGGAGGGAATCTGGGAGGAGGTGCTGCTGCCGCTGCTTACAGCCAAGCCTGGCCTGACGCCGATCACGCTGCTGGAGAACCTGCAGCGCCAGCAGCCTGATCACGACTGGCTACCGCTGCACCGCACCCTGCAACGACGGGTGCGGCAGTGGAAGGCGCTGCACGGCCCTGCGCCGGAGGTGATCTTTCCGCTCAGCTACGAACCCGGCGAGATCGCCTTCTGCGATTTCACCCAGCTCAAGGGAGTGGAGATCACGGTGGCAGGCCAGCCCTTCCCCCATCTGCTCTTCCACTACCGCCTGGCGTGGAGCGGCTGGAGCCACGCCCAGGTGATCCAGGGCGGCGAGAGTTTTGTGGCGCTCTCTCAGGGTCTGCAGAACGCCTTGGCCGCCAGCGGCGGCGTGCCGCGGGAGCTGCGCACCGATCGGCTTTCGGCTGCCTGCCGCAACCGCAATGGCAGTTTCGCGGCAGACATCACCCGCCGTTATCACGCTCTCTGCCATCACTACGGCCTGGCTTACAGCCGCAACAACCTCGGTGTGGCCCATGAAAATGGCCGAGTTGAAAGCCCCCATGGGCACCTCAAAGAACGGATCAAGCAGGCCTTGCTGCTACGCGGCAGCGTGGATTTCAGTGCGGTAGCGGTGTACGAAACCTTCGTCATGGAGGTGACGGCGCAGTACAACCGACCCCGGCTGTGCCGCCTGGGGCAGGAAAAGCCGGCCCTGCGCTCACTACCGCCGCATCGCTTTGCCGACTACGACATCGAGCAGCTCAAGGTCAGGCGCACCAGCACGATCGAGGTCAGGAGAGTCGTCTACTCCGTGCCGCCGGCGCTGATCGGCCACAAGGTGACAGTGCGGATCTTCCATGACCGGCTGCAGGTGCTGCTGGGCCGTCAACTCGCCTGCGAGCTGGTGCGGCTCCACGGTGGGGACGAGCGTCACGGGCGGGCCTGGTGCATCGACCTGAATCACCTGATCGAGGCGCTGCGCCGCAAGCCCAGGGCGCTGCTCCATTGCCGCTACCAGCGCGAACTGTTTCCAGACGGGCGCTGGTGGACGTTCTGGCAGGAGCTGATCACCAGCGGAGACCGTGATGCGGCAGCTCGATTGATGGTCGAGGCCCTGTATGTGGGCTGCCGGCTGGACACCTACGAGCGGGTGATCGCCTGGCTGGAGGCGGCCCAGCAGCGGGATCGGCTGTCGCTGGCCGAACTGCAGAAACGCTTCCGGCTGCCGCCTCACCGTTCCATCCCCCCACAACGCATCGCTCAACACGCCCTGGAGTCCTATGACCACTTCCTCCTTGTCCATTCCCAGGCCGCAGGCGGTGGAGGCGACGCTGCCGATCCTGCTCAAACAGCTGCGACTGGGGCGGTTCCGCTCCCACTGGCAGAGCCTCGCCTCGCAGGCTGAGGCTGAGTGCTGGAGCCACAGCCAGTTTCTCTATGCCCTCTGCGAGCAGGAGGCCGAGCAGCGTCAGCTCAGCCGCCAACACCGGCTGCTGCGGGACGCCCACCTGCCGTGGACCAAAGCCCTGGCCGACTATGACCACCGCCAGCGCATCGAACCGGCCCGCTGGCAGGAGCTGGAAGCCCTCGCCAGGGATCCAGGCTGGCTGCAGCGGGGAGAGAACCTGCTGCTGTTTGGCCCCAGCGGTGTCGGCAAGACCCATATCGCCAGCGGCATCGCTCTGGCCTTGATCGGCCTGGATCAGCCCTGCCGCTTCTATCCCGCCACCGCCCTGGTGCAGGAGCTGCAGAAAGCACGGGCGGACTACGCCCTGCCGGCAGCACTGCAGCGGCTGGATCGCTACCCCCTGCTGCTGATCGATGATGTCGGCTATGTACGGCGCGACGAGCACGAGAGTGCCGTGCTGTTTGAGCTGATCTGCCATCGCTATGAGAGGCGATCGATCCTGATCACCTCCAACCAGACCTTCTCTGCCTGGGAGGAGATCTTCCCCAGCAGTTCCATGACGGTGGCAGCGGTGGACCGGCTGGTGCACCATTGCCGCATCGTGGAGATCACCGGCGATAGCCACCGCCGAGCGCAGGCCGCCAGCCGGTCCCAAGGCCAAAGGACGCCATAGGCGGAATTGACGCCAGACGACAACTCGGAGCCGATCAACGGAGGTGCCGCTCAGGCTCCGCCCGCTGCCGTCGGACCGTGGTGTCCGCCGGCTCGTGCGGTCGCCCCACCACGAGCAGCGGACGTTGTCGCGACAGGGGCCAACTTGATTGACGCCTGGTGCCGATTAGTAGACGGTAATCAAGCCAAGGGATCTGCCCGGAGCTGGGCAAGATTTCGTGTCGCCGGAGAGAGGTTGTCGTCACAGGCAACCGCGGAGCAGCTCAGGGGGCCTCACCGGCCAACTTGATTGACGCCAAGCGGCCAAGGGGCTTGACGCGGGACAGCCATAACTGGATCCAGGAGTCGATGAAGTGCTAAGCGGGTTGTAGTCTTGGTAATCAACCAACCGTAAAACTCCAGGCATCCCAGATGGGTTGACCGTTACTGTTGGTTGATCTACACCAATTCAGGCTCACGTCGTGGCGTCCCGCAATTTTGCCCTGCGAGGGTGGGGGGATTTGCGGACTCATTAAAAGACAAGCTCGCCTTGGTGGCCATAGCGCTTGAGAATATATTGATAGACTTTGTTTGATCGACAATCTGTTACGCGGTAGGTAAACCATAGCGACTTTTCATCACTCATCTCAACTTCTTCTCCTCCCAGGCCCCTGAGTATTCTGAGTACCTTGGAGTTGTGCGGACTTGCTTTTGCGGAAACAGCCTTGAGACCTAAATAATTAAAACACAACTTTTCAAGCGCTAGAACTGCCACAACTGCTCCTAGACCAAGAACCTCATCGCTCTCGCGTATCATGATACCGACTTCCCCTGAGTTTTCATTGATATCTCTGACTAATACAAAACCCCGTGGATGTCCTCTGACCATAATAAATGCCAGTTGGGTTTGGCCGTGATGATGGCAATCGGGATCAAGGTTGCTTTCGACCCATCTCAAATGATCCTCTAAGCTTATTTCATTAGGATCAGCCATGAAAGTTCTCACACTTGCATGATTGCGAATATCAAGCAAAGCATGCTCAAGCCCAGCTTTGTAGACTTGAAAGTAAATGTGCTCCAATGTGTGATCAATTGGCTTTTGCAATCCTAGCGTATTTTGAATCAAAGCGGTGATCTGCTGTTATTGATACAATGACAAAAGTCTGAAGGATTATTGGAAAGATGTCGCAAAGATCAACTTCTGACTCAAGGTCCATCCTGCCGAGACCGAGCCGAGAAGCAGAGAGAAGAGACAAGATCAGTTCCGAAGAACTTGCGATTGCTGGAGGTGCTCCTTCGTTTTCTTCGACACTCCATGTTGGACGTCCGAATATTGGTTCGCGCCAGGCGCTAAGAGAACGCATTGATGATATTCTTGATAACAAATGGCTCTCTAACTCTGGTCCGTATTTACAGGAATTTGAAAGTCAAGTTGAGCGGCTTCTAGGTGTGCGTCATTGTATTGCAACTTGCAATGGCACAATGGCTCTCCAGTTGCTATTACATTCACTGGACCTCAAGGGCGAAGTTATCGTCCCTAGTTTTACATTCGTGGCGACTGTTAATGCCATTTCCTGGGAGGGCCTGACGCCTGTATTTTGTGACATTGATCCACGCACACATTGCTTGGATCCGGGTCAGGTTGTTGAGCTGATCACTCCAGATACAGTGGCTATTCTGGGTGTGCATTTATGGGGGCAGCCATGCTACGTGGAGGAACTCCAGTCGATTGCATCAGAGCATGGGCTGCATTTAATCTATGATGCCGCTCATGCCTTTCTGTGTTCCACTGCTAAGGGTGAGTTCCTGGGTAACTTTGGCTTGGCTGAAATCCTCAGTTTTCACGCTACCAAATTTATCAACACCTTTGAAGGTGGCGCTATTGTCACCAATAACGATCCCCTAGCGAGCAAGCTTCGATCGATTAGAAACTTTGGTTTTGCTGGTTTGGATGCTACGGATTGCCTTGGTATCAATGCCAAGATGAGCGAAGTATCCGCTGCTATGGGTATCACCTCGATTGAGTCTCGCAGTGATTTTGTTGATGCCAACAAGCGTAACCATCAGGCCTATAAGCTTGGCCTTTGCGAAGTGGCAGGCACCAGGCTGCTGGGCTACGACGCACAGGGGAGTAATAACTATCAATACATTGTCGTGGAGATTGATTCTGGGATTGCGGGCGTAACACGGGATCAGATTGTTGAAGTGCTTTACTGGGAAAATATTTTTGCTAGAAGATATTTTTATCCTGGGTGCCACAGGCTGGAACCCTATAAATCGAACAGTCTTTATCGGGATATCAAGCTTCCTTGCACGGACGCTCTAGGGGATTCGATTCTTTTGTTGCCAACCGGCACCTCGATTGCAGAGGCTGATATTCTGTGTATTTGCAATCTTATGCGCCTGGCAATGGATTACTTCTCTGTTGAAGCCCCTGAGTAATTGGCCTCTTTGGTTGTTGGCTGCCACTGCGCTTCACCAACCCCGGCAGGAGTGCGGCGGAGATGATCGAGGAGTGGAGCGGGCCGTATCTGGGCGAGGACGGCATTGTGGGCATCGAGGATCGCTATGGCCGCACGGAGGTCGTTCGTAGCCCAAGCGAACATCTGCTTGACAATTTCCTGAAGGCTCACTGAACGATTGGGGTCGCGCTGGCATTGGCTTGCGATCCATACCCCATGCGAAGGCAGAGCCGGCCCAGCTCGGTGGCCGTGGCCGGATCGGTGAGTTCGGCTTGCACGTCGGCGGGGATGGAGCGCCTCGGCCTCAGCTCGATCCGATCGGAGCTGCGGCCGCTGTTGCCGCTGAGCTCGATGGCGGCGAAGCGTTCCAGGGCTGTGGAGTCGCAGGGGAGGCAGAGCTGGTTGCAGAGCTGATGGAACACGGGCTGCGGTTGCCGGCAGAAGGTCTCGTAGTGGATCCAGTCGAGATCGTCGTAGGCATCGAGGAACGCCTGGTAACGAGCGCAGTACTCCAGCAGCGTGGCCGGCTCCAGCTGGGTGTGCCAGCCGGCTGCCACCAGACCCAGCCAGCTGTCGAGTGGATGGCGGAGGGTGACCACGGATCGAAGCGGGTTGCGCTGGGCTAACCAGCCCCGCACCGGTTGGAAGGGCGCCACGGCCCGCCCCCGGCAGAAATCAGAATGGCTGTGGTCGCGGATCACCAGATCGGCCTGGCGCGCCGCGCACAAGGCCAGGACCTGATCGATCTGCCCGTGGAATTCGGCCTCCACCACCTGGGGCGGCAGCGGCTCCCCCCGGAGCGGAACAAGCGCCAGGGGATGGCTTGGATTGAAGCCGCTTTGGTGCCGGTTCGTGGGGTTGACTTCGCTGAGCAACACCACAGCAGGCACGGCCGCCAGGCAACGGCTGATCAGGGTGCCGCCACTGCAGGCGAAGTGGTGCAGGGTGCGCAGCACGGGCGGATCAGCCAGGATCCAACCCCTGCCGGCTTGCTGACGCAACTGTTCGGCGGCCTGGATTTGATCGTGCTGCCGCAGCAGGGCGTGCACCTGCTGCAGCCACTGATCCCCTCCATGGCGCTGGGCGAGATCGGTGCCTTGCGGAAACAGATCCACCAGCTCCAGGGGGGCCTCTGCAGCGGTGGGCAACGGCTCGAGCTGGGCCTGGGCTTCTCGGCTGCGGCCAAAGGCCCAGCTGAGTTCGGCGCCCAGCACCGTCAGGGCCGGATCAGCGCCAGCCGTTGCCGCCACCAGGGCCCGCCAGAAGCTGCGCGCCGCCGTGGGATCCCCGCCGAGCGCCAGGCGGCGCACACTGTCGGTGTCAGGAGGTTTCCACGTCACCGGCGGCAAGCGGGCAGCCGATGCCCGTCATGGTGAGCAGTTGTGCGGTCGGTGTCAACAGCACAATGCTGCGAACTGGCCTGGTCCCATGAACGTTCGCACCCTCCTCTCAGGCACGGTGGTCGCTGTGATGGTGATCGGAGGTCTTGTGCTGTACACCGATGTAATGGTGGGAATGGTGCGCTGGTTCAGCTGCGGCCCCTGGGCCCCGTTCCCGCAAGAGGCCCGTCAGACGAGGGGGTGCCGCTGATCCTTGAAAACCATGGGAAGGACGCCGCTGCCGCTTGAGCCGGCTGAGTCCAACAAGCCACTCCATATCTGGTGCCTGCAAGCCCTGTGATCAGCGTCACAGCTCCATGCTGATGTTGCTCCTGTAACTACTGCAGGATCTAAAGACGGCCTCCATGCTGTGGCCAGCGCTGCGAGGAGCGAGCTTCACCATGCCGGCCACGATCTACCTGCACTGGGCCGCCACGCCCTACACCTGGGTGCGCTCCGGTTTGTATCACACGATCATCAGCGGTGACGGCCGCCTGAATCGCCTGCACGCCTACAGCGTGGATCTGCCGGCCCACACCTATCGGCGCAACAGCAATTCCGTGGCGCTGTCCTGCGCCTGCATGGGCGGTCGGCCCGATCCCTGGACAATGCCGCCGACAGAAGCGCAGCTCGAGGCGATGTGCCGTGAGGTGGCCAGGATCGCCAGCAGCTGGGGCTGGAACGCCCAGGAGATCACATTGCAGCGGGTGATGACCCACGCCGAGGCGGCATCCAACCGCGACGGTCGCTGGATGCACGACAACTACGGCCCGGTGATCTGGGGCGGCACGGGCGAACGTTGGGACTTTCTGCAGCTCAGCAAGAACGGCCCACCGACTGGCGGTGATGAGCTGCGCGAGCGCATCCGGCGCTATCTGAGCGAACCAGAGCCTGCCGCTGCAAGCCGCCTGGAGTTCCGCCGGGCCAGCACGATGGCGGCACGCGACCAGCAGTTGGCGGTGGAGATTGATGCCAATGGCAGCTCCTGGGCCCTGGCCGCCGAGCTGCTGGAGCTCTACGAGATTCCCTATGAATGGGAGGCGAGCCGCCGCCGCCTGCTGATCGGTAGCCTGGATGTGACGCCCACGTTTCAAGACGATCAGGTGCAGCCCTCGGTGGGCTGGCCGTTGTTCGAGATGGGGCTGCAGCGGGGCAACGCGCCCCTGATTCTGCGAGGCATTCTGCGCGAGAACCGGGCCTGGTGCCGGGTGCTGGAATTCGCCGAGGAATTCGGGATCAGCGTGAGCTTCGAGCCGTTCAGGTTGTGGGAACGACGGGGTGGCTGACAGGGTCTGCCCAGCCTTGACGCCGAACCGTTCGCGGACCCCTTCAGCTATAGGTGGCATCATGATCCGGGGCAATCGTGAGCAGCCGCATGAAGTTGCCGTCTCGGTGTGCTGTAGCCCTGCGCGATCGACTGATCCGCAGCGAATAAACGGAGTCAATTCCCTCCGGGGGGTTGACGCTGGTGATCTTCTCCCATTTGATCCCCGCGTCGCGATAGAGCTGATTCCAGGTCAGCTGGCGGATCTTGTTGAGTGTGTCGAGAGCTGCATGACGCTCAGCTTTCTGCAGCGTCAACAGCTGCTCCTGGATCACCGGGTTGTTCAAATCAAGCCTGATCGTTGCGTCAGGCTTCGGCATGGCCAAGACGCCTCAGGGTGTCTTGGAGATCAGCATCCGCAGGTGGATGGCTGACAGACCAGGCCATCGCAGTCTGCAGGTTCGCCGCTGCATCCGGTTGATGCAGCCAGCGCTCGTTATCGGGGATCACCGTGGCGGTGCGAACGGTCCATACCCCGGGCTCGCTTTCTTCCACGAGTACATGCCGGCCGGCGTAATGCTTGCCCAGGGAGATCTGACCGTTACTGCCGACCAGCTTGAGAGCAGGGGGGTTAGCGCTCACTGCCATGGCCTGACAAGGAAATTGTGCTGCACTCCATAGTAGCTTTCGTGCCGCACTAAATAGATGGGCGACCTCGACCGCGCAGCCCGATGAGTAACGCCACCAACGCCTCACTCCTCCTGCGGGGGCCAGGGTCCCTGAAACATGAGGGGTTATTAGGCTAGACAGGTCAGCTAGCCAGTTTCGCTATGGACGCCGTGTGGACGCTGCAGGACGCCAAGAATCGCTTCAGTGCGGTGGTGGATGCGGCCGCCCGGGGGGAAGCGCAGAAGGTGACGCGCCGGGGGACATGGGTGAGTGTGGTGCTGTCGGCCGAGGAGTACGAGCGGCTGCGGCGCCTCGACCAGGCCAACGCTCCATCCTTGGCCGAGCTGCTCCTGCAGATGCCGCAGGACGACGAGCCCTTCGAGCGTCTGCCCCTGGCGGCGCGGGAGTTCCCGTGTTCCTGATTGACACTGTGGTGCTCTCCGAGCTGCGGCGGCGCGAGCGGGACCCAGGAGTTGTGGCCTGGATCGGCAGCCAGCGGCAGGAGGATTGTTTTCTGAGTGTGGTGAGCATCGGTGAAATCGAACGCGGCATTGCCCGCAAGCGCACGACTGATTCCAGATTTGCGCAGCAGTTGGCCGGATGGCTGGATCAGCTGCTGCGGCTGTATGCCGCTCGGTTGCTGCCGGTGGATGTGGGGGTGGCGCGCCGTTGGGGGAAGCTCTCGGCCGAGCTCGGCCATGACGGTGCCGATCTGCTGATTGCCGCCACGGCGCTGGAGCGAGGCCTCACGGTGGTGACGCGCAACCTGCGCCACTTCACGCCCACAGGCGTGGAGACGCTCAACCCATGGAGCGGGGAGTGACGTGACCCCAGATCGGCGTGCGCCTGATGGAGCCAGTCGGCGGAACGGTTCATGACGGCATTGTGGCTGGCTTGAAGGAAGCCGCGGAGGCGGCCTGCTCCCTCAGGCCAACCATTCCTGGGCGAGAGCGTCGATGGCCTGAAACTCCGGGTCTTTGTGCAGGAGGGTGGCGCCGCACTGAGCAGCAGGTGTTCACTGGCTTCCAGCCAGTCGATCGGGCAGCTTCCCTTGCCCTCGAAACGCCTTCACGGGAGAGACGGCAACCGGAATGACCCGAATCGAGCCATTCCAGGCGCTGGGAAGGGCCAGGATCACGGCAGAGGTTTTGGTTTCGCCCGCGAGGGATGCCACCTCAGCAGCGAGATCGATCTATTTTCGGCAGACGTCAACCAGCCTCAGGATCCTGACGGCATGATCTCTTCGATCAACATGGCCAGGGCTTCACTCAGTTGGAGCGTGTAACAAGGCAACTCATTCTGAGAAGACTTCGTCTGCGCCAACCAGCGCCGCCACGTCGGCAAAAAAGACAGAAATTCTGATTTGCTGATTGACGCTGAAGCGGATCCCGAGGAGATCGACATGGCTGTATGAAGCATGGCCGGCGCGATCGAGGAAAGGAAACGGATCGCGCGCTACCTGCGGCAAGCGGGCAGACCGCTCATCAGGGAGCAGAGGGGTTCGTGCAGCGGCGATGAGGGGCCTGCCATTGAGGATCATTCGTGGAGTCCTTCCAGCACTTCGAGGATGTCGATGTAGCGCTGGCGCTGCTGAGGTAGAGGCGTGTGGAGCGGGCACCGATGAAGGGCTGGTTCAGTTTTTGGGGTCCACGTCAGGCCCAACCCGTGCAAGATCCCGGTGGAAATGATCGAGGTGCAGAGCGGCACCTACCTGGGCGAAGCCTCACTGAACAGCCAGCTTTCAGGGCAGTCCACAGCGGCCTGGTTCAGCAGCCGTTCGGCAAGACCGCCCAGGGGACGTGGCGCCAATCTCACAATCCTGCCTAACGTGGTTGTGAACCATTTGCTGGGGCCGTGACGCTTGCTACTCCAGCCCGACCAGCAGACCTGGAACTGAAGCCACTGTTGTTGCCTGGGAATCTCAAGCTCACACCGGAGCAGTTTGCTTCCGTCTGCGAGCGAAATCCCGAGGCTGTTCTCGAGCTCGATGCTGATGGCACCCTGGTTCAGATGAGACCGACTGGCGGTGAAACCAGCGCCCGCAATACCCGCCTGTTGATGCGCCTACTGCTCTGGGCCGACAGCAAGGGAGGCTGGAAGGTCTTCGACAGCTCCGGCGGGTTCCGTCTGCCCGATGGTTCCGTGCTCAGCCCCGATGCCGCCCTCGTGCGGCTCGAGCGCTGGCAGGCGCTCAGCTCCGAGCAGCGTCGTGGCTTCCCGCCCCTCTGCCCCGATCTGGTGGTGGAACTGGCCAGCCCCAGTGAGGAAGGACCCCGTGGGGTGAGTGCCCTCCGCCGCAAGATGGCCGCCTTCCAGGCCAATGGCGCCCAGCTGGGCTGGTTGCTGCTGCCGCACGAGCAGGTTGTGGAGGTCTGGCCGGCCAGCGGTGAACCCCAGCGTCTGGAGGGCGCCACCCACCTCAATGGCGGAGACGTGATCGCTGGTTTGCGGCTTGATCTGGCCGAGCTCTGGCAGGCCTGAATCCAGGAACAGCACCAGGCGGGCAGACATGCATGAGGTTAAGGATGGCGCCGCACCCAGCCTGGAAGCAAGGCCGAATCGCTACACCAGCACGGTGGCAACGCTGGATCGGACGCTCGGTTGAGGCTCGGCGTCAGCTGCCATCCCTTCCAGATGGAAGGCAATGGCATCGCGGATCTCAACGAGCACGTGCTCCCTGGATGCGCCTGCGGCTACACAGCCGGGTAGATCAGGAACGTAGGCAGAGAAGTTGTGATCAGCTTCTTCGATCACAACGGCAAAGGCTTGGCTCATGGCAGGGGCACTCCGGATTGCTTGGCAATGCTTTTGAGCGTGCCTGGAGCGAGGTCGTCGCTTGGCTTGCCACCAACATCCAGAATGGCTCCTCACCGGCGCCGGCGGCCAATTCGGCCAAGCCCTGCTGACCTCCAAGTCTGTAGGAATCGAACTGATCGCCACCAGCCGCAGCGGTGGTGGTGAAGACGGCGCGTCGCTGGATGCGGCAGCTGGTTCACAACCCGTGGATGCCGTCATTTTTTGCCATCGGTGGCATCGTGATCTGGGGCAATCGTCAGCAGGCGCAGGACGTGACCATCGCGATGGGCCGTAGCGCGGCGTGATGGGCTGATGCGTAAGGAATAAACGGCGTTGATGCCAGAGTCTCGATACAGCTGATTCCAGGTCAACTGGCGAATTTTGTTCAGCGTGTCCAGTGCGGCATGGCGTTCAGGCTTCTGCCGTTTCAAGATCTGAAGTGTCAACAGATGCTCTTGAAACACTGGATTGTTCAGATCCAGCCTGACCTTTGCGTCAGGCGGTGTCATGGCCGAGCCGCTTCATGATGTTCTGCAGATCAGCGTCTTCTGGCTGATGGCTGGCTGACCATGCCATCGCGGTTTCCAGGTCAGCTGCCGCTGCTGCCTCATGCAGCCAGCGTTCATTGTTAGGAATCACGGTTGCGGTGCGCACGATCCAGACACCAGGCTCGCTTTCCTCCACCAAAACATGACGGCCAGCGAATTGCTTCCCCAAGGAGATCTGGCCGTTGCTGCCAACAACCTTGAGCACAGCTGGACGGTCGGCGATAGCCATGGCAGGCCTCCTCATCGTTCTGCACGAAATCTTGGCTCTCGTGCGGCACGAACGACCCGGGTGTGCGTGGGTCGACGGTTCAGCTGCCGCTGCTGAAGGCGGCCATCAACGCCGCTGAAGCCCGGCAGAAGGCGCTCGAAGCGCAGCTGAAGCTCCTGCGCACGGAAACGGAGCTGCTGTCACACGAACTGAGCCTGGCCCTGGGCAGCGGCGCGCTCCAGGTGCCGGAACCGGCTGCCCGATGTCAACTACGTCGGCGGCCCATCGATTCTCAGGATTCAGACGGCTTGATCTCTTCCATCAACAGGGCCAGGGCTTCACTCAGTTGGAGCCGGTTGAGGGCGGTGTCGGCGAGGAGGAATCGGCACTGAGCAACAAGGCATCGAGCTTGGATTCGAGATCGTCGAGCTGCTCGTTCTCTTTCTCGAGCTGCGCGATCTCTTTCTCGAGCAGCTTCGTTCGCCTCTCGCTCTCTAGCTCTCGCCTCTCGCTCTCGAGCTCTCGCCTTTTGCTCTCGAGCACACTGATCTGCGCATCGATTGTTGGATGCCAGTTTAAGTTCGCCAACCAGCGCCGCCACGGCGGCAATGAGGACAGGAATTCCGATTTGCTGATTGACGCTGAAGCGGATTCCGAGGAGATCGACATGGCTGTAGGAGCTAAAGAACGTGATCAGAACGACCAGGCAACCGCCGACAAGGGAGGCATAGCCGGCGCGATCGAGGAAGGGAAACGGATCGGTCTGACCCGAGGAAACCGGCGCTTCGTTCTCTGCCATGACCGTAGCGACGCCAAGCTCAATTCGATACCTAATAGTACGCCAGTACCATGTGCGAGGGGCGCACTGCCTGCGGCAAGCGGGCAGCCCGCTCATCAGGTTGCAGAGGGGTTCGTGCAGCGTTGATGAGGGGGCAGCCATCTCAATTCCACTGAGCTCAAGCGGCGAGGGATTGCCGCCATCGAAGAGGCGCTGCAGTGGCTTCCCTGATGTGGCCCATGCGTTGGAGCAGAGCTGATAGCCCGTGCCCCTAGCCTCTGGCTGGAATTCGGCGCATCACTAGCGTCATCAGATGACGACTAGACTGATGCCTGCAATGGTTGGGACCATGCGCACCACAGTGACGCTCGACGATGAATTGCTGGCCAGAGCCGAGCAACTGTGCGGCCACCTGGAACGCAGTGGCTTGCTCAAGGAGGCCCTACGGGCGCTGGTGCAGCGCGAAAGTGCGAAGCGTCTTGCCGCACTTGGCGGCAGTGAACCGGAGCTCGAGCCGATCCCCCGTCGCCGGAGCGCCGCTTGATCCTCGTCGACACCTCCGTCTGGGTGGAGCATCTGCGCCATGGACTTGCCCGCCTCGCCACGCTCCTGCAGGAGGGCGAGGTGCTGATCCATCCCTGGGTGATTGGCGAACTGGCGTGTGGCCATCTGCGCAACCGTCGTGAAGTGCTCGAGCTGTTGCAGGGCCTGCCGGCGGCAGTGTTGGCCAGCGATGCGGAGGTGCTGCGGCTGATCGAGCGCGACCAGCTGATGGGTCGTGGGATCGGCTATGTCGATGCTCACCTCTTGGCGTCCGCCAGGTTGAGCGATTGCGGCCTGTGGTCCCAGGACCGGCGCCTGGCCGCGCTACCTGCGGCAAGCGGGTAGACCGCTCATCAGGTTGCAGAGGGGTTCGTGCAGCGGCGATGAGGGGGGCAGCCAGATCGTGCTGGCGCCCCTGAAGACGGAGAGGTCGATCAGGAGTGCCCAGAGCCAGACGAGCCGGGGCCTGCCATTGAGGATCATTCGCGGAGTCCGTCCAGCACTTCGAGGATGTCGGTGATGAAGGTGTCGGGGGAATAACGCTGCCAGAGCTTGCGCATGCCGGCGCGCTTTGCTCCTGAGCCTCACGCAGCTGGTTGAATCAGCACGCGATGGGTGTGCGCGTGGCTGAGCTTTTCACGGCGAGGAAAGCCACACGAGCACGGGCCAAACGTAACCGGGAGCACCAAGGCTCCAGTTGATGGCGTGTTGACTGCGCTTCAACATTCGTTGCTTCGCTTTCGCCGTGAGCCCCGCCGTCCCCCTGGTGCCAGTCATCCTCTGCGGCGGCACCGGCACCCGCCTATGGCCCCTGTCGCGGGCCAGCTACCCCAAGCAGTATTGGGCCCTGGCCGGTGAAGGCGAGGACACGTTGCTGCAGCAAACGCAGCAACGGCTGGAGGGCCTCAGCGATCTGGCGCCGCCGCTGCTGATCTGCAACGAGGGCCACCGCTTCATCGTGGCTGAGCAGATGCGCCAGATCGGTGTGGAACCGGCGGGAATCCTGCTGGAGCCGATCGGCCGCAATACTGCCCCGGCGGTGGCCGTGGCCGCCCTGCAGGCCACCGCCAAAGGCGACGACCCGCTGCTGCTGGTGCTGGCGGCAGACCATGAGATCCGCGATGCCGCCGCCTTCCGCGCCAGCGTGGAGGCTGGCCGGGCCGCTGCAGAAGCGGGCCTGCTGGTGACCTTCGGCATCGTGCCCACCGGCCCGGAAACGGGCTATGGCTACATCGAGGCCGCCGCAGCGCTGCGCAGCGAGGCACCGGTGCCGATTGCCCGTTTTGTGGAGAAGCCCGATCGTGCCACGGCGGAGCAGTTCCTGGCGGCGGGCCGCTTCACCTGGAACAGCGGCATGTTTCTGTTCCGTGCCAGCGCGATTCTGGCGGAACTGGAGCGGCTGGCACCGGAGGTGGTGAGCAGCTGCCGGGCGGCGCTGGATCAGGACACGGCCGATCTGGATTTTCTGCGGCTGGAGCGGGAAGCCTTCGCCAGTTGCCCGAGCGTGGCGCTCGATGTGGCTGTGATGGAGCGCACCGGGCTGGGCACGGTGCTGCCACTGGAGGCGGGCTGGAGCGATGTGGGCAGCTGGAGTGCGCTGTGGGAAACGGCCGATCAAGACGCGCAGGGCAATGTGCTGCGGGGGAAGGTGATCAGCGAGGACAGCCGTAACTGCTACCTACGCAGCGAACATCGGCTGGTGGTGGGCTTGGGCGTGGAGGATCTGGTGGTGGTGGAAACCGACGATGCCGTGCTGATTGCCCGCCGCGACCGCACCCAGGATGTCAAGACAATCGTGCGACGGCTGGAGGCCGTAGGGGCGAAGGAGGCCAGTGCCCATCGGCGCATCTACCGGCCCTGGGGCTCCTACGACGGCATCGTGGAGGGTGAGCGCTGGCAGGTGAAGAAGATCGTGGTGAATCCCGGTGCCAGCCTGTCGCTGCAGATGCATCACCACCGGGCTGAGCACTGGGTGGTGGTGAAGGGCACCGCGGTGGTGGAAAAAGACGGGGTGGAGGAACTGGTGGGCGAAAACCAGAGCACCTATATCCCGCTTGGCGCCAAGCACCGGCTCACCAACCCAGGCAAGATCGCGGTGGAGATGATCGAGGTGCAGAGCGGGCCGTATCTGGGCGAAGACGACATCGTGCGCTTCGAGGATCGGTATGGGCGAACAGAAAGTGTTCAACCGCAGCAAGAACAGCGACTGGCTACTTGGGTGAAGATTCCCTGAATCGAGTTTACTGCCCTAGCACTAACTTTGTAGACCCACCAGGTTAATGCTCTTACTTGATTAGGTAGCAAGCTCAGTCGAAATGCCTTTCCAACTGGGTTGGTATTCATGTGCCAATCCTATCTCCCGTGGCTAAGAATAGGATCCAGTTTCAGCCCGGTCTGTCTCCGCCCAAGTTCATAGAGCTCTACGGCACCGAGGAGATATGTGAGACGACCCTAGAGCAGGCGCGCTGGCCCGATGGTCCGTTGCCCCCGTTGTGAGGGCAAGATGTATACGTTTATCGGTGGAAGGCGCCACGACCGTTATCAGTGCCGGAGCTGCCGCCATCAGGCCACTCTCACGGCCGGCCCCATCATGGAGGCGACCAAGTTGCCGCTGACTATCTGGTTTCTGGCTTTCTATTTGGTGGGCCAGGCCAAGTCCGGTATTTCTTCCCTCGCCCTGATGAGCCATCTCGGGGTGAACTACTTCACGGCATGGTTGGTTCACAACAAGATCATGCAGGCGATGAGCGAGCGGGAGTAGGCCAATGTCCTGCGGGGAAAGGTGCAGGTGGATGATCCTTACCTCGGCGGAGAACGCTGTGGTGGTAAGGCAGGTCGTGGATCAGAGAACAAGATGCCTATCGTGGCGTCCGTCTCACTCGATGATGCGGGCCACCCCCCAGGGCCTATTAAAAGTCTCAAGCTGAGGCTGGCTGTGGTCCTTCCTGTCTATGGCGGCTCATCAGCCGCAGCATGAGCTCCACGTTGTGGCTGACAACACCCAGCGCGTCAGCGATGGAGCGGAACCCGTTGAGGCGCAACAGGTTGAGCGCCACGGTGCGTAGCCCTGCCAGCACCTGTACCCCATTGCGTTCCCGGTAGCGGTGGGCGTCCTCACGCAGTTGGGTGTCGCGCACCCAGTGCCAGGAGTTCTCGATCGACCACCGGTCCCGCACGTGTTGCAGCAAGGCATTTGCGGTGGTGCGCAGACTCGTGACGTAGTAGCGGGTCTCGTTGATCGCCCTTCCCTCACGGGTACCGGCGGATCTCACCGAGATGATCAAGGCGCCTCCTGGCCAGATCTCCTTGATCGTCGTGGG
>Ga0222642_1000055_pt1 | contig 26699 bp, 14 predicted proteins | sample AntAcemetagen229_FD_179813 | JGI IMG/M metagenome (GOLD analysis project Ga0222642, IMG submission 179813) | Saline water microbial communities from Ace Lake, Antarctica - #229 | ecosystem: Environmental > Aquatic > Non-marine Saline and Alkaline > Saline | place: Antarctica: Ace Lake... | reverse complement strand
ATTATCCTTCTCAAGTTCCAGTGCATAATCCGCCTTGCCATTCGCGGTAGAATAATCTCCCTTCTGATACCAAACTTCACCGATCAGAACATGGGGGAGCACCATGTCTGGAAAGATACCACAGGCTTTTTCATAATAGCCAATAGCACCATTATAATCTCCTTTTTCAAGGCACTCGTCACCGAGATTAATATTATAGGTGACTGAATTCTCTGTCGGACTGGCACCGCCCGGAGAACAGCACAGGCAAAAAGCGACTATACAAATGGTGGCAAGTAATGCTATGGCTCTGCCGGATGTGCTCACTGAAACCATGCCCCCCTTCATGTAATTCACTTTATCGTATTCTGGTATTTTATGAACAGACCAAATTCTGTTCCTGAAACGATCTGTTCATCCTGAAACATCCTCAAAAGAGAGGTTGTTCACCCTATTCTGTCTCGATACGGCGTTCAGTCACTCTCAGTTCTGCTTCCTCAGGATCAAGATCGCCTTCTTTAACAGCATGGATAGCCGCCAGAATCTCCTGGAGATCCTCACTCTCTTCAGTGCCGACTGTCATCGCTTCGCCGGTCATCTGCGTGATCTCAGTGACGAGAGCGTCCCGGTCCTCTCCTGCCAGGTTCTTCTTAATCAGCCATTCCTCCACCTGGTCCGGTTCAAGGGCAGCAATATTTTCCCAGACCCCGGCAGACTGCAGATCCGCTTCGTGCTCCTTGAGGATCAACAGATTATTGACCGCCCGGAGTTCTTTTTCAAGCTGAGTCTGGGCACTCAGTTTCATCTCCCGCTTCTTGGAGATCGTATCGATGCGCCGGGCAATGCTGAGCTCTTCACTCTTTGACTGAACCGCCTTTGCTTCGTTGAAGAGATTTTTAATGGCAGACTCAAGACGGCGAGACTCCTCCTGAACCGTTTCCACCTTCGACGTCAGGCGAATCTCAAGCACCCGGAGATCTTCGATTCCCATACTGTCAAGAGGATTTTTTTTGCCAAAAAGGTTGGAGAAGAATGCCATGGCCGTTTTCCCTCTCACTCGTTCTCTTCAAGTGCGCTTTCAAGACTCCTCTCAACCGACAGAATATTTTCTGCCTCTTCTACGTCGATTGACCCTGACTCCACACTGCTCCAGGCATCAATAAGCTGGCGTTCAGTATCGTCTAAATCGGAATCTGATTCAGCCACATCCATGAAGAAGATCTGGTTCAGATCGTCGATGATATTCTCAAATCCTTTCCCGGCAAGGTTCACCCGGATAAGAGAACGCTCGAAGTTTTCAGGAGTGATGCTCTGAATCTTGCTCCAAACCTCGGTTTTTCTGAGATCCTTCTCATACTTCTTAATAATGACCAGATTGGAGACAAACATATACTGTTTGTGCAGCACCATGAAGTTCTTCACTTTCAGTTTGGCCTCCATGTCAAGCTGCTTGAGTTCCTGGGCAAGCATCTTCTTTTTGATAAGGTCAGTGCCTACGCCTTCCTGGAACTTTCTCTTCTTATCCTTCTCGATCTTCTCGATCTCTTTCCTGAGCCGGTTGATGCGGCTCTTGAGTTTCATCTCTTCTTCCCGGAGTTCACCGATCTGGATCTTGTCCACGGGGTTTTTCCTGAATGTGTCCATGATGCCCATATTGTATCAATTTCATTTTATGTTGTGACACCTTATTAACTTTCTCTCCATAATGGAGAATAAAAGAAATAGCTAATTTGTGTGAACATCTGTTTTGGAGAAACCATTTTATAGATAATTCACCCAATCCCTACTAATGGACTACATTGTCTTCGTCGATTATTTTTCAGACGCCGAACGCAAGCGTATCGACTACGCTGTCGAACGCTGGCGGGGTAAGGCTGATGTTTCAAAACCAAAAGGAACCGCGATTCTCTTTCATAATCAGGATATTGATGGGTTCCTGGAGGATCTCTGTTCACGGCTTGATAGCGGATGGGACCAGGTCAGGGTGTTTGAGGCAGCGCCGTATGAGCCTGATATGGCAGCGCAGCGGGAAACGCTTCAATACCATTCTGCTGAACCGGGGGATATGATCCGGAAGTTTCTGGGATATGTCATGGCGAAAATTAACGCACAGTATGAACAGCAGACCGGGGATGTGATGCTCTATTCTGCCTCGACAAAGAAGGGACAGGCACGAATTGAGATCCGGGTTACTGACACTGAAAACGGTTCAGACACTGTGGTTACCGTCAGCGGATACGGAAAAGCCGGGCCTTTTGTCCGTGACCGGATAGATGAGGAACTGCGGACGTTTCTGGGGGAATAAACAATGTATCGGGAAGACACTGACTGTATTCAGCAACTGGCAGCACCGGCAAAACGGGTGCTTGGTGAAGGATCGTTTATCGGCAGAGAACCGTCTGAGCGGCGTATTGGGCTCTGGAACGAGATAAAAATGAACCGTGACCGGTACCTGGACGGCGAGTGCGGGGCGTTCCTTCCCGATATGGACCGCCATTTCCGGGGCCTTTTTGATGCCTCACTGCTTCTCCTTGGTAGTTCTTTTGCTGAAAACGGCGACGACTTCCCGGCAGCGACGGAATTTTTCACCCCACAGGAACGTGCTTCGTCAGGTCTTCTTGAAAAGAGCCGGGTATTTGAGATCTACTCAGACCGCGAACTAAAGATAAAACTCCTTCATAAGGACAAAGAGGTGCTTGAGGTGCTGCGCCGTTACTATCTCTTTGGAAATACTGAGGTCGAGGCAGTGCTTGACAACCCGGACATCCGCCTGAGTCTGAAGCACTATTATAACTGGAAGTGGTCCAGCCTTAAAAAGCGGATTAACAACTCTGTTTCGACGTTGATAACTGAAGTGGATTATCTGGTTCCGCTGGTTGAGTACTGGAACAAAGAGAGCAGACGGATTGCCGATGTTTCAGGAGAGAATGCCCGGCATGAGGCACTTGGACGGGTGGAGGCACAGGAGTCTGCACTTCTGGATACCATTACTGAGCAGGAAGAGACGATTGAGGAGCTCCGTGAGACTGTTGGCGAACAGGAAAAGCGTATCCGGTCAGCATTTGCTGCCGTAGATCTCGGAGACGACGCCCGGAGCCGGCATGTGACTCTGGGGGAGGTTAAGCAGTACGAGATGAACTTCCTTGAGCGGATGGGCCGGAAACTGAGTGACCTGACATCATTTGAGGATGTCAGATACCAGACGGCCAAGTCGGACGAGCAGGAGATGGCAGACGCTCATGAACTGGCAGCAATATGGGGTCTTTCTTCAACGGACCGGGACAACCTGCCAAAGAACACCTGCCTGACCGTGGCATTTGAGGAGAAAAAACTTCTGGGGAAGAAGAAAGCTCTCAGCGCGGTTGCAGCGTTCTTTTCCCGCCCTGAACGGTATGCGTCCGCTGCCTTTGACACCGACCCGGCAGGTTCACGGGATATCAACCCGCTTCTTGACCGGATGCGCCGGGAAGCGAAGAAGAGCGGTACAAGAACGCTCCTCTGCATCGCTTCTCCGACGGGCTTTGACCACCTGGCCCGCTCCTATATCGGCAGCGATACGTTCTATCAGAATTTTTCCTCACAGTATCTCTCGGTCTGCCTCCTGGATGTGGAAACGGCTGAGGTGATCTATCATCCGGCAGATACCGCAGCGGTGGCATGGGCGAAAGTCTGCCACCCGGAACTGCCTGCCGAGACGGAACTGCGGATAGAAGAAGAGGTGGAGGACGCGGTTTCAGCGCAGTTTATGAATCGTTCCTGGGCGGTTTTTGATGAGATACAAAAAGAGATTGACGAAGATCCGGCACTTGTTAAGCGGTTTTTCTACCAGTACGCAGGCGTGCATGATTTCACGGTCCGGCATGTGGATGATGTTGGTCTGGTAATGATGGAACACGGGAGGCACGGCTTATGAAAGTGGACCTGAGCGGTGTGCTGTCAGGCGAACTGGACCGGATACGAAAGGAGTATGAAGAGGCAAAGTCGGCAGGGGACATGGATTTAGCCCGGCAAAAGGCACGTAACGTGGCAGATTTACTGCGACAGATGGCACAGAGCACTCCGGCACGACAGACCTATTTCAATAAAATCGCTGTGAAATGGGAAGCGATTGCCGAAGGGAGACCGGTGCCTCATCCGGCTACTTCTGGTTATACGGCGACTGAAAGCTCCGGTGATTCCGTGGATGAAGAGGAAGGGTTCAGGAATAAAGCCGATTCCCTGATAACAAAATCTGATGTGACCTGGAATGATATCGGTGGACTGGAGCGGGTCAAACGCCTGATGATGGAAACCGTGGTGATCGCGGGGCTTCAGAAACCTGCGGCTATTAAGCCATGGAAGGGTGTTCTGCTCTTTGGTCCGCCGGGAACCGGGAAGACTCTCCTTGCCTCTGCTGCCGCCGGCAGTCTTCAGGCGACGTTCTACGACGTGAAGTCTGAGAGCGTGCTCTCGAAATATTTCGGCGAGTCCTCAAAACTCATCTCGGCGTTGTATGACTCTGCCCGTGACCATGCTCCTTCGATTGTTTTTATTGATGAATTTGATGCCCTTTCGCAGGCCCGTGGTGATAACACTTCAGAAGCGACCCGGAAGGTGCTCTCCAGTATTCTGACGCATCTGGACGGTCTTCAGGATAAGAAAAGCGACCGGCTGTTGCTCACGCTTGCAGCGACAAATACTCCCTGGGAACTGGATACGGCGGTCCTCTCACGCTTTCCCCGGCGGATTTATGTGACGCTGCCGGATAAGGACGCCTGTGCCGAGATCATGGCTATCCACATGAAAGAGCTTGATGTGAAAAAACTTGACCTTCCGGTTCTTGCTGAGGAGTGCGTAGAGCGGCGTTATTCCGGGCGCGATTTGCAGAACCTCTGCCAGCAGGCGATGTGGCATATGATCCACGACAAAAATCAGAACCTGCATAAGCTAGCCGAACTGCCCTTTGCGGATCTGCAGAAACGAAAGCTGAAGGTCCGGCCTCTCCAGCGGGAGGATTTTGACGAGGCGTTTGATAGGATTCACTCGCCGGTGACAAAAGCTGACCTTAAACGATTTGATAAGTGGAACGAGACCTACGGAGAGGTTTGATACATAAGGGAGGGGGTCATGGGGGCAGACGTCTTTTCTCAGGTTGACAGGTTTCTTTCAGACCAGAGCATGAGCGATTGGTACATGAAATATGCCTGGTCTAATGATTCATGGAACGCCGGATTTCCTGAAATTCAGTATCTGGAAGAGACGATCTCACAAGCTGCCCGACAGGATGAGATCACCGAGACACACCTTCAGTCTATTGCGCAGTGGGGTCATCTGATCTCCCGGCCGTCACTTCGTGAGGGAACCTGCGTCCCTCTTTCTCTCTACCGCAATGGCTATCCAGCATCATGGATCCGGTATGATCCTGCCCGGTGTATGGATGAACTCGACCGTTCAATCGTCAACTTTGGGCCGACGTATCTGAGCATGCTGCTTCGGTTCGCGATGCCCAGTATGTTTGGTACGATGAATACCCGGATTGTTACTGTCTATGGAGACGGTGACCAGAATACACAAGGAATGGGCTGGTTTCACCTATCAACCCAGAAGGGAGGCATCCGGAAGGATACAGGATGGACGTTTGAATATGCTACCTGGATTCATATTCTCAGGTATATTGCTCAGCGCCTGAACGAAGAACGTATCCCCTGTCCCCATCCTGAACGTTTTGTTACCACACAACTCAGGGATAAAGACCAGTGGGTCGCAGCAGACGTGGAGATGGCTCTTTTTTCCTATGCCAGGGAAGGGCTCTGAGAATGAGTCCGGTATTGTTTGGCTTTCCGGTGGAATATCTTATCATCGGCGTTCTCCTGCTCGCTCTGCTGGTGCTCTATCTGCTTTATTCCCGCCTTTCCGCCACAGTGGAAAAGCGGGCTTATAAGGTAGCTGAACGCTGGCGACGGGATGAAATTGCCCGGATTGAACAGAAGAAGGAAGCAGAGATGGAGAGCCGGGTCAATGAGAAAGCGGGGATTTTGTTTCAGTCCTGGCGGCAGAGTGAGGAGAAAAAGATTCGGCAGGATGCGGTTGCCAAGAGCCAGGCGGTGACGAAGGGAAAGATCACCGAGCATCTGATACCTTATTTCCCGGCCTTTGCCTACAACCCGAAGGACGCCCGTTTTCTTGGTTCGCCGGTAGATTTTTTTATTTTTGATGGCCTTTCAGAGGGGGATCTTAGTGAGATTGTTCTCGTGGAGGTTAAGACCGGGAAGAGTCAGCTTTCAAAGCGGGAGAAGCAGGTGAAGGAGTGTGTTGAAGGTGGCCGGGTCCGGTATGAGGTAATGAGGCATGGGTAGATTTATTTCAAGTTCATCAAGTTCTACGGATGGAAACACAATTGCATTTTCATATTTAAGCCAGATAATTCTTATTGACTCTAATAAAAACGAATTGTGGCGAAGAGAGTTTGAAAAAACAATTTCAGATTTACTGGTTTCATCGGATGGAAGTGCTGTTGCGATTCTTTTTAGAAATACTATCGTTTTAATAAATCGTAACGGCGAAAAATACTATGAATACACAGCAGATTACACTATATCCTGTTTTGCCATTTCATCACAGGGAAATGTAATTGTCTTTTGTTCTGGATCAAAAATTTATTACCTGAAACTTGGAAAAAAATTGAGGGAAATTAAACCTCCGTTTTCTTTTGAAGAGGACGTTTATATTTCACTTTCAAATGACGGTGACAAGATTGTAGTGGCTTCAGGAGTCCATCTCTGTCTCTATGAATATAGTGACAATTTAAACTGGAGAGCCAAATTAGAAAGCTCAGAACATTTTACGTTTAATAATTACGTTAGTAAACTTGTTTTTTCTGCGAAGAGTGATGCAATACTTGTAGAAACAATACTTAAGGAAACTGGTGACTGTGAATTATGGCTTTTCAACAGTAATGGTGAAAAGTTGTGGTCTCAATTAACCAAGGATCGGGTTAAGGAGATTACGATCTCATCGAATGGGGACCGAATTGGTGGGATTTCAAAAAGCGAGATATTTTTGCTTGATCAAAATGGCAATGAATTATTCCGGAAACAAACAAAAAACGTTGGTCAAGGCGAAAAAATATCGATGTCGTCTGATGGGGGATCCATAATTGCAGGTTCTGGATTATCTCTCTATTTTTTGGATCGAGATGGAGTCTTGCTCTGGGAAAAATTCATTATTGGAAATTCTGTCTGTAGTAAGCTATCATATAGTTCTATTTTACTTGATGTTGCAGTATCCTCTGATAGCAGCCAGATTATTGCTTCTTATGATGAAGGAGTGGTTAGTTATGATGGTTCAGGAACTAAATTGTTTGAAATTTGTGACCCGAATTACAATGTTTGTGAAACGAATGACAATTTAAAAGAATCAACAACAGATGTGTATTTGCCCTCCCGTCATGATTTTCAGAGAATATTAGTTACAAAAATCAATACAGCTTCGACAAAAGGAAAGCCATTTATTGTCGTGAAAGCAGGTGAATTACATCGTCTTGCCGGAGGATATCCAGGTCCCAATCACCGGATGCCCACCTGTTGTAGAGTAATGTACTCGCTAATGGAAATACAGGACAAGATAATTGCTAAGCCAAAAAAAGGATTTGGCGCAACTCTTGAAATACAATATCTTCTGCCAAGAACTGGTATGAGACTCAACACGAATAATGACCCGGTAGAACCAGAATCGTTCTCAACAACAATTCCTCCTAAAGTCTCATTAGAACCAAAATCGTTCTCAACAACAATTCCTCCTAAAGTCTCATTAGAACCAGAATCGTTCTCAACAACTATCCCTCCTAAAGTCTCATTGGATTTAGAAAATCCCAAAAAATCATTAAAGGCAAAGATTTCATTGCCTGATCACAATGGGTCTCAGAAGAAGATTTCAGATCTAAGTTTAGAATATTCTGAGTTCTCAATAGTAGGAACTGGTGGTTTTGGACATGTATATAAGGCAAAACGCAAGGATGGAGTCGTAGTTGCTGTAAAAATTCCAGTTCTTGCCAGTAAAAGTTCTGGTCAGATCTTTTTAAATGAAATTGAAAACTGGAAAAGGTTAAAACACCAGAATATTGTACAAATCCTTGATTGTAACATTTATCCCTATCCGTACATTGAACTTGAATTTTGTGAAAACTCTCTTGCCGATTTTGAATTGCCTTGTTCCATTGAGGAAGCTGCATGGATTATATTTAATGTATGCGAAGGTCTCAGGAGTGCTCACAAAAACAATCTCCTCCATCGTGACCTGAAACCTCAGAATATTCTTTTGAAAGATGGGGTTGTCAAAATAACCGACTGGGGTCTTTCACGTCTGGTCTCCTCAACCAGCACAACAACGTCTGCCTCGTTCTCGTCGGTCTATGCTGCTCCTGAACAAATCACCAGTAAACCCAAATCAGCGGCTACCGACATCTGGCAGGTCGGGGTAGTGTTCTACGAACTTCTGACCGGGAACCTGCCCTTTGGCGGGGAATCAATGGTTGAGATCGGGATGAGCATTGTTCAGGCTGAACCCGTTCCGCCATCAGAACACAACCAGGACGCAAAACCCTTTGATACCATCATTCTCAGATGCCTTGAAAAAGACCCGAAGAACCGGTATCAGTCCGTGTCGGCACTGCAAAAGGATCTTTCAGAGGCAATGAACGGCCAGTATGCACATCTTCTGAAACAGAGTGTTTCAACGAACGATATGAAGAAATCTGCCTGTTATTGTGGTGAACTTGTACTCATCAACCTCACAACCGGCCAGCTTTCGTCAGCGTATCGGTACGCTAACGATCTGGTCCAGTACGCAACCGGGGATGTGCAGGAGATGGCAAAACGAATTGCTGCTATGATCCAGCTTAGGATTCAGGAACAGACCGGTGAAACAATTCCGGCAGAACTGTTGCAGATGGTTGAGATGCTGGTGCATAACGTCAGGATGGGTGTACGATGAATCCCTCTGGCTCAGGGGGATTGGTTTTGACAAAACGAAGAAATGAGAGAGAATTACTGAGGGATTTACTATGACCATACGATACTTCAGAGGCCGGCGGGGAGAATTCATCCATGAACGTGACCAGCTCAAAGAGGTCGCCGGGATTGTGGAAGAGGAGTTTGACGACGAACCCGTCTATCTTCTGACGAACATCAAGATGCCACGAAGTGAGATCGACTGTATTGTTCTGACCCGGAAAGGGCCGGTCATTCTGGATCTTAAATCATACTGTGGTGAAATCCACGGGAGTCTCTATCCGGAAGAACCCTGGTCGGTCCTGACGCCGGAAGGTGAGGAAGTCCTCCTAAAAAAGAACCTTGTTGACCAGCTGAAGACCGAACGAGGGGAGTTTAACCGACGGTTTCAAACCATCCGGGAGACCTTCTTCGACGAGATCACCGACAAAGAAGCCGGACGAATCGGAGCCTGGGGGTACTTCCGGGCCGGGAGCACCTTCCCCGACGGCCAGATCAGCCGGTGGGATGCCCCGTGGTTTGCCGTTGTCACCGCCGATAACCTTGCAGAACAGCTCAGATACATCAACAACGGCTATGAACTGTATAACACTGATCTTGATCTCATTGTGCAGGAACTTCATCTCGAAGAGTATGACTTCGGAAGTGAACGGCCGGTTCAGGCAGAAACCGTTCAGACACCGGCCACCCTGTCTCCGACAATACCCCCGCCGGTTGTTGCCACACCCACAGAACCCATCGCCCATGAACCACTACCAGACCCTAAACCACAGCAAACCCTCAGAAAAGAATCCACCCCCGCCTCTCCGCCACCATTACCCCCGGTTCAGCTGCCGGATCTGCCACCGGGAGAACCCTGCCTCAACCGTGACATCTCTGAAGAAGAAGTAATCCAGACACCAAAACCGCTCTCAGAATCACAGAAACAAGCGGTTCTCTCACAAAAAACCTATGTAAAAGTCAATGCCGGTGCCGGAGCCGGGAAGACCGAGACACTGACCCGAAAGATTGTGCATCTCCTGCTCGTCGAAAAGGCTGACCCTGCCTCAATTGTCGCCTTCACGTTCACCCGCAAAGCCGCACAGAACATGAAGAGCCGGATCTATAGCCGGGTGGAACAACTCGGTGGTATCGAAGCATGTGCCCGCCTGGGGGAGATGTATGTCGGGACGATTCACAGCTATTGTCTGCGTATCCTACAGGATCACTGCGGATACCGGAACTTCAATGAGATGGACGAACATCAGGAGATGGCGTTTCTCATGCGGGTCGGCCGGGACTGCTTTACGGTGAACCGGGGGAACTACGCAAAGAACTGTACACAGTTTATCGACTCATTTAACGTGGTCTATGCCGAGATGGCAGACCGGGACGCCCTGCGGACGGAAGCGCCGGCGTTTGCCCTCTCGGTTGAAAAATACGAGGAGCAGATGGACCGGTACCGGGTGCTTTCATTCAACCGGATGATCGATATCGCCATAAAGCAGATCGAACAGGAACCCCGGCTCACCGCACCGGTCCGTTATCTTATCGTGGATGAATACCAGGATATCAACCGGTCTCAGGAATATCTGATTGAACTCATTGGAAAAGACGCCCACATTTTTGTGGTCGGCGACCCCCGGCAGACTGTCTACCAGTGGCGGGGTTCAGATGAACGCTGTTTCGATGAGTTCGGTGCCGGGAAAGATGTTGAACTGGTCTCCATTCAGGAGAACCGGCGCAGCGGACCGGCAATCATCGATCTCGCCAATGCCATTGCTGATACGTTCAACGCCGGTTATGATCCTCTGCTGCCCGTCCGGGAGAGCGAGGGGGATGTATGGCTGGTGGAACATCCTTCTGATCTTGAAGAAGCGATATGGATTGCCGACAGAATTGCAGAGATGGTTGGGAATGGTTCCTGCAAATACCGCGATGTTGCTGTGTTATACCGGAGTGTAAGCAATTCGGCTCCGGTTCTGATTGAAGCACTCAGGAAGCGGGAGATTCCCTTTATTATCGCCGGAAAAGTAGGTCTCTTTGACCGCCCGGAGATCCGGACCGTTGCCAGATGTTTCCTGTGGATTCCTGAGGACGGGTTCTTTGAGGGTAAAAAATACAACGAGATCTATGTTGGTGACGAACTCCTGAAAAGTGCGGTGTTCAACTGGAAGGAAGTAGTGGGGGACGGTGTTTTGCCGGAGACCTATGAGGTAAGCGTCAGAGCGTGGCGGGAGAAGGCCCGGTCCGGCGATTATGCGAACCTGGTCTCACTCTACTATGAACTTCTGGATATTCTCGGCTATAAGTCTCTTGACCCTAACGACCCGCTGCAGGCTGTTGTCATGGCGAATCTTGGGCGGTTCAGCACACTGTTAAACAATTTTGAGGCGGCAAACCGGTTTGGCGGAACGAAACCCACGTCAAAACAGCTCTTCGAATGGCTGATGGAATACGTGAACGGCTATGGAGCTGCCAGATATGAGGAACAGCAGGTCGATGATATCCGGATGGTTGACGCGGTTCAGATTCTGACGATTCACCAGGCCAAGGGTCTGGAATGGCCGAATGTGTTTGTGCCGGCGATGAGTGCCTATCGGTTCCCCCACAGTAAATCAGGATCAGAACGTGACTGGCTGATTCCCCGGCACCTGTTCGATGCGAAAAAGTACGAAGGCGACCTTGCCAGTGAACGAAAACTCCTCTATGTGGCACTAACCCGTGCCCGTGATACGGCGGTCTTAAGCTGGTTTTCGTCTATGAAAAACCGGGAACGGGATGCCGGGGCATTTGTAAAAGAAGTGCTTGATTCAGGCAGGGTCCGGGAGATCTCCCCCTCTGAACCTCTGGTCTTTCCATCGGTGGAATCAGGCTCTGAGGACGATGATCTCCGGACCTTTTCGACGGGTGAACTGGTGGCGTTTGGCCGGTGCCCCTATATGTACCGGCTCCGTTCAGTCTGGGGTTATCAGTCAGGAATTGTGGAGATGCTTGGGTATGGGAAGGCACTCCACCACTGCCTTTCAGAATCGGCACGAAAGATTCAGGAAGGAACCCATCCGGTCACTGCGGTCGCCAAAACAGTGGACGAGCATTTCAGTATGCCGTATGTAAACGCCGGGAAGATGGAGAAAATTAAGAAGGGTGCCAAATCTCAGCTTGCCCGGTTCGCGAGTGATCATGAAGAAGATATGCGGATGATAAAGAACGTTGAAGCCCGCCTGGAGTTCCCGACCGATTCTGCGACGGTGATCGGCAGGGCTGATGTGATTCTGGATGACGGTGGTTCGATTGAGGTACGGGACTACAAGACGTCTGATGCGGTAATCGCTCCGGATGAGGCGGCATTTCAGGTGCAGTTGTATGCTATCGGGTTTGTTCATGCCGGAGAGAATGTGTCCAGGGGTTCGGTTGCCTATCTGCAGGATGACACCGTAAAGAAAGTCGATGTGGACTCAAAGGCCCTGAAGACGGCTGAAAACACGGCACTGCGGTATCTTCAGGCGATCAACCATGACGATTATACTGCCCAGCCAGGTAAAGCCTGTATCCGTTGTGATTTTAAGAGCGTGTGCCGGTGGAAAGGATTAGAGGGCGTTGAAGGTGAGGGGACGCAACCTGAAAGCGTACCGGTGCCGGAGGCATCAGGCCGGTTAGAAACGGTCCCTGTTGCTGCCGTAGCACAGGACCGGGAGTTTGTTTCGGCCTGTGTTGCGCTGAAACTTGCTTTGGAAGAAGAGAACCCGGCAAAAGCGGTTCAGGCACTGAAGAGGATGTCTCCGTTTCTGTCGGGGGAGAAGGGCCGGCGTGCTGAGCGTCTGGTGAAGCAGCTTTCTCTTCGGGAGCAGGAACTGGGCGGTGTACCGGATGAGCTTCGTAGGGAGGCTGAGGGGTTGTATTGATGAGTAGTGATTGTGGTGAAGAATGAATCATCAACAAAAACTCCCATTTCAGAACGTCTGGGACCAGATAGTACTTCATGAAAATGAAACCTTTTCCACAAAGACCGGACTTCCATTCACGTATCAGATCAAAAACGGGCACATCGAAACCAACCGGACAAAAGTAAGTATCAGTAAAAATACGGTTGAGGAAGCATGGGGTCTCTGTCCTGTCACCTCTATAACAAAGTTACCTGATTCAGGAGGACGATCCTACATCTGGGCTATTCTTCATGACTCCAGAGTTTCAGGAGTGATGACACCTGAACCAATCGTTCCCGCCACTCAGCGAAGTCAGCCCCTGGCAGGAATGTTCGGAACCGTTACAATCGATCAGGAGAAGGGAAGAGCTGTCGCGGCACTATTACGGGATGCCTTTGAAAACGAGGGACTTTTTGGTGAAACGGTTATGCCAGAGACACTCCCTCCATCCGAGGTTTCAACAGACTCTCCGGAACACATTCTCTTTCTTACCCTTACCGTTGCCATTGATTATCAGCGTGATGCAGCACAACTCTGGGAAGCAGCCAGGAAAACCTATGAAGATCCTGAGACTTCATTTCTCTTTGATCCTGAAGTGGTTAGTAGTAGCGGCTTTGATACTGTCGTTGCAGCGATGCAGCGGCATAAACTCTCAAAAAAACACCGGAACGATGCCTTCATCTGGATAACCAATGCCGGAACATTCCACCATAAATGGAATGGAAATCCCCTGAACTTCCTTGCTGACTGCAACTGGGATGCCCCGGTTATTCTTCAGCGACTCCAGCAGGATAAACATCGTGGCGGAAAAAGCATGACCCGTGATTTTCCTTTTCTGGGCGGTAAAAAAATAGGTCCACTCTGGCTCAGGATGCTCCGTGACAGTGCCGGTGTTACAGCCATTCGCAATATGGAAGCAATTCCGATTCCGGTTGATGTTCATGTTGCACGGGCATCACTCTGTCTTGGTGTGGTTCAGGGACAGTATGATGGCAAACCGGAACCGCTGTTTGTTGATATCAGAAGAGCCTGGGCTCAAAGTGTCAATGGGTGTCGTGTTGGCAGCAGACCAATGATTGCACTTGATGTTGACGAAGCACTCTGGACACTATCCCGCCTGGGCTGTAGCAACCGAAATAAGGCGACCGGATTTTGCCCACTGAAAAAGAGTTGTGTTGTCGGGACACACTGTATTCCGGGAGTGGTGGATGTTAAGAGTGATCACATCCGGATTGAAACCGGTTCTGCCGGGAAATCGGAGCCTACACCTTCTGATTCCGGAAGAAAACTGGTCATTGTTCCCTGCGGAAAGGGGAAAATCTGGGATGCTTATCCTAATCAGGGTCCCGTCCCGGCGAGATATGCATACACGGGAAATCTATTCCATTTGAATCGTCAGTATGCCGAACAATTTGGAGACCGGTGGGTTATTCTGAGTGCCAAGTATGGGTTTATCGAACCTGATACCTGTATTGAAGCCTACAATGTTTCTTTTAAAGATCTTTCAACCCGGCCTGTTGACGTTGCCAGACTTAAGGATCAAATACGATCTCTCGGTCTGAACAATTATCCGACGGTGATTGGCCTTGGAGGTCTTGCGTATCGGCAGGCAGTCTCTCAGAGTTTTAAGGGTGTTTCTGTCGATCTCCGGTTCCCGTTTGAAGACACCTTGGGAATTGGTGATATGATGAAAAAGCTGAAAGAATCAATGACGAATGATGAGGAGTGAGAGAAGAAATGAATGAAAACATAACAGATTCATTTAATAAGTATTTTCGTCTTGGAAAACAATTTTCAATCATACTTAAAATAGAAACTCATGTTAAACCATAATTTCGATATTTCCACAAAATCACCGTGATTTTGAGATATGTATGATGAGAGAATAAGATCGAAAAAGAGGAAATCTCATATGAATGATAAAAATATATCATTAAAAGAAATTGAAGATATTATTGACAATGATTTTGTAAATTCAACGTATAAATTTGCTCTTTGTAAAAGTGCCATTGAAATATCCTATAATCACGCTGAAAAGGCATTTTTAGATTGTGATGGGAATAGAGTGATTTTTCCTTTTTCATATATTATTGCCTATTTCATTCGATACTATTACCCAATATTTGGACACTCTTCATATATTCCTCAGTTACAGTCTGAATCACAAAAAAATACTAATTCTTCCCAATCTGCATTTCGAAGTGAATTTGTTCCAATTATTGACTATTATTCAGAACAGGGTGGATTCACAGCGCTTTGGGATGATATCCGAAATGATACCATTCCCTTAGTTATCCGGAGTGAATGGAATACATTTTGCAAAAAGATCCATGTTACCATTATGACCCAACCAATGAAATTTTTTGGTCGAAAATACCGGAAGACATTATACTCTGTATTCAAACCAGAGTCTGAGTTTATTAATGGTGAAATTTTTGAGGGTTTTCCGGGTTGTTCAGTAAAAGATAGTTTTTTTTCTTTCCCGTTAAAATATCATCAAATTTTTATGGATCGGTCTAATTCTTATTACCTGAAAGAAAAGATACATCGACGGTGGTGTTCTTTTACCATGTCTCTCATTAAAGACTCAGATTTAACATCAGAGCAGTTTATGGATATTCTCTCTAAATCCAATCAGGAGACTTCTTCAATATCTGAATCTAAAAAAGATAACACTTTTTCAGAGGTCCCGCCTTCAGCCAACATATCAGTAATAAATCACTCTCTTTCAAAAGAGGGCGCTGACAGAGAGTGTGACATTCTTTCACGTTCTCCTGAAGAGCTTATACTATCTTTACAGGAAACAGTAAAAACGTCTTATGAGTCCCTGATATACGCAAAAAAAGAACGTACTGAAGCAGAAAAAGAATGTAGTAATCTTGCCTCTGAGATTGAAAGTACTGAAACAGAGAGCCAAATCTTACATAACCACTATGGGCTTAAAAATCCCTCAAACCCAATTTTTCTCACTCATCTGATAAATCAGAAGGAAAAATTACATGGTGAGCTCTCGACGATTGAATTCGAAAAGAAACAAAAAACGAAAGATCTGAATCAAAAAATCGAACGGCTTGAAGCAGAAAAACAGAGACTTGAATGTTCACGGGAATCACGTGCTCAAAAAGCCACTGAACTTGAAAATCTTTTTGGAGAGATTGCCCAGCTAAATGAAGAAAAAAAATGTCTTGAAAATCATCTTAGTGGAAGACACCCTGCATTTGGCTATGTGGCAAAACCAATTAAGCGATTCTTAACACATTGTGATGAAATTGCGTTTGATTTTTTACTTCAATCAATACATCTCTATCTAACAAAAAAAGAGCCCCTTTCTGAGAATAATACAACAGAAACACTTCCAGAATGGTTCGTTTCAGTTTTTGAAAAATGGTGGGCCGAAAAACAGAAAACTCTTCGCAAGACAAGAACCTCCGGAGGGAAAGCTTCACGATATCCTGCTTTAATGATGGATTCCGGTCACCATGAATTCACTCTGATGATCCCGGCCCAGCATATTCAGAGCAAACGACCACTTGATGAAGTTACCATCGTTGTTCATAGCAATTCAGAAATTCTCTATGAAGTAGCACATCCACTCTATTATGATAGTGGTGGTTATTCGAGTGAGGAATTTTTTATTCCTGTCTCAGTGCCATCTGACAGGTATTATGTTGAGATGATAAGTCCGGATTCATCGATCCGTTTTCCTTCAATTGAGCTTTTTTCAGAGCAGAAAAAGTATGCCTGTTTTGATTATGAAACCGGCCGGTTACTAAACAATGGTGCTGATACCCCTGACAAAAGTTTTTATGTCATTTTTTCAGAACCCATAGCAATACAGCCGGATAATGCCATAATCGAATCTGGTCGATTTTATGGTTCATGGTATGGATATTCCTATTATTTTGTTGATCCACAATACGCTGAAAAAGCTGGTGTTACCATTGGAATTGCTGCTGAAATCAGTGAAAAAAATACTCTGCGGTATCCAGCCGTCTCACTCGAAAATTATCATCTGCTTGACAAAGTACGTATTAACAATAAGACCGTAATCTCCGGATCTCCACCCACTTTGGTACTTGCATTGCCATCTCCTGAAGATCTATTAGGGTATCGTCTCTCTATTCATCCTCTATCCCCAGGGACTCTCAGTGAAACGCAGCTATATTCTTTTGAGGAATTTAAAGATCATTGCATACTGGCTGAATCTGATCGTGTCTGTAGATTTAATCTTGCAGATAAAATGTTTTTTGGAGAGAATCCTATTGGTACTTTTGCTGTCCGGATAAGAAATGATCTGAAGAATCTTGACCAGATATTTGAATTTTCTATAATTCCCGAAACATCGTTCTCTTTTTCAAAATCACTCTATTTACCAGGAGATGACAACGATTCCGTTGAGCTAACAATAACCTCATCTAAACCCTTGAGTTTATCAGCAGATGAATCGATTGCCTGCAAAAGAACAAATGAGTCATGGATCTTATCGGGCCCCTTAAGGCAGGAAATTACCGGAACGCTTGAATTGGCTATCGCAGAAAACGAGTCATTCTCTGGTTCATTTTCAATGCCTGTTCCTCATTTATCATGGCGGTTTGAAAATTCTGAAAAGGAGATCATCTGTCCCATTCAACGCACAAAAGTAACAGTATCAGATGATATATATGACGAATTGGGAGACGGCAAAATGTTGACAATATTTATGCCGGAAGGATATCAGGGCATCGGAACGATAACTGTTAAACCCAGTGAGCAGTATATCACAAAAGAAACTCAGAATGGAAAGATAATATTCCTTATTTCCCGATTCAATGATATATTACAGGAAATTCAGGATAACCAGATATCATTCATTTTTTCTTTTGATTCTCAGAAAATAAGGTTTGAAATACCACTTTTTAACCTAAAAAGATGGCGTATCTCAGAATTCGATTCACAGGTCACAATTGAAGGAGATATACGGACAATGAATCTCTCCTGGAAGGAAGAAGGAGATGTTTTAGATAGATCATTAATAATCTGGAAAGCGGGTTTAGAGCATGGTCAACCTCAAAAAATGGCTGAGGTTCCAATATCTCCAGATGGCAGAACACTATCCATTTCAAAGCCAAAAAACAAAATTTCTCCGGGATTATATTACGCTCAATTCACTCGAATCAGAGATGAATGGACTTCAATGACAGTGGCATTCCCTGGAGAACACGCGTCTAATTTGTTCCAGTTCTCATTTGATCTTGAAGCCCCTGAACTGTTAAGAGAAGGAGATGAATTACTCACTTCAGGCCATTATTTTGAAGCAATTGAACATTACAAGGAACTTGAACGCTTCAACAGTCACCTCGTAGGCCTGTGGAAACAAAAACTTCAGAATACTTTTATGTACACATACCGATATGATGAAATTCTGAGTATCTTTAAAGAACTGATGGCAACGACTGATAATTTAAGGGATACTGATTATTCATATATTACTTTCAGAGTTAACGATTGTTTGAAAAACTCTGATAAATTCACGTATGAAACCTTTAGATCTCTCTTCCAGGTTGTCGCCGTTTTATCAAAAAGATCTACGCCAAGAACAATCCTTCTGGAACATATTCCGGATTTTGAACAAGCAATAAAATTGTGCCTGGTTCTTGATGATCAACAGATATCTCGCATCAATAGATGGCTTGAAAAAGTGAAGCATTCACTGGGATATAAAAAGCCAAATGTTCGGAATAATAAACCGGGAAATCGTTAAGTCTGAAACAGAGGGAGAACTATGTCATTAAATCCGATATCGATTACAGAAGAAATAAAAAAGCGGTATCTGGGGTATCTTAAAACCACCTTCCAGATTGACGATCCAGAATTAGATTTACTCTTTCAGGAAAAAATCACTTCCAAAGAATTTATCAAAGGTCCGATTCTTGAGATAACGCCTCCCTATAAAGTATCCTCTTCAATACAGGATTTAATTCATGTTGGTATTTTGTCTCCTCATTTTCGTGAACTTAACCAGAAAGAGGTGCCAGTGGACCGCCCACTGTACCTTCATCAGGAAGAGGCATTGAGAAAAACAATTGTGGAAGGGAAGAATATTGTTGTTGCAACAGGTACAGGGAGTGGGAAAACAGAGATTTTTATACTGACAATTCTCAATGAATTGTTTCGGCAAAAAGAGGCAGGAACACTAAATCCGGGTGTTAGAGCACTTCTTCTCTACCCTATGAATGCGCTTGTTAATGATCAGCTTAAACGGATGCGATCACTTCTGGCAACAACACCAGATATTACCTTTGGCAGGTATACCGGTGAAACACAAACTACACGAAGAAAAGCTGTTGAAAATTATAAAAAACTCTATGGAGATGAGCCTCTTCCCAATGAATTAATCTCCCGTGAAGACATGTGGGAATCTCCCCCTCATATTCTCCTCACCAATTATGCCATGCTGGAATATTTACTATTAAGACCAACAGACAATGTCTTTTTTGATGGTAAATATGGTAATTCATGGAAGTTCATCATACTGGATGAAGCTCATACCTACAATGGCGCAAAAGGCATTGAGATGGCAATGCTTCTCCGTCGCCTGAAAGAACGGGTTGTTCAGAGTCGCAAAGGAGTCCTTCAGTGTATCGCGACCAGTGCAACACTTGGGGGAGGGTCCCAGGATTTCCCAGCAGTTGTAGAATTTGCGACAAATATCTTTGGTGAGACCTTTGATATGCAAAGTATTGTTACCGCTGAGAAAAAAGACCTCATTCATGATGATCTCTGGGGTAAGCCAAATCCCCTGTGCTATACCACGTGGCAGGACATTGTATCTTCAGAAGAAGAGAACACCCTTCAGAGACTGATTGAATCTGGAGAACAATATGGTATTCCTAAGGATGTTCTCTCCGGTGCCCTGAATAAATCTGGTGGCGAACTGGGCACTTTTCTCTACTATGTACTATCCGGCGATACGTATGTGATGAATGCAAAATCACTGTTTTCTTCTTCTCCTACTACACTAAATGATGCAGCAGATTTGCTATTTCCTGATTACACTCTAAACCGGGAGATGCTGGTGGCATTGGTAAATATAGCAGGAAGAGCGAAAGTTGAAGGATCTGATCCACTCCTCCCGGCACGGTATCATCTTTTTGTGAGAAGTGTAGAAGGGGCTTATATTCAGTTTTATCCCTATCCAAAGATATTTCTTGAACCTATCACCAGAAATGAGTCTGATGGAGACCCTCCGGTTTTTGAACTGGGCGTATGCCGTTATTGTGGCGCTCCGTATTTAGTAGGTAAAACTGACGGTAACAGTTCACAGTTAAAACTAAAACAGGCTGTTCATTCATATTTTGAGGATGAAATTACTGTTCGTTACTTTCTGCTGAAAAGATCCATTCTTTCAGAAAATGAGAACGAAGATGACAATATTGAACTGAATCAGGATATTTCAATAAAAGGTGAGGAGTGTCATCTTTGCATAAAATGTGGTGCAATCGATAAGGCAAACCGCGTAAAACCTTCCTGTACCTGTGGTGAGGATTACCGGATTACTGTTTATGAAATCACATACAAGGGCGATACTCTTCATAAATGTCCTGTATGTACCCGGATAAATCCTGGAAATGCAGTTGTCAGCAGATTCCTAATGGGGAAAGATGCCATTCCAAGTGTGTTAGCAACGGCTATCTACCAACAGCTCCCGGATGTGCTTATCAAAAGAAAACAGGATTTGTCTCAGGTAAAATCCGATGATCCCTGGGCTCAGAGCTCTGCGATAACACTCACTCCAAATCATAGTGATACCAAAAGGAGTCTTCTGGTTTTTTCAGATAGTAGGCAGGATGCAGCATTTTTTGCTCCTTATCTTACCCAGACTTACAATAAAATTCTCAGAAGATCTCTTATTGTAAAAATTCTTGAAGAGTATAAGGATACCATTTTTCAGAATGACTGGAGAATAACGGATCTTATTGGACCTCTTGAAAAAAAGGCGAAAGAAATTGGTATTTTCTCAAAAAATACGAAACAAGAGGTCCAGAATGAAGTTACACGATGGGTATTTTATGAGTTTAGTTTTGCAGGGACTATGGGGAGTCTGGAAAATCTTGGATTATGTGGATTTACTCTGGTGCGACCTGAACATTTTCAACCACCTGCACCATTTCTGAGAGAACCTTGGAATCTTACAGAAGACGAAGTATGGTCACTATTTCAGATTCTTCTGGATAGTTTCAGGAAGGATGGAGCGATTCATTTTCCTGATGGTATAAGTCCTCAAGATGATTTTTTTCAGCCCAGGAATTACCAGTTTTATTTTACCCAGAGAAATGGAAATCGAATGGATCATGTTCTTGCATGGACTCCTCGGGATGGATACTCGAACAGAAGACTGGATTATCTGAAACGTCTTGCTAAAGCAGTTAATAGTGATGTTTCTGATGGGGAGTGTCGGGAAGCCTTGGATGGTATCTGGAGGTTCTGTAAACCTGAAGATAATACTTCGGTATTCAATGATTATTTCATTCAGGAACGGGCCGGGAGACAACGTGATCCTGCATATCTCATGAACCCCAAGCAGTGGCGCATAGGTGCTGATAGTTCTGGGAAACCTATCAGGTGGTATTATTGCTCACGTTGCCATTCGCTTACGAATTTAAATATACGAAATATCTGTCCAACTTACCGCTGTGAAGGGGTCTTAATACCTATCAATCCTGAGATGAAATTTCAATCTGATCATTATCTGCGATTGTACAAAGAAATTGATTTAATACCTCTTCGTGCTTCTGAGCATACGGCACAACTGACGAATGAACGTGCTTCACAACTTCAGCAGGAATTTATCGATGGAAAAATAAACGTGCTCAGTTGTTCTACAACATTTGAATTAGGGGTTGATGTCGGAGAACTGGAATCGGTATTTATGAGAAATATGCCCCCATCAGCTGCAAATTATATTCAGCGTGCCGGAAGGGCCGGGAGAAGACTTGAATCAAGCGCATTTGTGACAACATTTTGCCAGCGCCGTTCTCATGATCTGAGTCATTTTAAAGATCCCATGCCATTTGTTCGTGGAATTATTGCTCCACCTCATTGTGATATCAGAAATGAAAAAATTGTGAAAAGGCATATTTATGCCACAGCAATTGCTTCATTCTGGATGAAAAATCCTGATACTTTCAATAAAGTTTATCACTTTTTCTTTGAAGAAGAACGGGACGGTCCCGAACTTCTGAAAAACTATCTTCTTTCACATCCTGAAGATCTTATGAATTCCCTGAAACGGATTGTTCCGGAGGAGATGCAGAAACCTGTTGGGCTATGTAACTGGGAATTTGTAAATGGTCTTTATCTTGAAGATAAAAACCACCCGGACATGGGCCTTATGATAAAAGCAGCTGATACCGTGCGTTCTGATGTCGAAGGAATTGAAGAAATCAGAAAAGAGTCTTCCGAAAAGGGCTATCATACCGATTATCTCCTACGACTCATTCGTACCATTCGGAGCCAGCCAATTATTAATTATCTTTCATCCTGCAACATTCTTCCAAAATATGGCTTTCCTGTTGACGTAGTCGAATTTAAGATCATGTACCCATCAGATGAAGCAAAACAGCTCCAGCTTGAACGGGACCTTGCTATTGCTATCTCAGAATATGCGCCCGGTAGCCAGATTGTGGCAGGAGGAAATATCTGGGAGAGCCGGTACATAAAGCGAGCACCAAAACACGAATGGAGAATGTATGATTATGCAATATGTGATAATTGTCACCGATATCATCGGGTTCTCTCTGAATTAAATAAGGAACTAATTGTATGTGAATCCTGCAACGAACCGCTTGGAAGCCGGAGGGGCAGATTCATCATTCCGGAATTTGGATTTTTAACAGAAAATAAAAAACCTCGATCTGCACGCGAAAAACGACCTCAAAAGACATACAGTTCCAGGGCTTATTTTTCCGGGGAATGTGTTCCGGAAAAGAAATTAGAAGTGTCTCTTCATGGAACTTATCTACTCAGAGCAGAATCTGCCTCTCATGGTCGTCTTGGAATCATAAATAATGCCGGTTCCAGGCATTTTAACATCTGCCAGTCCTGTGGTTATGCTGTATTTGGAAGGGAGACATTGCCTAAAACGCATAAAACATCGACCGGAAGGTCATGTAATGGCCGTTTTCTGATGAATGTCGATCTCGGCCATGAATATCTAACTGATATTCTCCAGCTTGAATTTGTGGGATTTGTATCACACGATGAAGGATTCTGGTTATCACTACTCTATGCTATTCTCGAAGGGATTAGCTCCGCACTTGATATTAACCGGGATGATCTGAACGGAACACTATATCCAATTCGTGGTAAGACTAGTGAGCCTGCTCTGATTCTTTTTGATACCATTCCCGGAGGTGCCGGCCAGGTTCGCCGGGTTATTGAAAATGAGGAGACATTAAAAAAAGTTCTGAGAGCATCTTGGGAAAATCTAAACGCGTGTGATTGTGGTGGAGAAGGTGGTCATGCAAGCTGTTATGGGTGTTTAAGGAACTATTCAAACCAATATTGTCATGAACAACTTGAGCGTGGCAAAGTCATGGAATTCTTTAGATTAATGGGAATAGAAGAATTCTGAAGAATAATTTATTTAGATTTTTTAAAAATTTTGATTATCAGACGGATCAAAAACGGTTTCTTTTTTAATTGTATTGGCATCGTCGTTTCATCAGTCAGAGAAATCTGAGGCTGTTGCAATGGTGAAACAGGAGATTCTTTGGTCAGATTATTGTGTCCATACGTTTCTAATAATTCGGGGAAATTCGTTTTTTCCTTACTCTCCGAAGATTGGATAAGATTCGTTTTGGAAACTCCCTGCTGGGAATGATCTTCTGAGCTATCGGCCGGATCTGAGAACCGGTTATTTGATCCATTGTTGGTTTTTATCTCAGTGAAACTTTCTGGATTGTTTTCCGGTTCACGTATCGTCTCTTTTTCAGTCTCCTGAATAAAGGTAAATTCAGAATGATTCTCTTCTTTGACAGGATTAGGTTGCCTCTCAAGGGCAATTTTTTGCATGCCAAAATCTATCTTGCCTGTTGATTCATCGGATCCTGATACAGAATGTTTCTGAATGTGTTTGTCTGTAAAATCAGCCGTATCCGATTTTTTTGCGAGGAATGCATCGCGAACTTTATTAATAGTATCTAGTGTTAGAGAGGGAGATCTGGGAATATTCTGTTTCTTCACTGCAGGTTCTTTTGGTTGGTTGTTCTTCTGTTCTTTTCTCATCTGAGCACTAATAGATTCAGCAATCTTACCTAGGTCAGAATTTTTTTGAGACTGATCTATTAGAGATTCTGATTTGTCTGAGTGAAATTCATCTGCAATCGCTTCATTTTCTATCTGATATAACGAATTGATTCGGTTATATATCTCAGAATTCGATTGATGGTGGGTATCAGGCCTGAATATCTGATGGCTTTCAGGTGTATTGAGAGCCAAAGCAAAAGTATGAGCTAAGAGATAATCCCCCATTTCTGTCTCTGCATCAAAGCAGAAGAGTGAAGCGCTATCTTCTTGCTCATAGAGTGCAAGTGAATCAAAGACCCTTTCATAATTTGCTGTAGGGGTCTGAAACGGTGACAATTCTCTGGAACTTGTACTACCTTCAGAAAAGGATCCAATGATCATATGAGCCAGGAGATAATCTCCCATCTCTGTTTCTTTGTTAAAGTGGAGAAAAGAAGACGGATCTTCAATATCATAAAGCGACTGAATCCTTAACAATATTATATTTCCACTGGTTTCCGGGTAAAATATCTGATTCAAATTGGTATCTAAAGAATGAATTTCCAGATTATTGAACGCATTAGCCCCATAGGCATGTGCTGCGGTTATGTCAAATAATTCGTCATCTTCATCTCCTGAGAACTGGACCATACAGAGTGAGATGAGAGCTAGATATTTTTCCATTGCCTCGTCTGACAGGACGATTTTTTTATCTTTAAGAGCTATCGAGAAGGCTTGAAGAAACGACTTTAATTGATCCTGTTCTTCCGTATTTCCGGTTTCTGCGATGGACTGAAGATGGTCAATCAGTCCTGTCTCAGCTAAGGTCAGTAAAGTATCGAAGGGTGGTATTTCTTCGGAACATACTGAATAGAGGGGATCTTTAAGAATGGACTGCTGTATCGTCTTAATCCGACTTGATGACACCTCCTGTTTTCTCTTAAAAGAAAGAAGATTTTCCTCAAGTTTTTCTACAGTATCAATGTCATTTTCAATTTCTGTGAGTTTTTCTATCAAATCATCTGGCTTATTGAGAACATCCAGCTGATTTCTGATAAGCGTAATCTGTTGATTTAGATTTTCTATATCTTTTTCAATATCATCTGAATCAACTGGTTCAAGAAATGGAATTTCATTTATCAATGACTCCAGATTTTCATCTATGCCACTCAGATATTCTTCCTCTCTTTCCAGACTACGGTTTTCTTCCAGCCAATAGGACAATTCAATTGCATCTGTCGGTCGAATCAGTTCTTTTGTTACGAGAGGATAGATAATTTTTTCAAAATACTCATCCACCTGTTCCTGGGGGATAATGCCATGCATAAGAATTGGAGTGATATATTTTTTGGAACGAGGTATTTCAGCATGAAATAGTTTATTTCTGTCGATAAAATTCAAAAACAGATTGCCCAGCAGAGTATTTTTTGAAGGAGATAAATCTTTGATTTCTTCACGAATTGAATTCCAGTAAGAACCTTCGGTATAATTGAAAATCCCTTTTAAAACAAGATAACATGAGACTGATGCCGGGTACTGAATAATATTTTCCTGAAAACTACTCTCGTTTGAATAGGGAAATTCCTCTAAAATGAACGAACAGAGCATTTCAAAATCATTATTTGTCAAAGGAATCTGCCCCAGAAGGCCTACTTTTGGCACCTGATCTAAAAGGAGTGATTCACATGAATCGATAGTAGTGCAGTTTTCCAGCATCTTTTCCCCCCTAAAAGTTAGTATATCATTCTATCACGATCATGGTGCATAAAATGTTTGCCCTCTCAGAGTGCAAATACCTCATAGCCCCGTAAGGTAATCAGATAATCTGCCTTCTCAACAAGACTCTGGAACGCTTCTTCCTGCCAGTTAGGTCCGGGATTTGAACTGTTTAGTGAACGGGCTACTTCCTGTCTGAACTGTTCAGGGTAGGTGGTATGGAGTAGTTTCCAGTAATCCAGGATGACATCCTCTCTCCGGTTCAGCAGAGCCGGTTCAGGAATTTTGTCACTCTTTTTACTGTTGGCTGCGGTTGTGGCCGGCAGCAAATTCCAGAGATCATTGTTCTTCCAGTGAGCAAAGGGAAGCACATGGTCGATATTCATCGCTGATTCACTCTGAATAGGCTGTCCACTCCATACACATTCTATCGGACCGTCTTTCAGGGCGTTTTCGTAGACTTTACCGGCCAGACGGACAAAGCGTTTGTCTTCTGTCCGGGTTGTGAGTAGTCTGAGCATTGTTTCAGTATCGACGGTTTTGTTACTTTTCTGATATGTAAAGGCTGCCCACTGCTGAATCAGTGAGTCTTCACCGCTCAGATAACTGCCGAGACATTCAAATGCGTAGGAAAGATCCGCAGGAAGAGTATAGGTGCCGAAACTGTTCATGACATAGTCAGGGTCCGGCCGGGTTCCTTTGCGGATTGCCGGGCCTTTTTCATAGGTGAAGACCTGGTATTCATCCTTAAAGTGTGACTGGCCAAGGTGACGCATGGGGTTCTGGGTGATGGTGTCCCGGATGGCTTTTAAGGGTGTGAGAACTTCTCCGGAGATCTCGTCCGGAA
>Ga0222642_1000054_pt1 | contig 26882 bp, 22 predicted proteins | sample AntAcemetagen229_FD_179813 | JGI IMG/M metagenome (GOLD analysis project Ga0222642, IMG submission 179813) | Saline water microbial communities from Ace Lake, Antarctica - #229 | ecosystem: Environmental > Aquatic > Non-marine Saline and Alkaline > Saline | place: Antarctica: Ace Lake... | reverse complement strand
TCAAAGGTAATATAATTATCTGTCTGTATCTGCTTAAAGATTTTATCCTCAAGCCCCGTTAAATAAACATCTTGATCTTCGGTTTTCATAGGGGTCTTTGAGGGGGTTTTTATAGGGGTCTTTGTGCTAGAGGCCTTTGACTTTTGGCTAATATGTCATCAAAAATAGGCAACTGGTCTTGCAGGATTTCCTTGATGCCACTTTCAAACGATTTTCTGGACACTTTTGCACCTTGTCTTTATGTAACATTCGGCTTCACGCGCGGCGGCTTTTTGCCGTCGCAGTGCAAGCCGTGGTTATTTCATTTTTTATAGGCGGATTGGATTAGAAGCATACAGGTTTCCGAACTGCCTCCTGTTTCAATCAGTTTGTATCTATATGGCTTCACCGCCCACTTTCTTTTTGAATTCGTTAAAGCCATTGCAAATTCTCTGGAAGTGCAAATATATCTTTTGACGCCATCCTGAGGAACTAATTCATTGCACCCCAAGTTACGAATGTCTTTTTCTTCTTTTTTATTAGAACCCGCATTGGATGAAACGACATCGCAGACCTCGCAACGAACCGAAATGCGATTCGCAGTATCAATTATGATCAGATCATTTCCACCTGTGTCATCACTGGTCGAAGGGTGGCATTCGAGTATTGAATAACCTTTATTCTGTGGTTGCCCTGCAAACCACTCGATGGCATCGATTAGCCGCTCAACTGTAGCGATGATATTAACCACCTCGACAAATTTTTCTTCTATTTTTCCTATTAATTTCGGGTTATCGCCCCCGTGGAGTTTTACTATCGAACGCTTGACCGAACATCCCCATTTTGATTTATCGAAATCAGATGCAATAATTGTCGCCTGCGCCCGTGAAACAAGAAATTGGTGTGCCTTTCGGAGAAGGTGTATCGCATCTTCGAACTCAGTATTTTTAAATTGCTTAACAACGTGTGGCATCGCTTACCTTAAGAAATAACGAAAAAATCAGCCGGAGCATTAGCGATCGGCTGTATTGCCTTGTTGGCTAAGATTTTCTTGAAACATCCATTCGATACTATCGATTGAACGAGTAAAATATCCGCCTACAACTTGGATAGATGCAAATACATATTTTTCATCCGTGGGGAATGGCGCTGACTTTGCTGCCTCGAAAGAGAAAATTTCAACTTCTTTAAGTTTTCCCGGTGGTTTAATATTTGTAACAGGATAAGCCTTTGTTGAATAAATGACTCTGAAAGATTTAGGATAACGGCCATTTTCATCAACTTCAGTTTCATCAACTTCCTTAGCGGTATCCATGACTGGTGTGCCTTCGAAAAGCTTGATAGCTTCGAGTGTTGCCATACGCATTGCTACAATGTTCTTACCCTGGGAAATATCAAATTTCGTGAATTGGTAAACCGTTGTTTTTGGCATAAACAAATCCTCCTTATGTTTGAATGAAATAGCCAACGACGAAATCAGCGGGAAGCGTAGCGAGTCCGCTGTATTGAATGGTTGTGTGCCGCGCGCGGCACACGTCTTAAGGGTGAGCCTATACGTCCTGATTATAGAAGTCAAGGCAAGTCCCAAGCCCAGCCAGATGGAGGCGAAGGGCATAGTGTTATCACAACGGGGTATCCGGTGACGGTGCTTCGGAAGGCAGTGGCTCCGCTGAGGCGGAGTAACACAAAAGCACGGGGTGACGAACAGAAATCGAGTTAGGCGTGCATTTGCGGGACCAGCCTGCAACACAAGGTGAAGTCCTCTATCCATTATAAGCAATGCCCGTATACTCGGCACTTACGTGCTGAAAGACGTGTGTTTACCCCGGGAGGTCTTTCATGTGCCACGGGATGTCGCATGCGGCAGAAAGTGGCTGAGGGCAGGGTAACCTGCTCCGATCGCATGGAAGAAGTCAGCAGAGGGCATAGTAGCCGCAGGAGAAACGAGCCGTGAACACCACGGAGGACTCACCCCGGCGAAGGCCCGAACGGTGCCCGGACTGAACAGTACGGGTAAATGATAGTGATTAGTAGGAGCATAGTACTTATGGTTATAATGCAGCAGCCGTTTGAAATAACTGTAGCGTCTGTGCTTACCGAACGTCCGGCAAATGGTTCCCGGCTCATGGAAACAATCCTTGAACGGGGAAATATGTTTAAAGCATTAAAGCGAGTCCGTGATAATAAAGGGGCACCCGGGATCGATAACATGACTGTTGATCAGTTACCTGGATACCTCAGACGTCACTGGCTCAAAATCAGGGAAGACCTGTTAAACAGTACTTACAAACCACTTCCGGTTAAAAGGAAAGAAATTCCAAAACCGAGTGGTGGTGTAAGACTGCTCGGAATTCCCACAGCTCTGGATCGTCTGATTCAGCAAGCAATAGCCCAGATTCTGCAACAGATTTGGGACCCGACCTTTTCTGATTCCAGTTATGGATTCAGATCGGGAAGGTCTGCCAGAGGGGGTCTGGGAAAATTGGACAGGTGCATAAGTGGTAAAGTTGCTCTATAATGAGTTTCAGGAGGATAAGTATATGAGCAAAAGACCAAGAAGGAATCATGCACCGGTATTCAAGGCAAAAGTGGCATTAGAGACCTTGAAAGGGAATCAGACGATAGTTGAGCTTGCGGAGCGTTATCAAGTTCACCCAAGCTAGATTACAGAATGGAAGAAGCAGCTTTTGGAGCATGCGCCAGACGTGTTCGGCACGAATCGTAAGATTGACCAGGGGCCGGACGTAAAAGACCTTCACGCCAAGATCGGCCAACTGTCGATGGAGAATGATTTTTTATCAAGCGCGCTCGGTCGCATCGGCGATGCGAGCGCAAAGCGATGATCGACAAAGAGGATAAACTATCAGTGACACGTCAATGCAAGCTTCTGGATCTTTCCAGATCGGGGTTCTATTACACGCCCATACCTGTCAGTGCGAAGGATATGGAACTTATGCGCCAGATTGATGAGATTCATCTTATGTATCCCTTCTATGGCAGCAGAAAAATACGCACGGAACTCTGGTATCTGGGTTATGACGCAGGACGAGACAAAGTGCGTCGTCTAATGCGCTTGATGGGCATAGACGCGCTCTATGTCAAGCCACGTCTCTCATCGGCACATCCTGGGCACAAGAAATACCCCTATCTTCTTCGGGGCATTGAGATTACCAGGGCAAACCATGTATGGGCTACCGATATCACCTATATCCCCATGGCGAGGGGATTTTGTTACCTGGTAGCTATCATGGACTGGGCAAGCCGGATGGTGCTTTCCTGGCGCCTGTCAAACACACTGGATAGTGCCTTCTGTGTAGATGCCTTGGAAGAAGCTCTCTCCACATATGGCTGCCCCGATATATTTAACACGGATCAAGGTAGTCAGTTCACATCAGAGGCGTTCACTGACACCCTCCATGCTCATGGCATTTCTATCAGTATGGACGGCAAGGGCCGCTGGATGGACAATGTCTTTATCGAGCGCCTATGGAAAAGTGTCAAGTATGAGGATATTTACCTGAAGGCATATGCTTCAATGGCGGAGGTGAAAAGCGGGCTTGCCACTTACTTTGAGTTCTACAACAAAAAAAGATGGCACCATACATTTGACAGGAAGACTCCGTCTATGGTTTATTCCGATTCACTACCGCAGAAACAGGTTGCGGCATGAACTTTAACCCAGGGCAGCTTCTCACTTATGAATCCCTGTTTCCTGTCCTAAGAAACCAGACCACCTCAGCCCATGATGCTGTACTCAGGGCCAAAAGTTACCTGCTTTCAGGATATAAGCATATTGTCGATATGGATCTGTCAAAATTTTTCGACAGGGTGAATCATGACCGTCTGATGAGCAGACTGGCTACAAGGATAAAGGATAAACGAGTTTTAAAGTTAATCCGAAGATATCTGACAGCCGGAATAATGATCGAAGGTTTTGTCTCACCTTCACTTGAGGGTACTCCTCAAGGTGGCCCCCTCTCTCCGCTGCTTTCCAATGTAGTTCTGGATGAACTGGATAAGGAGCTGGAGAAAAGAGGACTCAATTTTGTCAGGTACGCCGATGATTGTGTCATATATCTCAAGAGCAGGAAAGCTGCTGAGCGCGTTATGAAAAGCATTACAAATTTCATAACCGGAAAGCTTAAACTCAAGGTCAATGAAGAGAAAAGTGCAGTCAGTCGTCCATGGCTGCGCAAATTTTTAGGGTTCACTTTTATCAGTATGTGTGGTCAGACAAAGATCCGGATTCACAAGAAGACGATTAAGCGCTTCAAGGAGAGAGTTCGGGAACTGACCGACCGCAATTGCGGTAAAAGTATGGCTCAGATAATCTATAAACTGAATCTGTATCTGGAAGGCTGGTGGAACTATTACCGCCTGACAGAAGCCCGATATATCTTTAAATCCTTGAAGGTCTGGATAATTAGACGATTACGGTGTCTTCTTTGGAAACAATGGAAGAATCCCAGAACTAAAATCCGAAACCTGCTCAAACAGGGGATATCCCACAGGCACGCGGTATTGTGTGGGAATGCCCGCAAGAAGCATTGGCGTATGAGCAGGGTTAAATGGGTGATTATCGCTTTGCCTAATAAATATTTCCTTGATCTTGGTTTATTCCTACCCGGAAGTTAATCTGCCCGATCAGCCGAACCGCCGAGGTACCGATCAGTATGCCAGGTGGTGTGGGAGGGCTCCTCAGTGATGGGGAGTCCTATCCCGATAGGGCTTATTATCCACGACGGCCATTTTTCGCTCTTGATGGTTAACAGTGCATCGAGCATTACAATCAACTCCCATAAATACACCATCATATCTAAAATGCTCAATAACAGAACCTTTGGACCACTTTAGTTCTGTCACAATGTCATAGTTTCCATTTTCTAAGTCGACACGCTTTTTACTCAAAACTAACTGAGTTGGGATATACACACTATATTCATTGATTGGATATGGGGTGCTTGAGTTTCTCACTGAGCCCTGTTCGTTGACTTCAAAGTAAAAAATTGCGCCATCATTTAGAGTTAGTTCAACATGAAGCCAGCCCTCCTTCATCATATACTTAAACTTAGAGCATTTTGACGTATAAAAACGACCACTTTCTGGAGTCCAAGCTTCTTCAATGTCTGGTCCTTGTATCGGAAAATTAACAAGATCGCCTGATTTAGAAAAACCTTTTAAGGTATTTCTGATCAACTCCTGCTCATCGAGCACTTGCTGTACTTTTTGCATTAGCAAATCTGAATTAAAAACTACTTCCGGAAGTGCCTCATGTGTGAGCTTCATTTCTTTGAGCACTTCTACAGTATAAATAGCCTCGTTATCAGTTACCTTGTGATGAGCATGGCACAAGAACATCAAATTTGATTCAGATCTTCGGTCTTCATCAGACTGACTTTCATTGTATCTTTGCCCGCCCTTTTCAGCAGCTTCTATGTGACACAACTGCGCAATGTATTCCCCATTTTGGTTTAAAATAGTGTGCTCACAACCAGGGAAAGCACATTGATTTTTGGATAAAATACAGAGTTTTTTAAGAACTTCTGCCTTTGGTGCCTTTCTCGCCATATTTAATAACTTCTCCTGTGCCCTAACGTGGTGCTCTCCGGCGCGGCAAAGCCGCGTCGGGAGCAGCACATGGTTATGCTAAATTTCTTTATTTAACTCTTCAGCGACCTTGAATTTAGGCTGTGTAATACAAGTTAAGAATCTTTGCATTATTACCTGTATAGCTGAAAGCTCCAAACTGAGTTTTCTTAAATATGAGGGATTGATTCCTGTAGGTTGAATAATTGCACCTCTATTTTGTTTGGTCCTAAATCTTGAGGTTACTGCGAGTAGTTCTGGCCCCCAAGATGCGGTAGAGCCAAGATCCCATGAGTTATGAAGAATAATATTTCTCTGTTCTGAGATCTTTTTAATACGCTTCAATAGTGACTTTACGCTCTTTCTATCGTCATCGTCCTGATTCGGCAACTCCATATAAAGAGCACCAACAAGGAGTTGTAAATCAGCAGAGGTTTTATCTCCGACAATTACAAAAGCCATGTCTTCATTACTCAAACCTTGGGAGCGGAGCATAAATATAATTGCGTAACGCATTGATTCACAAACACGCTCAAACGATAGCACAAATTCACCTAATTCCTTCAGAAATTCATTGGCTTGTTTTTCGTGCCTGTCATTTTCGTATTTTTTAATCATTTTTTATCTGGTGCATAACGTTTGGGTAACGGGCAGCAAGGGTTTCCAATAAAGTTAATTGAAGGTACACCATTTAAACATTGTTTCAACCGTTAAAAAAAACGCCACCCTTGCTGTCCGGTTCACCCGCTGGTTCGAAAAGTACTATTTGAATTTGCTTGAACGTATATATTGATTTCCTTCTATTAAATAATGTGTTGATATATCAGCGCGTTGGGTTTGAATATTATATTTGTTTCTTATATCAGTTTTTTCAGGGAATGTTAGTGTTCTACTATATACTAAAATATTATTTATTCGCATTCTCGTTGCAGCTTTACATGAATAATCCGAGCCAATAGTATAATTAAAATACTCGCTATCTTGCCCTAGAATATCCAGAAAATTTATATCTAAATCGCTAAGTATAACATCTTTAAAATATTTCCCGTTAACTTCCAATATCATTATTGAATAGTCTTCACCGATGCCAAATTCAAAAGTGATAAAACACCATTTGTTATAATTGAAACCATAGGTATTTACCTTAATATGATTTTTATATTGGTTACCATCTCTATCAAAGATTCTAAACGTTAGAGTATCAGTTTTATCAATATATAGAGAAATACGATTTCTTTTCTCATATTTTCCAAGGTCAAGTAAAAAATTTATGGAATCGTTGAGCTTATGCGGTTTCAAAACTATATGACAAGATAAGCCTCTCAAATCCTCATATTTTGAATATAGCTCAGACCTGAAGAGCTCAAGTCTAATTCTAATATCATCATAGGTTTGTAATTCAATTTTTGCACCTTCTCTATACAATATTTGTTGCGCTTTAATTCTATCAAATCCTTCATTTATACCTGCCACAAGGATAGCCTTTAGAGACTTGGGTATTTTCACACCAAACTTTTCGTTTACATAATCCCTATTTATGCTATCATCAAAATATTCAATATAATCATGACATTGAGACACATAATCTCGCAATGCACTATAGAATTCCACTCTTCGTTTTTTGTTTTTAAGAATATTTGTATCAGGTCTTTTTATTTCAAATATTTCCCAAGTTCCATCATCTTTCTGCACAAGAAAATCTGGTTCAAATATTTCTCCATCTTTATTTTTTAATTTGGGCTTTGGAATTACAGTTTTATATCCATAAGAAGTAAAGACAATTTTGTTATTCTCAAGCCATTTTTGGAAATCATCTTCCTTATAGTTCTCATCCTTTTGAATTCGTGATAACTCATTAATGGCATTTTCAAATTCCTTGCGTTCCATCATTAATCATTCCTACTTTCTAACGCTGCTAATCAGCCGCGCGGTTTTTTTGCGTCGGCTGAATTAGCCTGGTTGTGCTTTCTTTAATTTTGAAAAGGGAATTCATGCTTTGATCTCATGTCCATACTTCTGACGATACCATCGTATCCGGGGAATAGACGTGATGCATCAATCCCCTCTTTAGACAATAACCAAAGCAACTTACCAGCCTCGCTTTTCGGCAGTGTAAAATGAAACATGACTGGGGCGATCTCCTTTAGTGGACTTTCTGGAACTTCCATTTCAATCAATTTATCCAGCGGGTTTCGTGACGTCTTGTCTCCCTTAACGATGCGTTCAATAAAGTCAAAAGTAAATAAACCTCTCTGTGCATGTAGGTTTGGGTTTGAAGCCCCTGGCGCTCCAGCAATGTGAATAGGCAACTTTTTGTTTTTTTCTATACTTGAATAATCTGTTGCAATAATAAGGTTAACACGATGAAGTGCCCAAACGGATAGACATTTCTCATTTTCAACCTCATTTTTCGAATGTGCGGCATCTTCCGCTGCAAAATAAGCGGCAATATAAGAAGAGTAGGTCCAATCAAGCAGACGAGTGGGCAGACCATGATGTCTCGCTAAAGCCATAAGCGGGATGATGTCATTAATGGGCCAAGTCAAATTCAACTCCGATAGAAGATCCTGGGCGATTGTTGCTGCGCGAACATTACTGCGATATTGATGTAATCGTTCTCGCCACTCAGAGGAATCATTTGGTATCGATAAGCCGTTTCGATCCGAAATGCGGATGAAATCCCACAAAAGATCCAGTTCGGCCATGACTTGGCATTCAACAAGATCAATGTTTTGACGAACATGTGGTGATGACCGGGATAGCCTCAACAACTTTTCTTGATCAGAAATTCTAAGCGCAGATGGGAGAAGTTGATAATCAGTGTCATCGCCGTGCCCTCGATAGATCCAATCGTAATCAGCAGGTATTCGCTCAAAGAATCGGCCTCTTGGAGAAATAGCATCCATAAACTCGATTGCTGTCGAGCATTGGATATGGCTTATGACAGTATTCTTTTCCACTATATTTTCCGTTTATGACGAGCAGTTTTCGTGAATGCACAACGCTGAATTAACACGCAGGCGGTGCCTACCTAATAAATTTAATTATAGATAAAAATGCCTCAAACCTTTAAAGGTTTTTTCGGCAGGATAGTAGCCTGTCGTTGTTTAATGAGTTGTTATCGAAACTCCCTAAATATTATGAGGCAGAATTTCTAAATGAGCTCCTGATTCTTCGGTTGTATTTACTTTTACTTTACTTGCCTCCAAACTAATAATGCATGAATCCCCTCCAGGTGCATTTTTAAAGACTGTTTCATTTAATGCGTCTTGTAGTCTTTTTAAAAAATTATCAATATCTGGACCATAAGGGAAATCTGGTGGATACTTATCCGGGGGCAATAGGAAAGTTACTCTTAAAGTGCAGGGACCATTTACATCAGGCAAACCTTGAGTTTGTTCAATTATTGCGTTCGTCCATTCTTTTGGCCCATTAACGTTTCCTCTCGTTTTTGCCTTTGCATAAGGGATACCAGAAATTCTAACATTTATATATTTCATATTCTCCTTTAAATCGATAACGACTAAAGTCAGCGGCTGGCCAAAGACCTTGCCCAACAGGCCGCCGCGCCCCTTCTAGTCCGCTGAACTTTTTGGTTATGCAACTCCAATTTTTTCAATATCCTTAAAAATGGTTTGGATGTACTCCAGTTCCTTAAGATTAAAATTGATTTTGCATTTTTCTTTTTTCCCAAACACGTCATTAACTTCGAAAAAACCTCTTATTGTATCGCTAACAATTAAAGGGTCAAATGACTTGTCACCAAAACATTCATAGATGTAATAAGCCATACCGGAAATGCTACAGCCTGCGTCAACCATTGTATCGCCACCAAACATTAAGCCTTTTTGGCCTAAGACAGGATAGTGTTTTGTAAATGCTTCATTTTCCCAAGATGGTTCAGGAATACTCATTGGTTTTAATTCAATTTTTCTATACCTGGCTGACCTGATTTTAAGTCTCCATCTTTCAAGTTGGACTTTTCGAAGCCCTTTATTAGCAATTCCAATATACAGCAGGAATCCATATCGTCTGGTTTTATGCCCTTGAAATTCGCCCTCTGGCAGACGAAACCACCATTGATAAACTTCTGGGTGTACGGCACTTGGTTTTAAAACCGGACGATCCCTCATATAAGAGCGGAGTAGCATCAAGCCATTGATGACCGCAAGAGCCAGAGCAGATATTTCAAGTAAAGCTTTCACATTTATCCTTATTGAATAGAATGCATAACGTTTAGGATGAGCAGACCCCGAAGGGGCAAGGCCCAAAGGGCCGCAGTTCCGGTTAAGCCGGAATTCTGCTCGATCCATTGGTTGAACGATACTAATTGCCGCCATGGAGTTTTCTGAAAAGTTATCCAAGCCTTCAAAAGGGCCAGTTCAGGGCTCCCGGCGTACTTCCTTGCTCTGGGAAAGGTGATCCGGCCCCGAAAGTGCAGTGAATGGGCAGAAATAATCTCCATAAACAGGGCAAACCATCTCACATGAACACACTTCCCCACTAGATATCAAAAAACGATTTAAAAAGATCATGCCGCCCTCCTCATCGGTGGTGCATGGCCGCGATGATACACATAGATTGTTCTCAAAAGCGCTCCACAACGGGGGCAAACAATGCCCTGCCATTCAGGAAACATCCGACTAAGTAATTCCTGCACACTGGGCAGTTCCGTCAAAGGCTCGTATGGCGGTTGCCCCAGTCGAGCCCGGGCATCATCAAGCTTGCCACGGCAGTTGGGATGAAACAGGCCATAGGAGCGTACCACATGGGTGCCTTTTTCAGGAACATGGCTGAGCACACGACGGATGAATGTCTGTGCAGTGAAAGCAAAGGTACGATTGGTATGTTTATCAGGATGGGCATAGGCAATCCTTACATTCTCTCCGTCGTAACTGACGATGCGCTTCTCAGAAATCGGACCGCGTCTAATATAACGGCCCACGTATTTGTATGTCCCCTCGGCATGTTCATAGGCCGGTTCGATATCCGCATGCCATCTCTTTCTTCCAACTTTGTTGATAATATTTAGACACTGTTGGACGCTCTTTCCAGCGGGTGGAACCAATACCTGTTCCTTGGTCTTGCCGCGGGGACTCACTTCTTTGAAGCCTTCTCGAAGATAGGCCAGAAACTTGCCCCGAAACTTCGATGCCAGCACCGGTGTAGGGAGAAGAAATTCACCATTCGCCGCTATCCATCTGCCATCCGGGGCCAAGCCACCGGCAGTCATAATAAAGTGGAGGTGGCAGTGTTCCTGCATTTCATCGTCCCAGCTCTGAAAAACGCCAATGGCGCCGGGAACCGCACCAAGCCAGTGAGGATCACGCAGGAGTTCCCGTAATGTGTGCCAGGCACCTCGCAACATAAAATCAGTGAACATCTTACGATTCCAGCGCCAGATACAGTGAAGCTCGTGATCTATGGTAAAAATAATGTGAAAATATCGGCATGAAAGGGCCTGGAGTTTCCTCCGCTGAAGCCACAGCTCCGTTTCGATCGCTCCGCATAAGGGGCAGCTTCGATGTTTGCATGAGTTGCATAGAATGATCCGGTAATCCCCATTGGGGCATTCATCAACATGATATCCCTGTTGCGCTGTTTGGCACGTCTGTATGTTCCAGGCAGCCCAACGACGCTCCCGATTACTTACCGGTCGCTCTGACGCATACCGTTCATAGTGATCAAGAAATATCCTCTGGACTATCCCTGCCTTCATCATTCCCGCCCCGGCTTTGCCTCGGCTTTAATATCCTTCAATAGCTCCCCGGCCTTTTCTTCTCCAAACTCTGCAACCATCTGATCCCACATCTCAGAATTGCGTATCTCCTCCTGAACGTTCGCTGTCATACGCTCAGAAAATTCCTTCAAAAAGCCTCCTTCCGTTACCTTCCTCTGCCGCTTGATTCGCTTACCCTTGCTCATGTATATGTTCCTGATGATGAAATCATCATTCGTTCAACCATTGATTATCAGGCAAACTCGCTCTGATATGATGATATTGAGCGCATTTTCGGGCATATTTGCCTTGCCTCAATATCTTCAATTTTGTTATTATTTTTCAAATAAAGGGTGCTGCCCTCTAATTTCCCTCGATCCTAACCCATCGACGCCGAAAACCAGCAACATAGTCAAGCATTCGCACTACCTGCCGCCTGTTGATTTTCAGTATGGACCTGTTCATATACCTGCTTGAGCAACTGTTTCCCCACGACCTTCTGAAAATCTTTTTCGTTAAGGTATCTGGCCGTTATATCTTCGTTCTGTTCCATGCGGTCGATGAATAGACCTTCAAGGGCTTTCAAAAACACGTAACCGAAATTCTCCATGCTATTAGCCATCGCCACCTGCCTCAGCTCTGAATCGGCCATTGCGTCTTCTCGAATGGAATCAAAGAACAACTGGTCTCCGGGTTTGAAGATCGTACCGAACCGTTCGTTGAGGATATCGATAAGCTGTGAGAGCTCGACCTGCTCACCATGGCTGACGCCCGTTCCCACTTCCGTAGGCCCATATACCGGCGTAACCTCACCTGATTGCATTGTTATCGATCCTTCACTTATCTTCTGGAGGCGATAGTACTTGAGCGCGATTTCATCATCAAAATGGTACGTGGGCCCCAGGTCCCTCTTCGGTAGTTTTGTCAGCAGGAACCGTATATATGAATACAGTTTCTCCAGATCAGAGTCCTGGAACGGGATCACCTGCGAGAGAAAAGCATAGAGGTTCCTATAGGCCGTAAGCCATCCCCGAAACTCTTCTTGTGTTTCTTCGTCAAGCTCTTTGAATCTGTTTACTGCCGGATCAATACACGCATTCATCGTGGCATGGTCCGCCGATGTTTGTCGTTCCCTTGGCTTATAGAATACCTTGCTGAACTCCTCGACTTCGCCCTTGTAATATACCTGCTCCGCATCCAGCTTGGCCTGTAATTCATAAAGCTGTTCAGCCTTGGCCTGTTCGCCGATTACAGTTTCTTCGTAGTATGGCTGGAAGGCGTCGAGTATTTCCTGGGTCTCGTTTACAAAATCGAGCACGAAAGTATCCTCTTTGCCCGGATGCATCCGGTTGAGACGCGAGAGGGTCTGCACTGCCTGGATTCCTGCCAGTCGTTTGTCTACATACATCGTATGTAAAAGGGGCTGATCAAATCCCGTCTGGTATTTCTCGGCTACCAGAAGTACCTGGTACTCATCGGTGCCGAACTTTTCGGGAAGTTCCTTTTCCTTGATACCCTTGTTCATGCCGACTTCGGTATACTCTTTGCCGGGCATGTCGGGGTCAATAACCGTCCCTGAGAATGCCACAAGCGTCTTGATTCCTGTGTATCCCTTCTCGGTGATGTACTTATCAAAGGCCTGTTTGTAGCGAACCGCATGGAGACGGGAAGAGGTCACCACCATGGCCTTTGCCTTGCCGCCAATCTTGTGCCGTGTGAAGTGCTGAAAATGCTCCACCATGACCTCGGTCTTCTGGGCGATGTTGTGGGGGTGAAAGCTCACAAACCGGGCCAGGGCACGCGCCGCCTTTTTCTTGTCGACTTCGGGATCGTCTTCGATAGATTTGATCAACCGGTAATAGGTCTTATAAGTCGTATAGTGTTTAAGGACATCCAGGATGAACTTTTCTTCGATGGCCTGACGCATACTGTAGAGATGAAACGGACAGGGTTTTCCATCCGGGCCGGGCTGGCCGAAGACTTCAAGCGTCTTGTGCTTTGGGGTAGCAGTAAAGGCAAAAAAGCTGATATTCGGCTGTTTTCCCCGTTTCGCCATCGTACGGAGAATCTCCTCTTCGTTGTCCGGCAGACCGTCTTCTTCGGCTTTGGCCTTTGCCGCTTCCTTGATGGCTGTACCCGCCAGAACACCCTTGAGCTCCGTGGCGCTTTCTCCCCCCTGGGAACTGTGGGCCTCGTCGATGATGACGGCATACGTGCGAGCCGGCAGTTCGCCGATCTTTTCCGTCACAAAGGGAAATTTCTGGAGTGTGGTGATAACGATGGGCGTTCCGGTAGCGAGGGCCTCTGCCAGTTGTGACGAGTCGACATCGATCTTCTGTACAACCCCCGACTTATGCTCAAACTGATAGATTGTGTTCTGCAGCTGCTGGTCGAGGACAAGACGGTCGGTGATGACGATCACCGAATCGAAGACTTTTTCATCTTTATCATTGTGAAGGGAGGAAAGGCGATGTGCCAGCCAGGCAATGGAATTGCTCTTTCCACTTCCGGCTGAATGCTCAACCAGATAGTTGGTACCAACTCCTGTATCCCTTGCATCTGCCACCAGTTTGCGCACCGAGTCGAGCTGATGGTAGCGGGGGAAGATCATGGTTTCCTTTTTGATCTTCTTGGCGCCGACCTTCTTCTCTTCAATCTGAAGATGAATAAAACGGGCCAGGATATCGAGAACGCTGTCATGTTGCCACACCTGTTCCCACAGGTATGCCGTCTTGTATCCATCAGGGTTCTCTGGATTCCCCGCTCCGGTACCATTCCCCAGATTGAAAGGCAGGAATCGTGTGGCATTGCCTGAGAGCCGTGTGGCCATGTAGACCTCATCGGGATCAACGGCAAAATGCACGAGGGTTCTTTTCTTGAATTGGAAGATCAGGTCTTTCGGATCGCGGTCGCGCTTGTATTGTTGAATGGCGTTTCGCCATGTCTGGCCGGTCATGGGATTTTTGAGTTCAGCCGTGATAATCGGAATGCCGTTGAGGCTGAGGACCAAATCCAGCGTGTTGTGATATGCAGCGCTGTAGGGAAGCTGCCGCGTCACAGTCAACCGATTGGCCGCATAGAGCTTCTGTGTCTCGGGATTGAGACCGCTGGCTGGTGCAAAATACGCCGCACGGAAGAGCTTGCCGAAGCATTTGAAGCCATGCCTGAGAACCATGAGACAGCCTTCATGATCCGAGTTCAACGCGCGACAGAGATCATCGAGGAGCGTCGCTTCAGCCTTGTCCTTCTTAAGGTTCTTGAGATATGCCCATTCCTTTGGTTGGGTATGCTGGACGAACTCCAGGAGCACAGTCGGATCAAGACCCCGCGCGGGGTCGAAGGTCTCCTTATCACCTTTGCAGTACCCTGCCTTCGTGAGCAGGTGATTTTCAATCGCGGATTCAAAGGCCATTTCTGTGTGCTGTCCCGGCATCAGGCAACCTCCTTCCTTACATCGATCTTGCCCGTTACGGCGGCAGAAATGAGAGCAGTGCGGTATTCCCTGAGCTTGTCGATAGAAATTTGAACCTTACTGATCAAAGCGTTCGTTCGCTCTGCTTCTTGGTCGAGAACTGACACGATAACAACCTGTTCAGAAAGCGGTGGGCAAGTTATTGTGAGAGCCTTTGTGTCTTCCTGATTGATAATTGGGAGCGTTGTAAATTTTCCGCAACAGTAAATATATTCACGTATAATTTTAAGAAAACATGTCAAAAATTTTGGAGTCATTTGGGAATTACAAACAATGGCATTTATCTGTTGATTGCAGGAAGAGGGCTCTCGCGATAAAGAAACTTTGCCTATTGTGGCCCCGATCCCAATCATCATGACTGTCATTGCAGGAAATATTCTAACCTCTTTTTTCCCTATATCTGAAAGTTTGCGAGATGATTCAGCAAGAAAAACATCATCATGGAAATCGCTCGGAGTGTACCAATTGAAACCATTTTCATCAAAATGCATTTCTTCTGCACCGGACGGTGTACCACCTGTCTTAACAGTCCTTGCAATCCAGCGTATAGCCTTCACATCCCAATGCTCTGGGATCTCCCCCAGCCACTCGATGCCGGAATCCTTCATCTTTACATCGGGACTCAGTCCCTTTGTAACTGCATGGCTGATAAGGGCGGTGCGCTTTTCCTGCAAGAGTTCAATCTGCCGCTCTTTTTTGGCGATCAATGTGTCGATCCGCTCCGTCTCGCGGTCAAGGAAAGCGGCGATAGGCTTTTGTTCATTTGAAGGTGGCACTATTACTCTTACACTACCAAGCATTGATCTGCTTACGCGGTCCCGTGTTCCACCGCGACAAGTGGCGCTCATCCAAGCCAGATAATTCTCCCCCGACATTGCGTAGACTACAAAACCAGGATCGACGTCATCAGCTGCCTTCAATATGCATACATCGACCGAAGTGATCATCCGCGTTCCGAGGTCTGGGGCAAGGCAAGCTCGGCCAACAGGATCAGCAAGCCGGCATATCAGAACGTCACCAGGGAGAATCTCTGTGCAACGTAATTCGTGGAAAGTTTTGTCATCAATATACCGGAAGCCCTGCTCTCTGTATGAGCCAATCCCAATATTGCCGGTCTGAATCAACCGGATACCTTCATCTCGGATGTAGGGTGACTCAATCCAATCACCATCGGTAAATGTTTTGTAGCCTGTTCGTGCAAAAGAACGTATTGGGGCCACCTCCCAATGTTCGGGTACATCCCCCAACAACTCAATACCGGAATCCTTATATTCTGGATACCTCTTCCACTTCATCCCGCCACCTCCGCCAGCATGTCGGCGATCTCCTTCTCGATAAGCCGAAGGTCTGTCTCAATCTCTTCCAGCGGCCGCGGAGGTGTGTACGTATAAAAATAGCGATTGAAGTTGATCTCGTAGCCGATCTTGGTCTTGCTCTCATCCACCCAGGCATCGGGAACATGGGGCAAGACCTCGCGGTCCATATACTCGTGGATATTCTCCTTGAGGGATACGTTTTCATAATCCCGCAGTTCCGGGTCCGGCTCGGAGTTGCCCTTGCTGTCGGTGCAAACGTCAGCCGTTTCGTCTCTCTCGGATAAGGCCATCAGAATCGCCTTGAACAATGGTGCCGGAAGCACAATCTTTTCTCCTTTGAAAATCGCCTTCATCCGTGTGCTGAACACATCACGGTTATTGACAACTCCAAGTGGCTGCAATCCTTTCAGCGCCTCAAGTATGGCCTCCTGTTTTCTCTTACCTTCAGCGATTTCCGCCTCAGCCGCCTTGGTGTCCTTGCGTTTTCTGCTCGTGGCAAGGGTGACGAATTGTCTTGCCTCTGTTACCCTGGTAAGGCGTTCTTCGGTAACTGCAAAGTTCAGTCTCAGGGGTCGCTCCACGGTGATACGATGATAGCCAAAATCACTGTTGTCAAATATCCTTACGAACGTTCCCTCTTTAAAATCGCCATATAGCCGGGTAATCTCGGCAATATGATCGGGCTTTCCATTATTGCCGCTGCCGTCACCGATCTCATGGCGTTTGTTGCCGAGGCTCTTTCGCATCTTGACAAAAAAGGTGGTGGCATCGATGAGCTGGATCTTGCCGCGCCGGTGCTTTTCCTTTCGATTGGTTACTATCCAGATATAGGTACTGATGCCGGTATTATAGAAGAGCTGGTCGGGCATGGCGACAATGGCCTCAAGCCAGTCATTCTCAATAATCCACCGGCGGATATTGCTCTCACCTGACCCGGCTGCCCCCGTAAAAAGCGGTGAGCCATTGAATACAATGCCCAGACGTGTTCCACTCTCTTTCGATTTTTTCATTTTGCTGATCATGTGTTGCAAGAAGAGAAAGGATCCGTCGTTGATGCGGGGAAGCCCTGCACCAAAACGCCCGCCGTAGCCCTGCTCCTCATGTTCCTTTTTGATGGATTCCTCCTCGGGCTTCCATTCCACGCCGAAGGGGGGATTTGCCAGCATGTAGTCGAAGGTCTTCCCGGACATGTAGTCTTCCGTGAAGCTGTCGCCACGCCTGATGTTCTCCATGCTCTGGCCCTTGATCATCATGTCGGAACCGCAGATAGCATAGGACTGCTCATTATAGTCCTGACCGAAGACCTCCAGCCGGGCATCGGGGTTCAGTTCACGGAGGTAGCCCTCAGATACTGAAAGCATACCACCGGTTCCACATGCCGGATCGAAGAGGGTCTTGACGATTCCCTTGGTGGTCAGGATATCGCTATCGGGAGCAAAGATGAGATTGACCATCAGACGAATAACTTCGCGTGGTGTGAAATGGTCCCCCGCTTCTTCATTGCTTGCCTCGTTGAACCGCCGAACAAGCTCCTCAAATATGTACCCCATCTCGATATTGGGCACCTCATCCGGATGGAGATCGATCTCACAAAATTTTTTAACAATGAGAAACAGGCGATCTACCTTGTCGAGTTTTGCGATATGTTCCTCAAAACCGAAGTGATCGATGATATCCCGAGCACGACCTGAAAAACTCTTGATGTACTGCGTAAGATTGGCCGCAATGTTCTCCGGATCACCAGTGAGCTTCTCAAAAGTAAAACGACTCGTATTATGAAACGATTGCCCGGCAACCTTGTTGAGAATTGGTTCAAGATTTTTGACCTTGCCACCCTCCATATTCTTGAGTTTCGCAAGAACCGCATCCTTGGTCGGTTCAAGAACGCAATCCAGCCGCCGTAGCACAGTCATTGGAAGCATAACGTCTTTGTATTGATTCGGTCGGTACGGCCCTCGGAGAAGGTCAGCTACCGACCATATAAAATTGGCTCTTCCATTAATTTTGCTCATTATAATCGACTCCTTTTGTTATGAAATGCTAATTCTCATTAAAATCAGGGTGGTTCAATAGAGAAATCTTTTCATATTTGACATAGCTGGGTTTGACCATTTTCAACCTCCTGAATGATTTGTCCCAGTTGATGTTTGATATAAACTACCTATAAGAGTTTTAAAAGGCTATTTTTTAAAATCACTCGCTATACTCGCACACAACTCAATCGCGGAATAACAAAAAGAAGAAGCAAAGCTTAAACTCGTATCATCTTCCTGGTGTTGTCCAAAATCGCCCATTGATTGAATATGATCCACTAGGAGATATGTTGGTTTTGTTACATATTTTGAAACACGTTGAGCCTTCTGGGTACCTGTTATCATCCGTAGAATAAAACATTGTGTCCCCAGTGGCCGAGGTAGTCTTGTAAAAGGTTGGCCTTTCCTATCACTTGGCAAGATTTCTTCTGCATGCTTCCACTCTTCAAACCATTTTGAAGGTAAGGTCTGATCGTCAAGAAGTTCAGCTTTCCAGATTAAAGCCAGGGCGCATTCTGCAATCCGCCGCGCCCAAACCACCGATTCCTTTGGTGATGGAGACAGATCCCGGATAGCATTTTCAACATAGCTGCGCAGTTCAGGATCAGCACCCGTCACCTGAGACAAGCGCAATTCCAACAAAGACCTGACGTTCTGTTCAAACCGTTCATTATCCCCAAAAAGGCGCCTGAGATTAGCGACCCCTTCAGCTTTATTTTGTGCACACTTTTCTAAGAGCCGACACGTTATTTTTATTTTGTTTCCAGACTCTTTGATAAACCCCCGCATTTCTAGCGCCCTAAATCTCTCAGCTGGAATCTCCTCTGCAACAATCACCTTACCCTCTGCCAGGTGCACAAGGTCTGCCTGCATATCCACCGAACAATCATCCCAGAGCGTTTCCAGCAATTCTTGGTGGTTACTTAGGACTTGTTCTGCGGCCTTATCAATTTCCGCTTTGGAGATACAAGCACCATCCTTTGAATAGTTCCATCCCTCTCTCAACAGAGCACTGGCCAATAAAGGGGCACCGCCTGTCCAGTTGCTTAGTTCTTTCTGGGCAGATGAGTCAAAACTAATTTTATGACTGCTAAAGGGCTTAATAAAGCCCTCCCAGTCGTGACCATCAAAGTGGCCAACGGTTAAAGGTGTATCATAAAATATTTCCCAGAAATCAGAGGTGCGAGACTCCTCAGACTTACATAACTCCCGCAACCGCCCTCTGCTGCCGGTTACAAGTCTCAGGCTGGAATATAGGGCAAAACTTCGCATTATATCCCAGAGATTCCTTGAAATAGACGAACTTGCAAGAACATGGTCAAAACCGTCAAGTATAACGAGAAGGCGCTGGCCTTCATTCTGAAGCTCATCAAAGAGAAGTTCGATTAATTCCTGAACACCTTCTCCTGTTTCTTCCAGAAAATCCGCATAGCCAGGCCGTAAAGCCTTCATGGATTTTTTCAAGACGGTAGCAAAAGAATCTAAAAAGTCTGCGTCAGTTGCTGGTGTCCCGTGTCGTAGGTCCCAATAAACTGAAGTGAGATAATGATCATTAGTCTTAGAAAAATGGTCCCCAAGATGCTTCAAGATTACTGTCTTACCGTAATGCTTTGGCCCGACAATTGTCAGATGGTCCGGGGTTTCTTTGGTAAGATGTCGACATATTTCTGCAAAGAGATCCTTGCGACCATACATTGCTGCTATCTCGGTCCCTAATATACTGTATGGATTTGTCATATAATTTCTTTTTCCCCTTCCTTGACAGCCCGGTTGCGTTGTTCAGAAGAATCAATATGTTGTTGTATCCAACGGGCCATAAGTGGCACTCCAACATGGTAAATTGCTTCGGCAGGGCTTGTATCAAGTTTTAGTAGTTCAAGTTCCAGCAGAAAATCTATATCTTGGTTGAGTTCTTTTCCCGCAAAAAACACACCCTCCTTTTCAAGTATGGTTTCCATCAAGCTGAAAGAAATTGGATCTGAGTTCTCGGCAAGTCTCACAGCCAGAGCCAGAATAAATCGCCGCCTCTCTGTTCCAGCATAATCCCATAAGGTACGGAAATGTTCATTGTCAGCAACCATTTTTGCTACTGCCTCTTCCACCAAATCCATAGTGATAGAACGCTGGCCTCCGCTGGCTGCCTGTTCGAATATTCTGCTGCACAGAGATTGAATAAGAAATGGATGACAAGCACAAAGGTGTACAATCAGATCCAGTGCTGCCGGGACAAAATGGAGGCGTTTGGCAACCGGGGTGGTAACCAGCGATTGGGCCTCTTTCAGTGACAAGGCACTGATACTAATACGGTATCCAAATCCAAAGAGCGCGGACCAGTATTCATCACGTAGCCGCTTAATACGCTTTGAACCGGTCAGGAGGGCGGAAAAATTGTAGGTATGCAATAGATACCGAATATTTTCCGGGGTTGAGGGGCTGGTAATCCCCGCATCAATGCCTTCCTGGAGTTTGTCAAATTCATCGAGCATAAGCAGAATATGTCTGGGTTTGACTGCCTCAATAACTTCTTGCAGGTAGAGCTCGAATGTTTCTAGTGGGGAATCAGCATTAAAGGCTTTGCTCAAGGCCTTGAAAAACTGTGGTTCAAATTTCTCTGCAGGGTCAAGCGGTGGTTCTCCTGGCACCCAAGTTGGAATGCCTATTTTATAAACTTTACGGCCGATTTCCCTGGCCATCAACCGAAATATCTCCTTTGTGGAGAGCCCGGTGCTACCCATTTCACCTTTGCCTGCTTGGAAGGAGCAGTCTACTACAACCCATTCCGGTAATACGCCTTCAGCCCCCAATCTTCGTAGGATAGAAGTCTTTCCCGTTCTTCTATTCCCTTCCAGGAGGATAACATTTGCTTGATGGCTAGTGTTTAGCTGCCGTTTAATCTGGTCTATAATATTCTTACGTCCAAAAAACATTTTCTCACGATCAACAGGAGTACCTACGATATAGGGGCTTGTGCCAATATCCTGTTTGATTGTTGACCTAATTGAACAGACTTCAATTGATAAGGGGACCGCATTTTCAATTAAATCTCCATCTATCCTTGAGCCTTTCCAGCTAACCTCAAAATTAATCTTCCCTGGTAGGTGTGAAGGGATCATAAGGGGGACGGAGATTTCTCGACCTACATCAAAAAAAGGAATCTTCTCCTCACCAAATTGTGGTTTTGTTACAATTTTAAATTTGCGAATAGGCATCAGAGATTGATTGCTAATAAGAAGACTTACTTCCTGGTCCAGACCAGTATTTATCAAATCGGGCTTAAGACTTATTGCTACAGAAATACCTGCCAGCAAATCTTCTTTTTCATCTTCAATGACGTTTAATAAACTGTAAGTTACCGTTTTCACTCCTTCATCAAGATCAAGTTCATTATTGTCAAGATATTTTTCTATCAGTGTTGAGGACTCACTAAGCAATGTGTAACGTGTTGGACTGGCAGGAATGTCATTTATACCTAATAACATGTGTGTTGCATGCACTATCCTTTCAAGCCAATACTCCATACTTCCAGGTAATTCTCTGCTTAGAAACCCCTCTTTTTTGTTTTGCTGTTCATGTAAACTCTGAACAAACTTATCCAATAAAGCTAACCTTTCCTTCTTTTTTGTTTTGGTATAGGTTAAAATATTTTTTACAATTTCTGAATGTTCCAACCACAACAGTACTGGATGTTCCTCGCTTTTCGTCAGGATATAGAAAAGCTCATGGAGGGCATTTCCTGGCCTTACTCTCTCCATCGCAATAACTTGTCCCATGACATGGAAACTTGGCAGGGGGAGAGGCAGATTTCTGAGGTTTTTTATGGAGAGATGCTGTATTGTTGAGCCACGGGCGTGTCCTCGCAGCCATTCGCTATAAGTTTTAGAGCGAAACAAACAAAGGAGATATTCCGATAACAACTTAGAGACATGCCTCTCTTGTCGAGGTCTAATAACTGCAACACTCTTCGCTGTAGCAGCCTTTTTGAGATCGTTGCCAACCACCCCAACCTTACCTATGGTGCCGGATAAGGATAACAGCACGTCATCTTCTCTCAGCAACATTTTTTCTGTTAGCCTTACCATGCCTGACTCAGCCAAAAACAACGAAGGTTGTTGAATGCCTTTTGGGGTTATGTCCGCTACACGAACGAGACCGGCGATTGTTCCTTTATTATCGCTCTCCGAAGTTATAGAATTTTGATTGTATGAAATGCCGGTAAATATATCTGCTAAAGAATCAAGGGTTGCCAGTTCAATACTGGAATCAACCTTTAGAATCGATTTGATTTTTTTATCAAGTTCATCGGCACCAGTGCGTTTGACAACCAGATCCCAGCCTTTCATTTGGATTGCTTTGAGCGATGTTTCCCATAAATCTGCGTCAAGCTTCCCGGAACGGAATTTTTCTGCCGTTGCCCGAGCCTTGTTTGAAAGAGCACTCAATCCAGAACGACTAGTTGTTGCCTTATCTTGTTCAGACAGTTTGCCTCTGATTAACATGAAGCGCAAAAATGCCGCGGGTTTTTCCTTATGAAACATCAGAAGATTTGTTTTGATGCCGGTATGAGGCAAAAAAGCTCCTTCCGGCAGAGAGATAACACCTTCAAGCCGAAAATCGGTCAGAAGTTTTTTTCGTACTTTAAGGGCTTCTCCGGTTCTAAATAGCACACCCTCTGGTACTGCAACTACGGCTCGTCCTCCAGGCCGCAATGCGGCCATGATATGTTGAAGAAAAAGAACGTCACCTAACGTTGATTTTATTGGAAAATGGTATTTTTCAGCATGAGAAATTCTCATGCCAAAGGGGGGGGTAGCCAAAATGCAGTCAAATTTACCGTCTACAGAAGACTGGGTGGCATATCTTTTCAAGCCGTCCGCCAGTTCCAGTTTGGGGTTGCCAATGCCCATCAAAACAATTCTGGTGAGGCCTGTCACATAGGCATGGGAATTTATTTCAACACCCGAGATAGCGTTTTGCTGCATTTCGGCCCAAACCTTGTCCGGCATTTGCCTTGCTGTTTGTTTCATACGTCTAGCGCAAGCAACCAATAGTCCGCCCTGGCCGAAGCAGGGATCATAAACTCTGTCGCCCGGTTGCGGGTTAGCCAGTTCCACCATCAGGTCAATAATGGGCTGGGGGGTAGAAAACTCAGCTGACATGGTCTTAGATCTTGATTGACGTGAGACTTCGTCAAGGAGTTGTCCGGCAGTCTCCCGATCATTCTCAGAGCTGAAGTCAAATTGGGTAGCAAGATTTATTAGCGCCCTAGAAATATAGGACTCCAGATCGGAAAGATCTGCTAATACCAAGGCAAGTTGCTGGAGGTTTTGACCATAAACTGTATCACGACAGGCAGAAAGACCAGGCAGCAGAACATTGGTAAAATAATGTTGCAGGTCTTCACCCTTCAGGTCCTGCCATACCTGCCAACGCAGGTTTTCTGGTAATGCAGATTTAATGCTTACATCGTCAAAGGCTGCCGTGGCCTCCGGCTTAGTATGAATGGAGTCTACCCAGCGGAGATATAACAGAGCTGCCAGCGACGCGCCCACAGATAGCTGGGAGAGAGGCAGCCTCCCCCGCTGGCTGTCCAGAGCTTTCCAGAGTTCCTTGATCTGTTTTATGGGATTGGATTTCAACATATTTTGAGTTTCCCAGTAACGACCTTGCGGAGGATGGATTCACGAAGTGCGTTAGCCCCCAATGCAACACACGACATGCTAGCACGAAATTCATTGACAGCGGAATCAGCAATGATCGTCTGGAATTTGTCGTCCATTGACTCACCGGCTATATTCACCAAACCAAGTCCGATTACTACTCCCCGATTCCATCCCCATCCTGCTTTTTTTAAGAAAGGTTCTATTCGCGCTTTGCATGTTCTGTTTTCGTTCCTACTCATAATAATTCCTTTGGCAGCTTGTTATATGACAAGAGCAATGTACGTGCCAAACTTATTCCAGACCGTATTTCTTGAGCCAGTTAGTCAGGGTCTGATAGCTCGAAAGCCCCAGCGTTATTGAGGTTTTTGTCTTGTTACCTTTATTCTGGTCAAGTCCTCTTTCAAGATAGTGAACCGCTACCGTTTTCATAATCTCCGGCAGGTCGATGCCTTGCCCCAGCGACTGGTTGAGAATCGTCTCGCAGCCCTTGCCAGACGTGGGAACAGGAAGTAATGCCTCCCGGATATCCTCCTCGTCCAATTCTTCATCCGCTGACCAGACAGCTGCCCTGGTCAAGGTATTCTGCAATTCTCGAACATTGCCCGGCCAAGAGTGCAAAAGAAGAAGATTTCTTGCGGATGCAGAAAATTTCTTTTGTTTGTAGCTCGGTTCATTCCCGCTTTCCCGGTTAATCTGTTCCAAAAACTGATCAATGAGCAGGCTGACATCACCTTCTCTTTCCCGCAGAGGCGGGAGTTTGATCACCGCCACTGCCAGCCGGTAAAAAAGATCCTCCCGGAAAGAGCCGGCGGCGACTTCATCAATAAGACTTTTATTGGTTGCCGCAATGATTCTTATGTCAACCTGTCGGGCTTGAGTTGCACCAATCCGTTTTATCTCACCTTCCTGTAAGGCGCGCAAGAGCTTGACCTGCATTTCCTTGGGCAGCTCGCCGATCTCATCCAGAAAGAGGGTGCCTGAGTCCGCCGCTTCAAAATAGCCCGCCCGTGCTGCAATGGCGCCGGTAAAGGCCCCTTTTTCATGACCGAACAGCTCCGATTCAACCAGTTCCACCGGGATGGCCCCACAGTTAATGATCACAAAAGGCTTGTCTTTACGGGAACTGGCGTCATGAATGGCACGGGCAAACAGTTCCTTGCCGGTGCCGGATTCCCCCTCGATAAGCACGGGAATGGAGCGAAACGCAATGCGCCGGGCCTTGATCACCACCTTTTGCATCACCTCACTGCGATGGATGATGTTGTCAAATTCCGGGGCTGTTGCAGGCAATCCGGCAGCCAAGCGTTCAAGGGTCCGGTCCGGCTTCCTGAATAAATCCGGGATAAAGTCCGCGGAAATATCAAAAGGGACCGAGGCAACACGAACACCGTGTTCTCTGGATGATTCAATCAATTCCGCTGGGAAACGAGTCTTGGCCAGCAGAATCCAGACCGCCGCCATAGCAGGCGTTCCTGGGCTTATGTGAAAGACGAGATCAACGTCTGGGCCTTGCTCCTGAATCTTTTCTAAAATGATCTTTGAGGCGGCCTGATAAATGTCGCCAAAGTTGGTGGGACTGGAAAGCTGAACTTGCTGAAGAGTAATTTGCGACGAGGTCTTTTGTTGGAGCCAAGCAACATAGCTTTCAACATTGCCATTTTCCCAGTTGCTGAGCAGCACTACTTCTCTGTATGTGCGAGCCTCAACAGCTTGGGCTACTGGGCCTAAACCGACATCTGTTTGTCCGGTAGCCGCTTTCAGGTCTGTTGACCCTAACCAACATAACAATATATGAGTTCCCATGACTTAAACAAGCTACAAGACTTCTTGTGCAAAGGCAAATTATTTTGTTGATCAAAGGCGATCAGACCTCCTTGCGTTGCCCTCTCAATTGTTGAATATCACACTCACGCATTACCAAAAGAAATCTGCTACATACCCGCCTCTTTTTGAAACCTTGACTTTAATAAATACTCGGTAATCTCTCGGTACAGCCAAGGGTGTTCATAAGTAGATGCCCGCGATAGTGGCTTGATACCCTCCCGCGACATCTTCATATGGATAGAACTGGGAACCCTATAAGGCCAATCTCTCCTTTCTCAACTCTCCACTTGCTACACCTTCTATTTCTATCATGAGTAATATTATTATAAATGGACTATTTGAACTCGCTAACTTTACCATAAAAGTTGGCAAGCAGTAAATCGGACTAATCCGAGAGTCTGTAAGGGTTAGCGACGATATTGAAGTAAAATTGAGAAAACAGCCCTTGACTTCCTGTTAAGTATATGCCAAATATTAGTTAAGACTTAACAAGAAAGGAGATCTATGAATGGAAGCCATAATCAGGAATCCGAACCATCCAAAAAAAGGTTCAGTTATCCGGGTGGACCCAATCCGCGATTTGAAAGACATTAAATCCATCAGGAAGCTCCTGGCCGATCAGCCGCGCAACTTCGCTCTCTTCATCCTAGGAACAAATACGAATCTACGAGCGTCCGACATGCTGGCAATCAAAGCCGGACAGGTACGTGGACTAAAACCGATGGATGAGATCGAGCTCCGAGAGAGGAAAACCGGCAAACTCCGTCGCATCACCCTCAATAAGCCGGTCGTTGAAGCGATTACTGCGCTCCTGGCAGTATTCCCTTACCATGACGATGATTTGCTCTTCAGAGGGCAACGCGGGCCGCTGACGGTACCCTCTTTGACCCGTCTCGTTAAAGGCTGGTGCGCGGCTATCAATCTGCCGGGAAACTTTGGCTCTCACACGTTGCGGAAGACTTGGGGGTATCATCAGCGTGTCACATTCGGTCGCTCACTTCCAGAGCTGATGGTCTGCTTTAATCACAGTACGCAGAAACAGACCCTTGACTATCTCTGCATCCAGCCGGAGGAAATTCGTAGCATCTATGCGAATGAGATTTAAGGTCGACGGGGGGTATTGGGGTGCAAGTAAAGAATGCTACATCTACTTATGAACGCCGTTGACTGTAACCAGAGATTACCTAGTATTTATTGCTATACGTAACATATCCTGTATTACCTATTGATATTAGGGTGTTATGTAGTGTTTATTAAGTCATAGTTTTTCTTTCTCGTCAAGGATTATGTGGG
>Ga0222642_1000046_pt1 | contig 29626 bp, 27 predicted proteins | sample AntAcemetagen229_FD_179813 | JGI IMG/M metagenome (GOLD analysis project Ga0222642, IMG submission 179813) | Saline water microbial communities from Ace Lake, Antarctica - #229 | ecosystem: Environmental > Aquatic > Non-marine Saline and Alkaline > Saline | place: Antarctica: Ace Lake... | reverse complement strand
TATCAGGTTATCGGAAAAATTGGCGTCGAAATCCCCTCTGTCGTATCTGGTGTAATACGCTGCCCGAATCCCGGGTGCATTTCAAACAGCAATGAGCCTGTCAAAAGTCGCTTTGCACTCAACAATGGAAAACTTCGCTGTCTGTATTGTGATGCCCGCATCAGTACAGATATCGCGTCACATATTATCTGAAATCTTTAAATTCATACAGACAGATCAGATCCCCTTCAACAGATGGCCCTGATCGTCAATCTCCCCTCGGTGAATGCGCGTAGAAGATATCCAGCGCCCATCTTCAGCAAGCACGCAGGTAATCTGATGGATATCAACTTTTTTTAGGCCCTGTTCTTTTCTGATCTTATTTATTACGAGAGCGACAGGAAAGGTCTCTTCACTGACCATCAGCGCATCAAAATCAGCTGAAATAGCCGATCCATATTGGTCACTCAGTTCTTCGATCTCCCAGGTACCGGAAAATCCCGCATCATGGATAAAATCAATTAAACGACGTTTTCGTTCTTCATAGGGATATACCGGGTGTGATTTTCTCCCTCCAAACGTGTCAGTGGTAAGCCCGATGGTTACAATTCCATCTTCTCCGGCAAGTTCAAACGATCGTCCCAGAAGTTTCCGGTGCCCATCGTGCAATGGACTGAAGGTGCCGCCAACAATAACCCGCATTCTTTGTCGGGGAATATTTACCTCTTATAAGAGATAGTTTTGGTGACAAAAAGCTGACAGGAACACGTCCTGCTTTTTCCGTGAGAGGACAGCAGGCGAATAGTCATAAACGACCAGCACTAATTATAACAAAGGAAAACCGGCCATAAATACGTCACCAGATCTGTCACCGTCCTGAGACAAATGAATTCCTGAAAAACGTGCATGAAAAAATAGTTCCGGCACGTAAGAGAGGAAACAAGAACGTGATGAATCTGGTGAAAACCTTACGACCGGCCGGGAAGGAACTTTGTATCAATGAATAGCAAACCCACCACCATGAGAGAAAAAGCTGCATTTATCGCCGGAAATGCAACAGTTCTCGGAGATGTTACCCTCGAAGAAGGCACCAGCGTCTGGTATGGTGCGGTGCTTCGTGGCGACAAAGCCCCGATTGTATTACGAAAAAATGCCAATATTCAGGACAACTGTATAGTCCACGTATCCACCGGCCATAAGGTTGAGATTGGGGAGAATGTTTCAGTAGGTCACGGAGCTATTATTCACGGAGCCACGATCAGGCCAAATACGCTCATCGGCATGGGGGCAATCATTCTGAATGATGCCGTCATCGGCGAAGGATCAATTGTAGGAGCAGGTGCTCTGGTCTCAGAGGGTAAGGAGATTCCACCACGGTCTCTTGTGCTGGGGGTGCCGGGAAAAATCGTCAGGCAGGTAACCGACGCTGAATTTGAGGGGATTGTTGCCAACGCAGCGGCCTACGAAACGATGGCGAAGAACCACGCAGCAGGAGAGATCTGAGCATGGCTGAGGTTGCTGTAATCGGAGCGGGTGTTGCCGGAATTCAGGCAGCGCTGGACATTGCAAATCATGGTGTGCACGTCCATCTGATTGAAAAGGAACCAACAATTGGCGGGCACATGGCACAGCTCGACAAAACCTTCCCCACCAACGACTGTTCAATGTGTATTCTCTCACCAAAGATGGTCGATGTCGCCAGAAACCCCAATATCACCATCCATACTCTTACCGAAGTATCAGCCATTGAAGGAGAAGTCGGTTCCTTCACGCTTCACCTGCTGCGCCACCCGAGATATGTGGATGCATGTAAGTGCAACGGATGCGGGGACTGTGTTGAGGTCTGCCCTGTTGAGGTTTACAATAAATTTGACGCCGGAGTCGGTGTGCGAAAAGCCATCTACAAACCTCACCCACAGGCAGTTCCGGATGTTACCGTTCGTGACGCAGAACACTGCATAGACTGCCGTCTCTGCTTCGACATCTGTGGTAAAGACGCAATCATTGAGACACAGGATGACACCGAGGAAGAGATACTGCTGGAAGTCGCAAGCGTTGTCGTCGCAACTGGCTTTGAACTCTTTGATGCCTGCCGAAAGGCACAGTTCGGCTATCTCAGACACCCGGATGTCATCACCAGTCTTGAACTTGAGCGGATGATTAACGCCAGTGGACCGACCGGAGGAAAACTCCGGCGGTTTTCAGATGGTGCTTCGCCGAACTCGGTGGTTTTTATCCAGTGCGTCGGGTCCCGTGACATGTCAATCGGTCGTCCGTATTGTTCCTGCGTCTGCTGTATGTATGCGACAAAGAATGCGATTCTCCTTAAAGAGAAGAATCCGGACCTCGACGTTGTTATTCTGTATATGGACATCCGTGCCTACGGAAAAGGCTACGAGGAATACTACAACCGTGCCGAGTCACTCGGGGTTCGCTATCTGCGGGGCATGCCCGGAGAAGTACTTCGAAAGAGTGATAACAGGATGACAATCACGGTGGAAGACACTGAAGCAGGGGAGATGGTCACGCTCGAACCGGATCTCGTCGTGCTCTCAGTTGGCATGGAACCAGCGACAGATGCAGCGAAAATTGCGGAATCATTTGGCATTGAAACCGAAGATAGCGGCTTTTTCAAACCAGAAAATGCCAAGCTTCATCCGGTAGAGACCGTCGTTCCCGGCATTTACATCGCAGGTGCGGCGCAGTCTCCCCGTGATGTTCCTGACAGTGTCATGCAGGGAGAGGCAGCAGCTATGAAAGCATTTATCGACGCAGTGAGGTCAGAATAACATGGTAGCACCAACAATTTTCTGGGATATCAAAGATGACAGTATCACTTTTATCGACCAGACAAAACTCCCTGAAGTCTATGAAACGGTTCAATGCACAACCGTTGAGCGTCTTGCCGAGGCAATCCGTCGCCTTGAAGTTCGCGGAGCACCGGCACTTGGCGTTGCAGGGGCCTATGGGGTTGCTCTTTCGGCACAACATCACATCAATCTTCCGCTTGGCGAGTTTTTTGCTAATGTGAAAGCTGATGCAGAACTTCTGCGAAGTACCCGTCCAACGGCTATCAATCTCGGATGGGGCATCGACCGGGTGCTTGATGCAATGCAGCCCAGTGAATCAGTCTGGGACTCAGCGGGATGCGCCCGGTTAGAGGCAGATATAGTTCATGACGAGGATGTAGCCCTCTGCCACGCAATAGGTGAACACGGAGCCAAGCTGCTTCCGGATACCTGCACGGTGCTTACTCACTGCAATGCCGGATCACTGGCCTGTGCAGAATGGGGTACGGCACTGGGAGTTATCCGTTCAGCTGTTGAGGAGGGGAAAAAGGTGCAGGTCTTCTCCTGCGAGACACGCCCAATTAATCAGGGTTCACGCCTTACCGCCTGGGAACTTTCCGAAGATAACATTCCAGTGACGACGATTGCTGATGCTGCCGCAGCATACCTGATGCAAAAGGATATGATTGACGTGGTAATTGTCGGTGCAGACCGCATTACCTGTGACGCGGTCTTCAACAAAATCGGCACCTACATGCACGCCGTTACGGCCCAACATCATCAGATTCCATTCTATGTGGCTGCTCCCTTATCAACCTTCGATACTGGCAGACACGCAGATGAGGTTATTGTGGAAGAACGCGACAGAGAGGAACTTGCGTGTTGTGGCAGTAAACATCTGATGCCGGAGAACGTCCCGGCACTGAACTATGCATTTGATCAAACACCGTTATCTCTTATCAGCGGCATTATCACTGAACAGGGAATCTTCACCGGACCCTTTGAGAATGAGTGGTGGATGGACTTCGAGGATAGTAAGTAATGGCATTCAGCGGGCAGACCTGGACTGACCTAATGGTAATAGTCGGAGAGATTACCGTATTGTTTTTAGTCATACTTTTTCTATTCTCACTCTTTGTCGTTATCGTCATTGCCCTCTCACTCAGAAACAAGCGATACTACTTCCCAAAACCGGTAAAAGCAGGGATCGTGCTGACACAGGGACTCGTCAAAGCCATCTGTGGCCTTTTCGGCATTGACGATAAGGAACTGGCTCTCTTCTTTATCAGACTCCAGAATTCCATGAATTCTTCTGTTTTTGCAAAAATACCGGTTGAAAAACGTGCCCTCTTCTTACCTCAATGCCTCCGATCAGCTGAATGCCCCGCCAATCTCACGCCAGAAGGACTCATCTGCAAACGGTGTGGGAGATGTGACATTGGCAAACACATCGACACCCTGGAGGCAATGGGCTATCATGTCTGGATCTGTCCGGGCTCAACACTGATAAAACGGATGGTAAAAGACCATCACCCGGAGGCGCTGATTGGCGTAGGATGTCTGATTGAAGTAAAAGATGGGCTTGAACTCTCAGATCATCTGGGAATTCCTGCTATGGGCGTTATTACCCTAAAAGACGGATGTGTTGAAACTTTACTGAACTGGAACGATCTTTTTGAAGTTGCGGTGTTGGGAACGGAGTATGAAGGGAACGTTAATCTATCCCTAGCACCTTGACCTGTCGTCCCTGAAGTTTTTCGCTCTTTATTTTTCCATATACATAAATTGTTTCAGCACCACGTACTTCGCCGACGACGATTCCGGGACGAAGAGTAATATTACCACCTGATGTTATTGATCCCAGTGAGACCCGGTCGCAAACCATAACATTCTCGATTGCTGTAAGTGCCCCCTTAACCTTCGCATCGTTGCCAATTACCGCGTTGTCGCAGTTTACATCGCCACCCACCGAAGAACGCGGGCCAAGTTCGAGGTTGCCGTCCACCTCAAGTTTCCCCCATATATGAGTGTCAGGAGGGAGAATGAGATTTCCCGGAATGCGTAGATTTCCCTCAAAATACGCACCCTTTGGAGCAATGTATGTATTCCCGTGCCGGTACAGTTTCATCATGATAATTTCTCAATGCAGAACCATATTAAACTTTCATAATGCCGCCGATTTTCAGGCAGAATGGTAATAGTCCGGACCGTCAGAAAGTTGCCTTCTGACTTAAAAGAGAATGGCAAAGACCAGGAAGACCAGAAGCGCAAGAAACATTCCGGCTTTCAGATAGGTGGTCGCCTTTGAAGAACGGATGCAGACAGCGTCACCACAGCGAAGAGCACGAAGTGCCGCAGAAAGGATGACAATGTTTGCTATGCTAATCGCCACCAGATATGGGATACCATAGAACCGAAGCATTGGCAGATAGCTCATAGCGATGCCTGGAAGAATTACACAAAAGGCGAGAATAATTGTTTTTCGAACACCGATGACGAGTGGTAATGTCATCGCCCCTCCTTCACGATCACCCTCTACATCTTCTGCATCTTTTAAAAGTTCACGGGCAAGCATTGCACAGAACGTGATGAGTGCAATCACGATGTTCTGGACAAGCCCTTCCATCCCGGCAAGGGCACCGCCAAAGAGGAAGATACTTGCAGTAAGGTACGCAACCGCCACATTTCCAATAAGTGGCATTGCCTTGAGGCGCAGAGCATACGCAACTAAGAGGACGGAGTTAACCACTGCAATAAAAAAACAGAGGATATTCGAGAAAGCACTGAAAACAATGCCCAATGCAAAGAGCAGGAGACTATAGTGCAGGGCTGCGGATGCTGTAATTATTCCAGCAGGAATCGGGCGCTCAGGGCGGTTGATAGCATCGATTTTCCGGTCGCAGTAGTCATTAATGACATTTCCGGCAGCAGTAATCAGGAGCACAACCGGAATCAGGATAAATGCCTGTGGGATGAGCGTTCCCGTTGCCATAAGGTATCCTAAGAGCACAGCAAAACCTGCAACAAAGGAATTCACCGGCCGGATGATCCGCCAGTATCCTGCATATCCCATACGAACAGATCTGCCTTTACTGGTTCAAGAATCTACCTGAATATTGGCAGTGATTCTGCTGAAAAATATCTTGTGAGCCATTCTGTTGCAACTCACTGAAAAAAACGAACGGGCCTGAGGGGATTTGAACCCCTGATCATTAACTTAGGAGGCTAACGCCTTATCCAGACTAGGCCACAGGCCCATGTGAAAACGTATCACATGATTCTGCAGGAGAACCTATATAGCTACCGAACCACCACCTGAATGGTGCGATGCAGACAAGGCAAATCAGGGAAGGAAGAACGGAAATCGCTGTTCCGGCTCATGACGACAGCGCGGCATTCCCGCCGGGTACAGCAGCGGTTTTCTATAATCCGCGAATGGAACTGAACCGGGATGCAACGATTCTCTTTCTAAAAGCAGTTCAGCCAGAACATTATCTGGACACGATGGGAGCCAGCGGCATCCGGGGTTTTCGGGTGGCAGAAGAATGTGGGATTCCGGTTACGATCAACGATAAGGATTCCCGTGCGGTTGAACTGATAGTGGAAAATATGAACCGTCTCCCGCACCTTCCGGTTGAGGTTTCCCACGATGATGCCAATGCCCTGATGAGTGTGCGTCGTTTTGACTGTGTCGATCTCGACCCTTTTGGCACCCCGGCACCATTTGTTGATGCAGCAGCGGGTTCGGCAAAGCACTATCTTTGTATTACCGCAACCGACACTGCCCCCCTTTGCGGCGCCCACCTGAAAGCAGGCATTCGCCGGTATGGGGCCGTCCCCATGAATAATGAATACCACAGCGAAGTGGGACTGCGCATTCTGATGGGATTTGTCGTCCGGGAGATCGTCAAGTATGACCGGGGCGTCGAACCACTCTTCTGTTTTGCCCGCGAGCATTTCGTCCGCCTTCACCTCCGCCTCAGCTATGGGGCAAACCGTGCTGACAAAACACTCACACAGATGGGATATATCTACCAGTGCCCATCCTGCCCATACCGTACAACCGGACACGGCATGCTTCCTACAGCCCACCACTGTCCAACCTGCGGAAATCCCCTGAAGGCTGTGGGTCCACTCTGGCTTGGACCATTACAGGATCACAACCTCCTTGATGAGTTGAACACTCTCTTGCCAGAGCAGGAATTTGGTTCCGCTCAGCGCCTTGGACGCCTGCTGGAGACCCTACAGGACGAGATTGAACTGCCGACATTCTATGAATATCATAAACTCTGTAAACGCTGGAAGATTTCACCCGGAAAGTCAAATGATATCATTGCACAGTTACGGGACGCGGGTTATCTGGCATCACGTACACACTTTTCCGGCACCGGCCTGAAGACGGATGCTCCACTTGATGTTATTGAAGCATTTGCCAGAAACAAAAATATTTGAAAAGAAAATCGGTTCAGAATAGAACTATTTTTTACTATTTTAAAAAAATGAACGAAAATGAAACGTGCTCACGCACGGGTCACAATTGAGAGAATATCGCCGTCGATAAGTGTGTGTGGAAGACCAACGCGCTGAGCGTCGTGTTTTACAGAACTCCCCCAGACTTTGGCATATCTGAACTTTTCTACAAAGTCACGGTGCAGTTTGTTACAGACATCCTCAACTGTCGCCGGTTGCCTGATAATAAGCGGTACTTCGAGATCTGCCTTGCCACCCATCGGTTTCAGATATATTCTGATATACTCGAGCTGATCATAGATCTGATCCTTGAGATCTTCTATACCCAGACCACTGACCGCAGATATGAGAATTGGTGGTGTCCCAAACCGTTTTGTCACGTCTCTTACGATCTCGGCACGGGTCTGGTCATCGACGAGGTCTATCTTATTGATGGCGAAGAACGCAGGAACATAGACACGGTTTCCAAACATCGCATCGATAAAGTCATCCTGCGTCACATTGCCACGGATCAGCACGTCGGCATTCATAATCTTGTTCTCAGCCAGAATACCGCGGACGTCCCACAGATCCAGATCATTGTGGCCGACGGAATTCAGACGGATACCACCTTGTCCTGACTTTTTGATGGTAATATCAGGTTTTTCCTGATTTATCCGGATGCCTGCGTCATAGAGTTCCCGAATGAGCACGTCAATGTGTTTTTCGTTATATACATCCCCAAGCAACAGTATATGATCTGCACCGCGCACCACAGCGATGACTTCTTTCCCACGTCCTTTCCCCATTGCTGCACCGGCAATAAGGCCAGGAATATCAAGAATCTGGATATTCGCACCTTTATGCTCCATTGAACCCGGCACAACCGTAAGGGTGGTGAACGAATAGCTCGCGGTCTCTGATTCCTGGCCAGTCACTTTATTGAGCAGCGTGGACTTTCCAACCGATGGAAATCCAACAAGAACCACCGTCCCGTCACCTGATTTTTTGACAGAAAACCCTTCTCCGCCCCCGGACGAGGCCATCGCGCGTGCGACAGCGTCATCCTTGATGTGTGCAAGTTTTGCCTTGAGCCGGCCAATATGGTGGGAGGTCGCCTTATTGTATTTCGTATTCTTGATCTCGTCTTCGATCTCCCGAATCTGTTCTTCTACGGTGGCCATTATCCCTATTAAATGAGGAAGGATTCTACTTATCTATGCGCCTGATACTATTGTCAGGAATACTTTGAAGTCGATTTGTTTCCCGGCAGACCAAGGGTTGGAAATCGTTTCATTGTCACCTGCGCATCTGGAGCAGAGAATCCTTATTTCTAACCTGCCGAAGGAGGAAAATGCGGAAAAATGCGGGCAGAAAAATAAGTTTTAAGTAATTGTATCAGCAATATTATAGGGCACACTTTCTGCTGATATAGTGTAGTCCGGCCAATCATGCAGGACTCTCACTCCTGCGACTGGGGTTCGAATCCCCATATCAGCATCCGGACTTGACCTCAAAGTCCCCTCGTTATACTTATATACTGTCCTCGTTGACCTTTGTTTTAATGACTCAAACAGCACATCTTCTTAGATGCCCTATAATAACGCACGCGGGAAAGGTACCAGGGATGTGGAAACTGAGGGTTGTGGTGGCTTTTTTCAGTCTAACAGGTTTGGTACAGGGTGGTACACCCTCCCGCTCTGTTGGGTGTACCAAAACGGAGTGTAATGTGCCGTTGGTTTCACAAATAATCCCATATTTCTCAGGTGTGGTACAGGGGTACAGGTGATACGGGCAAAAGCTGGTAGGCCATGTACTACCCACCCTATACTCCTCACGCACGTGTATCATGTAACAGTGCTTCTGAACTGAATGAGGATTCCTCATTTCCAATATTCAGTGGAAATGCTGCTCGTGCCGGTGGATATATCCTTGACAAAAACCAATAATAATCTGTTGTTTGCTCGTTTTAGAACAGATAAATCCTCAGACAGGATTGCTGATTTTCTGAACTGACACATCAGGCAAACACTACCTTCAGGAGTATAGTATGACCAGTCAGAAAGCAAACCGACCTGTGCCTCTCCTCATAGTGGGAGCGATCCTCATCATCCTTGCTGTCTCTCTGCTCGTGGTTTTCAGTCCTTTTGGAGCAGCAGAAGAACCGGCAGGTTGTGCCGGGCAGGAAGAAAAAGCGATTGAACCAGAATTAACAATGATAGCTACAGGCTATTCTGACATCAGTCCTACAGAAGCAATGGCCATAATTAATGAAGGCAAAGTTGTCGTTGTTGACCTTTCACCAATCTGGGCAAACGGTCATCTTCCAGGCGCAATTAGTATGCCATTTTCTTCCATTAATGAAGAGAGAACCTATCTCAGCACTGCCCTTGCATACCTGATATACTACCACTCAGATGCTGCAAGCATGCAGGGAGCAGAGACCTTTGTGAAAAATGGATTCTGTCCGGTGTACCGCCTGGAAGGTAATTATCAGGGATGGGTTGATGTAGGATAGCCAGTTGAAACTTAAACTAACTCATTTTAACGCTCCCCAAAACAGGGAACATTTTATCGTATTCAAAATTAGATTTCACTAATCAGGAGATATTATGGCCGTCCCTGATTATCAGACTTTGATGCTTCCGGTTCTAAAATGTATAGCTGACGGAGAGGAACATTCCATGAAAGAGGTTTACCAGAAAACCGCTGAAATGTTCCAGCTTTCCGAGGAAGATAAGGCAGAAAGACTTCCAAGCAGAGGCCAGTCAACCTTTGAGAACAGAGTCGGCTGGGCAAAAACCTATTTGAAAAAGTCAGGTCTTCTCTCAAGTCCTAGACGAGGAGTCATCCTAATAACTGATCGTGGTAAAGGCATCCTCCAAAATAATCCAGGGAAGATTAATAAAAAATTCCTCGAACAGTTCAAAGAATTTCGGGAATACCAAGGAGTCCACCCTAATAAATCAAATACAGTAGCCGAAAAAAATACAGATTCATCAGAACTGACACCAGAGGAAATTCTTGGAAATAGTTACCAAGATCTCCGTAACCAGCTCGCCTATGATCTCCTAGAACAGGTCATGCAATGTTCACCAAACTTCTTCGAAAATCTTGTGGTGGACCTCCTCGTTTCAATGGGCTACGGAGGGTCTCGGGCAGATGCAGGGCAGGCGGTTGGAAAAAGCGGAGATGACGGAATTGATGGGATCATAAAGGAAGACAAACTGGGTCTCGATGTGGTAAACATTCAGGCAAAGCGGTGGCAGAACACCGTCGGCAGACCAGAGATACAGGCGTTTGTTGGAAGTCTTGCAGGAAACCGGGCAAAGAAGGGTGTCTTCATTACCACTTCAAAGTTCTCCCGTGAAGCACATGAGTATGTCAGGAGAATTGAGCAGAAGGTTGTTCTCATTGACGGTGAACGACTAGCCCAGTTAATGATAGATTATGATATTGGTGTATCAAAAAAAGTCCAATACGTCGTGAAAAATATTGATATAGACTATTTTGAAAGTGATTAATTCCCAAAATATTTTAACGGAGTGAAGGAGAACTCACCAATAATGAAACCCAAACTCATTCCTTCTCCTCAAAACGCCAGCTACCCGGCGGCAGAAGCATCTCAAAGCGGGCACCCACTCCTTCCTCACCAGTCTCCCGGATTGTAATACCGGCAATTGAGAGCAGTTCACGGGAGAGAAAGAGACCAAATCCCGTATTCTTACCGAAGCCCTTCTCGAAGATCCGCTCCTTCATCGCTGCCGGGACTCCATCTCCGTTGTCTTCAATCACCAGCACCCCCTGGCCATCTTCAGCCACAACAAACCGAAGAACAATCTCAGTAACCCCTCCGCCGTGACGTCGTGCATTCTCAAAGATATTGTAAATCACCTTTCGAATCAACGGGTCAGCACGGATCAGAAGCCCGGTGGTTTCAGTCTTAACAGCAATGCTCTTTAAGGACCATTCTGAGGCAATTTCTATCGCCAGTGCGCTTATATCCTGCCAGTCCGAGCGCCGAACACCCATCTCCTCATATTCACGGGTGAAGTCAATCTGATCCCCAATATTTTCAAGGACACACCCAACATTCTTCAGGTATTCCTTTGCCATATCGTCATCATTGCAATGCTGTTGCAGAAGATCGTGGTAGACCTGAAGTGCCGTCAGCTGATTGAGAAGGTCGTGCCGGGTAAGGCTGGTGAGCAGATTGAGTTTTCTGTTGGCCATCTCAAGGGCATCCTCAACAACTTTTCGTTCCTCAAGCTCCAGATTCAGGATCTCAGATTTATCCTGAATTATTGCCAGTTCTTCCTTCAGACGAGCAACCAGCACCATCGTACTCTCCCGAATCTCCTCAGTTTCAGCGGAATCGGTCATTCCAATCTGATGATTCAAATCCCCATCGGCAATAGTATCAATATCACTGACCAGAGAACGCACAGAACGGGTCAGTTGCCGTGAGAGGAAATAGGTACCCAGCACACTCAGAAAAATAGCCAGCAGACAGAGGAGAACCGTAACCATCCGGGTTCGTTCCAGAATCTGATCCAGCTCTTCGGTTGAATACACAATCTCACCGACGAGATTCATATAAACTGACGAAGGATCTGTCTGATCGTCAAGATCGATGTACACATATTGTGTCATCGTATGGTTCGTCTCATCAGTAACCACCAGACCCTGTTTTGTGGTAAGTACCGAGTCAAGGGTTTCAAGAAGCACCAGACCCTCCGCCTTATCCCCACCGATCTTTCTAAAGGCCCAGTTATACAGTGTTACCGAAGAAATCTCAGATGACCGGTTGACAAGATCTCCGGTCACTGCAAGATAAGAGAACTCATTTCGTGCCTGGTAAAAGTGGACTGAAGAAAAACCTATTTTGAGTAGATACCGGTGATCCGGCGTCGGCATATACGCATATTTCATCAACTGATCTTTTAAGACAAAACTGTATGTCACCCGGTCAGCAGAGAATGAATCCCCTTCTCTAATGGTGGAAATAGACTCATAAAAAGTTGGCCATTTCCTGAAATCCAGGCCACGGTCTGGTTCGTATGTCGTATATTCAATAACCCCGGTTTCGTTGATCAGGAAAAGTTCCACCGTCCCACCCAGACCTGATGAGATCTCATCTTTGAGAGAAATCAGATCCATGGCACCAGGATCTCCGGTCGCTCTTTTATATGAGGCAAGAAACGGTACAAAACTCTCTTTGAGCTGCCCCTCACAAGTAATCTCATGAAGTTTGAGACCTTTATCCACCAGCACCGCCTTCTCTGCAAGGCTTCGGGCACCATCATCCATCGTTAAGGAAAACCGGCAGGTAAGATCCTCTTTTGCAGAATAATATCCTAAAGCAGAAATAGAGACTATCAGAGAGAATACAATGACAAGAAGAGCAACCATCAGGGTCGTGCTCAATGATCGTTTTTTTCCTAACGCTCTCCCTTTCACCTCATTCAATCATATTTCAGATACCATTAATATGATCATTTTATTTCACTATTAACAGACGGAAGATGAAGGGGTGACAACAGAACCGATGGTTCTGGAGTCTCTTCCTTCACACAAAACTAAAGCCTCAGGATTACAAACTCCCTATACCATGGATCTGACCGTTTTGGTAGACAACAATACGCTCATTGATAGGTATTTTCTGGCAGAACCAGCATTTTCGGTCTACATCAAAGAGGGCGACCGGCAGATCCTCTTTGACTGCGGCTATTCTGATGTTTTTCTCAGAAATGCTCTAACAATGGGAATCGATCTGAACCAGCTTGATACCATTATCATTTCACACGGCCACATCGACCACACCGGTGGCCTGCCGTCTTTACTGCAATATTGGTCTGCAGCAGAATCTGGTGAGGCAGCAGCACAAAAAAGAGAATTTGTCTTTCACCCGGCAGCACTGGCACTTCGTACCTGTGAACATTTCGGCACTATCGGAACACTTGTCGGAAAAGAATCGCTTGCTGTGTGGGGCACCCTACAGGAAACCGTCTCGCCCTACTGGTTAAACGACAACAGGGTCTTTCTCGGAGAGATTCCAACGCTATTCCCCTTCGAAGAGCGACCCACAATAGGACTGTTGCATACCCCTGAAGGTATCATCCCCGATACGGTGCCCGACGATTCAGCCCTGGCCTGTCTGACGGACGAGGGGATGGTGCTTATCGCCGGATGTTCCCACGCCGGAATCTGCTCAACGGTTGAATACGCAAAAGAAGTCACCGGAGAGAACCGAATCGTCGACATTATCGGCGGCATGCACCTCTACGATGCCGGAGAAGAACGCATTACTGCAACAGCAGAGTATTTGAAGAGCGTTCACCCCGCCTCCCTCCATCCCTGCCACTGCACAGGAAAAAGGGCAATGTTACACCTTGCAGAGGTCGCACCCGGAGAAGAAGTTGGCGTTGGACTTACACTACACTATCCAACCAACGAATAAATATTCACACCAGAAATCACTATCATGAAACAGTCAGCACAACACAAAAAAACCCTGAAATACGGTTTATTGGTCACCGTTGTACTCATACTCACCTGTTGCTTCGCAGCATGTGTCGACACCTCCACATCAGCAACGGCGACCTTGCCTCAGGAAGATAGGGAATTCCTCCAGAACGGCCTTATAAGTTCACTTCTCGATGGAGACTATAATGGAACGGTGACACTTGGCACCCTCATTCAGAGCAACACAACGTGTAGTCTGGGCACCGTGGACCATCTCGACGGCGAACTGATTATTCTGGATGGCACCCCCTATCAGATTCGGGCAGACGGCACTGTTCACATTCTATCTTTGGACATGACAACACCTTTTGCCCAGGCAGCACCGTATTCAAATTCATTCCAACTGCTGACGCAAACCTCAAGCGACCGCCCGCTGAACGGAACCAACCTTGCCACCCTAATTTCCACCCACAACGAACATCAGGGACAATTCAAGCTCATCAGAATTGAAGGAACTTTTGACACGCTGAATGCCCGCAGCGTACCCAGACAGGAGCCGCCCTACATTCCTCTCTCAGAGGTCGTCAAACACCAGAGCGTCTTCCCCTTTACCAATGTTACCGGAACCATCATCGGCGTGTGGTCTCCGGCATGGACCGGAGCGGGTCTCTCAGTGCCCGGAGAACATCTGCATTTCATTTCCACAGACCACCGTACCGGAGGGCATGTGCTGAACTTTTCGTTAGCCAATGGAACCATTGATCTTCAGGAATACCCTGCATTCTCTCTCATAGAAGCATCACAAGCTGGTGGGGAAATCGTTGATCAGGAAGCATTTGCTGACACCATAGAAGCAATCGAAAAATAATAATCCTTTTTCAGCGAAGAGCACGATAACGTCCTCATTCGGATTGCTAACGATGGCATAGAAATGTCAGACGATTTTATCCCTGCAAAGACGGAATCAGTTGGAACCAGCCTGATCTACGGCATTATAACGAGACAATTACACGGCACATTTACGCTGGATTCAAAGCGAGGGGCCGTTTGGAATATTGCATTTCCACGACCTAGAGAGACTGCTTCTCATACATCAAGAAATGCGTCCCGTAAAGGATTGAAAACGTAAAAACAAGTGCCTCAGCCCGGATTTGAACCGGGGACAACCAGATCTTCAGTCTGGCGCTCTCCCGGACTGAGCTACTGAGGCAGGTGGATACATACATCTGTGTTTTCTGAATATAAAGGATTTGATTTGTGAGGAACAAACCGAACAAAAAACACTTCAACCATACCTTAACAAGACCTCAGGTGCCAATTTATAGTACAGATGACGAAAAAAGGCCCCCGATTCCCTTCTCCTGAACTCCTTCAGGCGGCCAGAAACCGCGATGCACGCATCGTTCACCTCACCCACAACGACCTTGATGCGGCAGGCGCAGATGCCATTCACCACATGAAATATGGGAAGGTCTTTACCATCTGGTGCTCGGTTGGAAAATTCACCCACGCGCTGAAAGCCATTGCTGCACTTCCGGGCAATGGCGACACATTAAGCATCTCAGACCTTGGTTATTGCCGGGACGCCGATGCCTCCCTGAAAACAGCAGTAAAAAATGACTGGAACGTTGAATGGCGTGACCACCACAAATGGACCGACGAAGAGAAAGCGGCGGCAGAAGCCCACACCTCACTCCTGCATATCGATGAAACCACCTGCGCAACGGGTGTCGTGGCACGCGACCTCATGCCCGGCGATTCCACCGCTGCTGAAATCGCCCGCGTCGTCTGTGACTATGATCTATGGAAACACGAAGACCCCCGCTCCAAAGTTCTTGGTCAGGTCTGCTCCCTCAAAAATAATCAGAATCAAATTCGTGATCTGTTGGCAGAGGGGAAATTCACCAACACATTTGTTGAGACAGAATTCGCCCGGATCAGCCATGAACGGGAAGAATGCATCCAGAAGAGCATCCGGCACACCACGATTCACGCCGGCCATTATAAGATTGCCTTTGCGCCACTCTACGGATACCCAAGTGAAACCGCCCACGCCATCCGTGATGAGATGGCAACCGATGTGGAAGTCATTGTCTCAGATAAAGGGCGGTTCTCAATTCGCTCGGTCCCACCAATCAGTCATCTGATTGCCCGCAATTTCGGTGGCGGCGGTCATCCACCGGCAGCAGGCGGCAGTTTCCCATTCACCTCGTGGGACCGCTTCCGGTTTAAGCTCACCAAATCAAGCAAACACTTCAAAGATCTCGTTGCCGTAGCCGAGACTATTGCAGCAGATACGCCTTCGAAATAATATTTTTCCAGTAATCAGGGTCTGCTGTCGGGGCATATCCCCCGGCCACTATTTCCTGCGGATCAAACCAGGCACATGCTGCCGTAAACTCTTTTGGCTCGCCGTCCAGCAGACAAACGGAACGCACCTCATAATTCTCAAGGAGCAGTTCAAGGCGCCCAAGATGAGTCGCCGGGAGCACTAAGGTATGCTGGACCGAGAGAATCCCCCGGTTCGCCGCAGAATCCCACGTAGGAGAGGCAAAAATTACCTTTCTACTGGCCAGTTCTTCACGTTCCAGTTCGCTGAACCGGTCACCGAGAATGACATGTCCCTGAACTCCTGCATCCCGCATCTCCCGCATTATTTTACGATATAGTTCTGACAGAGCCGCTACGAACTCTTCCCGGTCATTAAAGTACTTATCCTCAAGGTCAAGTGACGTGAGAGAGGGCAGGGCACACCAGTTCCATTTTCCGGCACGCCTGATTCTTTCAGCATCCTGTCGGATTGCTCTCAGATCAACACTTGGTTCTCCCCGCAGCATCCCGTCCTTCACACCAACCAGACTCTCCAGTATCCGCTCCCCGTAAAAGAGACCACCAGCACAGCGGTTTTCCACCTCATCCTGTGCCGCAAGAGTCCGGTCCAGCGCATAAGAGATTAAATCAGCCTCTTCACCACGATGCCCCGAAATCCAGGCCGCGACGTCAGCAGCGTCAGGTTCACCGGGTTCACTACCTATCGAACGAACCACACAGGAAATCTTTTTTTTCATCCGGAAATCATCCTTTTTAGAGTGTACTTATGGTTTTATTGCTTTAAACAGCAAAAAATATAGGCATGAGTGATACGCCCATTCTCGTCACCTGCGGGCTTCCGTATACCAACGGTCCTTGCCACATCGGGCACTTACGCACCTATGTTCCGGCGGATTTCTACGTCCGTTTTCTGCGCCATGCCGGTGAGACCGTCACCTTCATCTGTGGCTCAGACAACCATGGAACGCCGGTCGTCATCAGTGCAGAGGCAGAAGGCAAAACACCCCGCGAGATTTGCGAACGATACCACGAGCACTTCAAAACGACCTTTGAGCGCATGGGCGTGGACTTCAGTCACTTCGGGATGACGGACAATCCAACAAACCACGCCCGGACAACTGAAATTATTTCATCACTCATCGAAAAGGGCTACGTCTATGAAGAGACAATCAGCCAGAACTATTGCCCGTCCTGCAAAATGTTCCTGCCGGACCGGTATGTGGAGGGCACCTGCCCGCACTGCGGTGCCCCGGCACGCGGCGACGAATGTGATCAGGGATGCGGCAAACACCTTGAGCCCGGCGAGATTTCTGATCCTATCTGTAAAATATGCGGAGGAAAAGCAGAACTTCGTGAGCAGGAACATTTCTTCTTCCGTCTTAGTAACTTCAGTGATTTCCTCAAGGAATGGCTTCCAACCCTCGAAGGAACACCAAACGCACGAAACTACGCTCTGGGATGGATCAACGAGGGGCTACACGACTGGTGTATTACCAGGACGCTCGACTGGGGAGTGAAATTTCCGGGCCATGATGGTCTGGTTGTCTACGTCTGGGTTGATGCCCCGATTGGATATATGTCATTTACAGAGGAATGGGCAAAAGAGACCGGCGGCGACTGGGAAGTATTCTGGAAAGGCGATGCCCCCATCATCCACTTCATCGGGCAGGATATCATCTACCATCACTGTGTCTTCTGGCCGGCAATTCTCAAAGGGGCAGACTATAGCAATCCGAAAGCGGTAGTCGCCTCGGGAATGGTAAAGATCGACGATAAAACCTTCTCAAAGAGCCGGGGCTATGTAGTCTGGACGAACGATGATTATCTCGATAAAGGTCTGCCCGCAGACTATCTCCGGTATTACCTGGTCAGCTATACCAGCCATACCAAAGAGCTCAACTTTTCATGGAAGGAATTCCAGGCCCGCATCAACAACGAACTGGTCGACACCTTTGGGAATTTCTTCTACCGGACCCTACACTTCGCTGCAAAGAAACTGGGCGGCATCCCGGAGCTGGAATGCAACCCAGATGTATTAGCGGAAATCGAAAGCGCCACGTTCGCAGCAGACACAGCGGTGCGGGATTACGAGTTTAAAGGCGCAATTGATGCTATTATGGCCCTTGCCTCCTACGGGAACTCCTATATTCAGAATGCAGCGCCGTGGAAACTCCTGAAAGAAGATAAAGACGCAGCAGAGCAGGTCATTCGCGACTGCCTTCAGATTGCAAAGGCACTGGTGCTCTTATTCGATGCAGTGATCCCCGAGAGTGCCGCAGAAGCGTGGCATCTTCTGGGCTATGATGACTCGGTTCAGGACCACACGTTCGCTGATGCTGTGACCGGATTTGACCACACAGCGCTCCCCAAACCAAAGATCCTCTTTGAAAAGATCGAAGACGACCGCCTCGCAGACCTTGAAGCGGTGCTCAATGAACGCGTCGCTGTAGCAGACGGAAAGGCAACCCTACCTGCATCAGAGACCGAACAAAACCCAACTACAGAAGAATCAACCGAGGAAAATACCATGATAACAATAGACGAATTTGCAAACGTTGAGATGACCGTCGGAAAAGTTCTGGAAGCAGAGCAGATCGAAGGGTCGAAGAAACTCCTGAGGATTCAGGTCGATATCGGCACTGAAACCCGCCAGGTCGTAAGCGGTATCGCACCGTTTTATGGTTGTGAAGAACTTGTAGGCCAGACAGTCATTGTTGTTACGAATTTAAAGCCCGCAAAACTCTTCGGCGTGGAATCAAACGGTATGATTCTCGCTGCCGGTGACGATGCAGCACTGCTTACAACTCTAAAAGACACAGCACCCGGCACGAAAGTGCTCTGATTCACTTCCTATTTTTTAAAATTCTGGATGAAAACGTATTCCAGAATATTTCATGCCAAAAAAAGAGTGAGATTAGACGAGTTCAACTTCAATTCCGCCAAACCATCCTGCTGCAAGATTGTAGATAAACGCTGCAATCGCTCCGTAGATAAAACCCGAGATGGCGCCTCCAATTGCCATGACAATAACCAATACAATCCCAGCGCCTGCCATAGCAGCTGCCGCCTCTGGCGAAAACAGAGCAACTACCCCACCAGCAATCAGAACAATAATTCCAAAGATGAGGCCCAGAATTAACGAAATCACGGCAAAAATCTTTGCCACCGAAAATACTCCAACTTTTTTCAATTCAGTCATTTTTCTTTTTCTCCTATCATCTAAAAAAAATTTACCACATTTATTACATGAGCGTGGATTTCGCCTCACAGACAAAATCAGATGACATACTGTTCAATACATCAATCTATTATTTAAAAGTATGCGCAAATTATTCTTAAAAAAGCGACCAATTCCTTATAAAATCAGAATTTGTCAGTTCTCTGCCCACCAACCATCAGGAAAAATACATCTGGAAGAGGAGTCATATCCCCAGCCAGATTATTTTTCAGTTTCTTCCTCACCAGCACCAAAGACGAGTGGAATCCACTCTGTCTCCGTATGAGCCTGCAGTACTAAAAAGATCATCACAGTCAGAGGAATGGCCATAAACATACCAACCGGCCCCAACACCCATGTCCAGAGAACAAGGGCCAGGATAATAACCAGTGCCGGAAGTTGAAACGCCTTGGCAGCAAGGTGTGGGAAGAATACATTTTCCACAGCGAAATTAATCACACATACACCCGCAGCGACCACCAGAGCACCCCAGAGCCCGTACTGAAGCCAGGCAAGGAAAATTGCCGGAACCGCAGCAATAATCAGACCTATGTAGGGGATATAACTGAGCACAATGCACAGAATTCCCCAGAGCACTGCCAGATCAACTCCAAGGATCCACAGATATCCGCTAAGAACAGCCCCAAGGGCAATATTCGTCTGGGTGCGGACAACCATTACTTCAATGACCTTCTTCACCATCCCCTCTAGTGTGCCCACATATTCCTCACTAATCTTCAGATAGCGACGAAGGCGACCGGGCACATTAGGGGCTTCCAGAATCATAAAGCCGGTAATTACAATAACAAAGAAAGCATCGGCGAGAATCGCGCCGGTCTGGGCACCGAGAGAAACAAGTACCGATGATATCTGATTCCAGTCAATAAGTGATGACAAGGTACATTTGTCCAGATTTATACCGTAGTTTGAGAGGAACCCGAACAGTTCATTCATACGAATAGCAAACTCTGCCTGATAGGTACCGATATCACTGACCAAAAGTCCCATGGAATAAAAGACAAGAAGGAGCACGCCAAGGATGAGTACCAGATAGAGTCCGAGAATCAGACTGACACTTATCACATCAGGAAGACGACGACGCAGGCAAAGATGCAGAGGGATGCCAAGTAAGGCAAAGAAAAGCGACAGAATGAACATATTTACGAGATATGATGTCGCCTGCATCCCCAGAAGGACGACAAAAATCAGTGCCAGGACAAAAAGCCCATGTATTGGTAGGGGATATCGCCCATGTGTATTGCTCATTCTTTTCTCCTCTCTATGATATTACTAGAGATATTCCATAGCCAGAGTGAAATAATGAACGGTCTTTATGCCTAAAACCTCCTGCTCCTCAGGATAAAAATAGTAAAAGAACGGGCCTGAGGGGATTCGAACCCCTGGCATCCGGGTTAGAAGCCCGGCGCTATATCCTGGCTAAGCCACAGGCCCAAGAATATACCTACATACTTTGTTCTTCAAAGGTTTAACCTTTAAGAGAGAATGAACGAAAAAAGAGTCGATACCAGATATCGAAAAAGACTCATGGAGCAGTAGATCGTGGGACTTCGTGATGATCTCAGAGGAACCATCCCTGAGTCGGTCTGCATGGGACTTCCTAACGGATATGACGTAATTGGCAATATCGCCATCATCACCCCACAAAACCCTCTGCCTCCAGACCCGGAGATACGCCGGATTATTGCAGATGCCATCACAGCCCGCCACCACAATATAATAACAGTGCTTGCGAAAACCGCAGATACCAGCGGCCCATTCCGGACCGCTGGATTTACTGTTCTATCCGGGGAAGAAACCGTCACGACCCACCATGAATACGGATGCCGGTACTGCCTGGATCTCAGGGAGACGTTTTTCTCGCCTCGACTGGGATGTGAGCGGCAACGGGTTGCCGGAAGCATTCAGCCCGGCGAGCGAATCCTCATCCCCTTCTGCGGCGTCGGACCCTTTGTAGTCCCGGCTGCAAAACGGGGCGCCCGGGTTGTTGCCCTTGAAAAAAACGCCTATGCATGCCGCTGGTTGCTGCACAATCTTCATCTCAACAATGTCTATGAGAATGTCGATCTCCTGCATGCCGATGCCTTTGCCATCCCACAACTCGTACAGGGAACCTTTTCCCGTGCTATACTCCCGGCCCCCTATGGCCTAAACGAACTGGCATTTCTCCCACGGGTTCTACCCTCTGTCATTCCCGGCGGATTGCTTCATCTCTACACATTCGATGCCAAAAATAACCTTGCTGAGCGGGAAAAGATCTACAATTCACTGGGGCTGGAAATCATGGAAATCAGACGCTGTGGTTATGTGGCACCGGCTATAGCCCGCTGGGCCGTTGATCTAAAAAAAATAAAATGAAAATATAAATGAACGGGTTACTGAGCGTGGTAGCAGGACGAGTGGACAAACTTCACTACGGTAGGAGTTGACCACTCCTGTCCCTGTACTTCCTTGATCATTGCCATCGTTGCGTACCGAACCTTGATGCGGGCAGACATCCGCTCCCGTTCTTCAACATGAGTAGGATGGACATACTCTACCAGCCGTTTCATATTGATCGTTATCGATTCAACAGCAACAATGATGCCTTTGTCTCCGGCACAAAGATCATCCTGATCCACCATCGTCATGAAGATATAATCGCCGGGCTTCGTGCCCGTCAGGGTGATAATATTATGGGCACTCTGAAGTTCAATCGTCCGTGCTTTGCCTTTTTTAAGTTCATCAGTAACCACAGGAGAGATTCCGGTTAGTGCAGCACACCACATGATATCTCACCCGTACATCGGCAGGTGCTCTTTCGTCGGCACTGCCTGTTCCTGTTCTGTCTGCTGGACCTGTTCTGCCATCGCCTGGAACGCTGCTTCGAGCTCTGTTGCCTGCTCAAGAAGTTGTTCCACGGCAAGATCGAACGAAAAAAGTTCATTCAGGACTCCGACAATTGACGCGGCTCCTCGCGGGTCCGGGGAATTTACGGTCTCCCCAAGAAGACTATATCCGGGAATGTCACGGAGTTTGCACTCGGTCAGGAGGCTAGCTGGCAGGCCGGATATGCTTCCAAGCGGAAGAAGCTGTGTCCGTTCCTGGATGTTTTCCAGAGACGTTTCGTCAGTGGCAACACCGAAGACCCTCTTCTCCGGTTCGTTTGTGATAATACCGGCGAGGGGCACTATGCGCTCTATCTCCGTCTGCTGAGCCCATTCGATGATACCGTTTGCGACCTCATAACAGATTGCCGCATGGAGTGGAATATCAGAAATAATAGCGATGATATTGTCCTTACGGTGGATCCGCGTCGGCACATTCACAAGTCCTTTCGCCATCATAACAACCGGCGGGAAATATTTACTCGTAATATTGCCAATGTGCTCAAATTTCAGCTCATCAACAATATACTGGAGCGCAATACTCCCAACCAGACCACTTCCCGGAAACCCTACGAGGATGGTCACCGGCCCATCCCCCAAGGGTTCTGAGATGATACGAATATCCTCCATTGCTAAGAACCACCTTCTATTTCAGTCATCTTCAAAACGTCCTCTTGTTGTGTATTCTCATTCCATGCTATTAAATGACACTGCTAGAGTTCACCGGCAATCACAAAGAGCATATCCGTGGCAGGACAATAGATAAGACATGCAGGAATATCCTATCAAACGTGGCTTTACCAAAGGTATGGAAGAACGTATGATTGAAGGGCTTGAGACCTATTTCGGGGTGAAACCCGAAGAGAAGGATGGTCATTACTTTATCGCCTCAGGGTCATTTTCGCGGTTTGAAACCTTTGTCTCCGGCAAAAAAATGGCAGTCGATACCGAGTCAGACAGTGAACTGTATTCAAAGATGGAAGAGGCAAAAGCGGATGAGGTCGTGCTCAGCACCAACAAACAATTCAGAGCTTATCTTGAGTTTGTGACTGGGTATAACACCAAAGAACGTAAGAAAAAGGCTGAACAGGAAGCAAAGAAAGCCGGAAAATAATCATTCTCTCATCATATCTTTTTTGTAGCGTCATCGTCGTCACTATTGTTTCTCATACGAAACGTTTAGAAAAAAGCACCCCAGTGTTGCCATACCGTTACCGAAAAAAGGATCGCTTTTTCTAACAAATGGAGAGGGTTCCTTCCAAACAAGATTACCCCAAATAAGAGAGATTTCGATGATTCATAATGTTCACCGAAACCTATTTCGACCACAGATTAATAGGCCAATTGTCAAAGTTGGGTTGTATAACAGTTCTGTTGAGGACAGCCTATGCTATATGGAAACTAACATTTTGCAAAAAAAGGGAGAAGGAATGAAATTATTATTCTATAACCAGTGCTGGCTTAAACGGCAGAGCCTGTTTTGCCTTCGGGTGGGAACTTTCATCAGCAGGCACAATGACTACCTTCAGACCTGTTTCACGTTCAAGGAATGCTGATGCAACCTCAAAGACTGCCGTTTCGTCAACCGGCGAGGCCGCAAGGGCAGCAACAAGTTCCGGCGGGAATCGGTGGATGAGATTCGTGATCTGCTTGGATGCCTGCGGGACCATGCCACCGAGGCTCCGCATGGCAGGATCCTGCATAATCTCTTTCATGACATTTTTCTTATCAGCCGCGTTGGCTATTGTGGTGAAGACCTGCTGTTTCCAAGCCGGTGCCACAAAGAGCGTGAGCGTCTCCGACTCAATCTGAATCAGCTTGAGAATCGACTCCACATCCTCCAGCGTGCGCTGTAAAAGTTCTTCTGCAAGCTCGTTATTCTCATCAACCTTCGAAGGATCGGCTACCGGCCACGATGCATACGCCACCTCGCCGCCATCGCCGACCTGCTCCCAAATATTCTCACAGGTAAACGGAATAAACGGTGCCATCAGCCGAATCCATGCCAGACTAATGTCCCTCAGAACCGCTGAACCACGAACGCCTTCAGGGAGACGGCGACGATACCATTTCAGATCGGTCTCGATCTGGAAAAATGCCTCCTGCAGAGCCTGACGGGTCTGGAAAGAGACCAGTGCATCGCTCGTGCGGGAAATATGATCCTGCATCCGGGAGGCAAGCCAGGCATCGATGGGGTACTCACCTTCGGCTTCAATGCCTTCTAAGATCTGGTTTCTGAACCGCTCAATCTGGCGCCAGGTGGACGAGACCAGTTCGTTTCTCCAGTCAAAGTCCTGCCACGGTTCCGCACTGCCAACCAGAAACATCCTGACTGTGTCAGCACCGAACTCATTGATGGCATCCTCTAACAGCACCACATTGCCCTTGGATGACGACATCTTCGCTCCTTCCAGAAGGCCCATCCCAAAGACAACCATACCTTGTGGTTGCAGTTCCTGAGGGAAGATAGCCACATGGTGGAAGAGCTGGAAGGTCAGGTGGTTGGAGATGAGATCCTTTGCGGAGAAGCGGAAATCATATGGATACCAGTACAGAAACTCGGCTCTGAGATCTTCCACCGTCTCTTTTGCCACCGGTAGTGTAGCTGGGTCGCCCTTGCCTAAGAAGACATAATCAAAGACAGCCGGCGTCAGAAGTTCCGGCTCGATGTCATTGAGTTTGTGAGCGATCGTGTAGTAGGCCATGTAGATGGTCGAATCAGAAAGCGGTTCGACAAGCCAGGTTTTGTCCCACGGCAGCAGCGTACCAAGACCGACACGCCGGGTGCATGCCCAGTCCCGGAGCCAGTCAACGGTACGGTCGAACTCAGCGTGCACTTCAGGTGGCACGAGTTTCATGCTGTCGACCTGCTCATGCACGGCTTTCTTCCAGTCAGGATCACTGTACTGAAGGAACCACTGGTCATGCAGAATCCTCACATAGACCCGACTTCCACAGCGGCAGACAACGTTTCGGTTGTCAAAGTCATACATCACAATTGAGCCAAACTGCTCAAGCATGATATCCGAATATTCCTCCCGTGCCTCACGGACCGGTTTTCCGCCATACTGCGGGAGCATCTTTCCGTGGGAGAACTCGGCGCTATATACTTCCTGCGTGAGCACCTCCATCGCAGCGTCGTTCTGATTGGTAATGCCGGCACGCTCCACTGCGTCCTGCGCCGGGCAGATTCCATAGCCCTTTACCGTAATCAGCGGTACCGGTGTAATTTCAGTATATTTGCCTTCGGACTGAAGATCCCGGAGTGCAATGTAGTCAAACGGTGCATGGGCCGGCACACTCATTACGATGCCGGTTGCCATATCCGGGTCAACAAAGGTCGCTGGCAACACCGGAACTTCACCACAGAGTGGGTGCGAGACAGTCTGATCCACAATATCAGCACCGGCAATTGCACCGAGAATCTCTACGGTGTGATCCTGCATGGCCATTTTATCAGCGGCTTCCTGTGAAAGAATCCACTTCTGGCCATCGACCAGCACTTCCACATAGGTAATCTCCGGATTTATCCAGAGATTTGTTACCCCATAGGTAGTTTCCGGCCGAAGGGTGGCGCAGGGAATCTTTGCATCCTTCCACGAAAACATAACCAGCACGAACTTCACAATCTCAGACTTTTCGCCTTCTAAGAGATCGTGATCTCCCACCGGATTGTCACACGCCGGACAGTATTTTACCGGGTGCGCCCCGCGAACGACGTGGTTGTCCTCGTACAGATGGCCGTACTGCCACTCGATAAACTTTGAATACTGCGGAATAACCGTGGTAAACTGACGGCGCCAGTCGATTGAAAGTCCACAGCGGCTCATTATCCGCTGATACTCACTACTAAAATACCTGACAATCTCAATTGGGTCCACAAAGGAAGCAAGCTTCTCTTCCGGGACGCGGTAGAGATCGCGGTAGAGTTTTACCGTCTGTTCGTCACCGCCTGCAATCCGCTTGGAAATGCCAATCACCGGGGTGCCGGTGACGTGAAATGCCATCGGATACAGCACCTGCTTGCCACACATCCGCTGATGACGGGCGATGATATCCGGCACAATATAAGTTCGCCCATGCCCCACATGCATCGCTCCGCTGGGGTAGGGATAGGCAACATTCAGATAAAACTTTTCTTTTTCGGATGGATCAGACTCAAAACTCTTTTTCCACCCTGCAGCATATCGTTTCTCATAATCTGCTATGGTATCCTGACTCACGATGATAGCCCCCTTCTGTTTCAGACCGGACAGACCCGGATCTCTTCGCCATCTCTATGCCGTTTTATGAGTTCCTGGCCGGTGCCCATGTTCTTTGCCAGTTCAATATCGCCTGAGTCGGTGACCGTTGCAGTGACCAGATAGACTTTGCCGGCAAAAACGTCGACAATCTTCCCACTATATTCCAGGCAGTGAATGACGACATTTTCACCATTTACTACAATCGTGCTGTTTGAGGCGGCATTCGACTCTTCCGGCGGTGCGTCAGGAACCGGCACGGGTTCCATATTATCGCGAATCTTTACATTGTCAAGTTCGCTTCGGGGCCGGATATCAATACCAATCGAGAGCTTGTTGACGATGCCAGCCACATTCTTGCCTCCCTTGCCAATCGCGGCCGGAACGTCACGATCATCAATGTAGACGACCGCTTTGTTCTCACTCTGCATCGCAACCGTCACCGGGCCATCGGAAAATCTGCCGATCTCGCGCTCAACGTCACGCTCAGCAAGCTTCCATGAGAGATGTCCCTCTTCTGCCGGCTCTTCTTCCGCTTTCTCAGTTGATTCAGCAATAGCAAGCTCAGGGGTCGGAGTCGGGATTTCAACCGGAATCACAGCTTCTTTGGATACTGTTTTTACCGCAGATGGTTTCCTGACAACCACAGGTGCTGTCTGAACCGCTGTCTGAAGTTCTCCATCCACCGGGAGGGCAATGGTCTCTCCCTCATACCGGAAGATCTCGCACTCGGTTGCGGTAGCGCCTAAGCCGGTTAACGAGATCACCGGACAGGCACCGATTTTACCATCGAATCCTGCGGGTTCCTTGATAGAGAAACTGAGACTATAGACCCGAGCCACTTCACCCTGATTCACAAAAATGACTGTGTCAACCGTGCGGGGCAGCAGACCGAAATCCACCCGCTCCAAAAAGCGGCAGACCGCATCCTGAGCACTCTTGCCCGGCACGACACCGACCATGCCAAGTCCGGCGAGACGCAGATCAGTAAAGACCCTAAAGTCCTCATCATTACGCACCTCATCAAAGAAGACCACATCAGGGCGGATGAGCATCAGCACTTCTGCGGTATTCTCCATGCTGCCTTCAAGCTGGGCATACTGGGTAATCTGGTCAGGAACCTGCAGGTCACGTGGGGCTTCCATCGTCCGAACCTGACAACCCTGATCGAACAGGTACATGGCAAGACTCTGGGCAAATGTTGTTTTGCCGGTGCCTGGTACTCCCGCAATGAGAATGCCATGGCGGTTTCCTGCGAGACGCTCTCGGATCAAATCTGCATACTTATAGTCATCAAGTGAGCGGAAAACCGTCGGCCGTACTGCCGTAATTTCCATGCCGTCAGAGAAGGGACGACGGGCGATGGTAATACGCAGGGAGCCGATCTGAACAACCGTAATTCCCTTTTTTTCAACCTCAATAAAACCGTCAGGATCCCGTTTTGCCCGTTCGACAATCTCCTGTGCCATCTGTTTCAGTTCCGGCTCAGAAAGCGGGTGTTCCCGAATTGTTTCAAGCTGTGCCTTCTGGAGTGTTCCTTTCCGTGCCAGTGGCAGCGTCCGCTCCTTCAGGTAGACCGCGACGGTATTCTCATCAAAGAACTGATCAATATACAGCGGTGAAAGGTCACCAATCTGAGGGCGAAGATAGAGGACATCAATGCCCTTTGCCCGTGCGACTTCCGACTGAACAACGTCGCTTGTGATGAACCGGGCATCGTCATATTCAAGGGCCACACCACGGATAAGGGCATCAATTTCGCCGCCGTTTGCCAGTTTTACCTGCTCAAGGCTTGGACGGTTGCCTACATATTCGAGTGTTATTGTGCCTTCGACGGCAAGCCTCTGAAGTTCCTGTAATTCGTTAAGGCCGGAAAATCCGATTTCGCGCCCGTTATTTGCCTGAGATTCCAGTTCAGCAATGACGGCTTCGGGTATTGTTATTGTAGCTCCGGTATATTCTCCCTCTTTAATAAGAGAGGTGATGCGTCCGTCTATTATGACGCTTGTATCTGGTACTATTCTCATAAAAATATCACCATACATAGTGGTGTGAACTTCTTATTTAGTGTATACGTCTTCCGGCCGAACAAGTTGCTTCTGCGTGACCGTGCCGTTCAGGGTCCGGTGAAAACAGCTTTTATAGCCGGTGTGACAGGCAGCGCCAGTCTGGATTACTTTATAGAGGAGCGTGTCCTCGTCGCAGTCAACAAGAATTTCTTTAACTTGCTGAGTGTGGCCGGATTCTTCACCTTTTTTCCAGAGTTTTTGTCTTGACCGTGAGTAATAGTGGGCGGCGCCAGTCAAGGAAGTCAGGCGAATGGCTTCGGCATTTGCCCAGGCCATCATCAGCACCTCGCCAGTCTCTGCATCCTGAACAATCACTGGCACGAGACCCTGCTCGTTGAAACGAAGGGGAATTGTTGTATTGTCTGGCTGAGTATTCATGGTTCTTAGAATATCTGAATGAAAAGATATAACAGGTCGCCGAAGAGGAGAGCGAGCACAAACCCTACAGTGATGGGGACAATAAAGGGAATGCCATAGGAAAGCCAAACCCCCCCTGCCTTTCGATAGAGTTCGAGTTCGGTCTCAAAATCTTCAGGATGCATTCTAAGATCACGCGTATAGACCCGCCCGGACCCTTTGACCATCTTCCGGAGCGCTTCACCATGACTGATAAACCGGCGGGAGAGCACGCCGTCTGTTTCACTGAATTCCTCCATGGCATAACCATGGTGCTGAGCAATGCTTTCTCCCGGCACGGGCATGCCGGTGAGCAGATACTTGAGTGGCGCTTTGTTATGATGCCAGAGATTATAGCCGAGCATGCCAAGCGGTGCAATAAGACCAATAATCGCAGTATTTACAAGCACCGCAAAGGGAAAGAATACAATCAGAGGCGAGCCGGTAAGCGGAACAAACGGGTAGAGCGGAACAAAAAGCGTGATTACGATAAAGGCCCAGGCGTCGGCACCGCCAAAGAGGTGCAGCCAGGCAGCGGAGGCGTAGAAGAAAACAACAAAGAGAATCGTCATGAACAGAAGTGGAAGAAGCAGGCCGGGCTGGCAGGTCAGAACCATGTAATACGTTAGAATCATCGTGGGGATGCCAACAATCGCAAGATACTGCCAGACCTTCACCGGCACCCGGCGTTCCCGGAGATCAAGACGGGAAGCATAGAGAAGTGTTATGAGGCAGGCGAGTGCTGCAATGGTGAGTGGAAGATTCATGTAGCTGGCATAGTTTTGCCTTTGGAGGAGGATAAGAG
>Ga0222642_1000041_pt1 | contig 30917 bp, 22 predicted proteins | sample AntAcemetagen229_FD_179813 | JGI IMG/M metagenome (GOLD analysis project Ga0222642, IMG submission 179813) | Saline water microbial communities from Ace Lake, Antarctica - #229 | ecosystem: Environmental > Aquatic > Non-marine Saline and Alkaline > Saline | place: Antarctica: Ace Lake... | reverse complement strand
CTTAAGGTAAAGATAAAAATGACGAAAGTGATTAACTTTCAGTTGAAATTCCCAAAACGGTTACGAAGAAATGTGAAAGTTTTAAAGTACTGGATATTGGTTACTCTATTCAATAGAATCGGGCAAAGAGCATAAAAGTATCTGCCAGCACGAAACGGGCGGCCCGACTGAAAGGAGGGTATGAGGGGGTGGCAGGCGGCACACCTCTGTTCTTTTTGCTGACTGTAAAGAAGTCGTGTACGGGAAGGGCTTTGTTAGGTAATGGACGGATTCTCAAAAAAATAGCGGTTATCTGCTATCTTACCCGCTCCATTAGTTGTGAAAAGTCAGATTATTCGCACTCAGGAAAACTAATGATCATTTGCAGATAGTGCTTTAATACAATTGCAGAGAGCCGGTCCGGCCAGTTCAGACAGACGTTTCGTCTTATTCTGGTAGGCCTCCTGAAGCTTTCGTACCACCTCAGGAATCTGCTCCCCTGTATCAGGGTCAGCGAAGGCCGTTTCATATTGTGTGATAATCCGGCCTGTGAGCTTTTTCTGGACCGTAACCTGCCGGGCAAGTTCAGCACACTCCTCAAACGTTTCGGGGTCAGTACCGCCCTCTCTCAGTTTCTGCATACATCCGGCAAGTTCTGAGCGTTTATGCTCAAAATCCCGGATGCGACCGGCAAGCTCTGTAAGGGTAAACGGCTTAAGCAAAAAGCCATCGATGAGATCTCCATGAGCTAAGAGCTCTTCTGCTAACAGTAACTTCGCGGTCACCATCAGCACCGGGATTTTACGACATTCAGGTAATTCCCGAATATTCTGCACCGTTTCCCATCCGTCCATACCGGGCATCATAATGTCCAGAAGGATGATGTCAGGTTGTGTTGTTTTCAGGACTTCCAGACACTCCGGCCCGGAATAGGCAGTAGTAACTTCAAAACCCTGCCGGGTCATACCCTCAGCATACAAATCTGCCAGGGTTTGGTTGTCATCAACCAATAAGAGCGTCGTCATCCCATCTTCTCCTTATGTAATGTCATGATGTTTCCTAAGGTATTCACGTATTTTCTCGGACTCCAGCCAACCCTGATCAAGGCGGTTTACAATATCGTCAATGACCTGAATCTGTTCAAGAACAGGGGTGGCTACCTCCTCCTCACTAGAGCCGATAATACCGGTGGGCACCGCAAGCGGGTTTCTGATCTCGTCATTTAAGATCGCAAGCTGCGCCAGATTCTGTTCAATCTGCCGGAGAGCAACCTTTTCGCGTGTCCTGGCTTCATATTCCTCAGTCAGATCACGAACCAGTGAAAGAATAAACTGTCGTCCCCGAATCTCAATCATCCATCTGTTCTTTTCGTTGAGGGGTCTGTCTGATTGGTCATCCTGGTTATTATTCATGGCACATCACTCTGCTATGGTATCCTGTCATGGTAGCAGCGTCAGGGATTTAATCTAACAGGTTTTACCTCTCCTTGAAGAGCTCAAAGAATCCTTTAATATAATGTGAATAGGTGGTCAGTTTATTTGTTCTTTTCCTCTTTATTACCTCAGTTTGCCACTTCACTCAAATCCCTCAGATTGTGGAAGAATAGAATTTGACAGTTCCAGATATTTGTAAAAGTATCTCCCTAAAACTATTCACTTTGGGCTTGAATTTCAAACGATACTGTCATTCGGACAATAGAACTTGCATTTTTCCCACAAATATAACGCAACTGTCAAATTCAAACCTGACTATTTTGGATATTTTACGGGCATGAATTACCTATTAGGCCAACTGTCAAAGTTGGGTTATTAAGGAAATATTTATCTGGAATCTCTTTGTCTCGTCCATTTACCTTTAGCATTCCACAGCCGGAAGCGTGTCCGTGAGTGAAGCAAGCGGTGACACTTCGAGATGTTCAATGGTGGCAGCCGGGACCACTCTGTTCTATTAATTCTCCCACTTCTTTTCCCCCCAGAAAAAGGGAGTTTCCTCCCTCTCATACCCTCATCTCCCTGAACTGCCACCTATAGCCATCCATCCGGCTCATCCCGGCCCTGTACAATTTCCCGGCGCTTTGTAAGCTTAATCTGACATATAATTTTATAGCTTCTCCCGAGATTACTACTCTATTAGAATCGATATGGATCTGATACTATCGTTTCAAAATCAGATCTGAACCCAAAGAAAATGAAAAATAAACTTCCCGGAATCCTGTCAGATTCAGGAAAATCCGTATTTTCAGAGTGCCATCATATCACAGCCGTGAATTATTAAAGGGGAAACGAACAGGATGACAACAATACTCTATGTCGATGATATGCCGATGCTTACAAAATTCTACGGGACTGCTCTGACAAAGGCAGGATATGAGATCATTACCGCCGAAAGCGGAGAAACCTGTCTGGAGATTCTCAGGAAGCAGGCACCCGATCTGATTCTCCTCGATATTATGATGAATCCTATGGATGGGTGGGAAGTGCTCTCAAAAATACGGACGGACGACCCTGACCACACCATCCCGGTCATCATGCTGACAGCAAAGAGCATTTTTCCCGGGGAGGTATTCATGTACGGTGAGTGGTTTGACGGCTATATCATGAAACCGCTTACCATTGCTGCGCTTAACACAGAAATTGCAGATTATTTTTTGCTCCGTGAATCCATCAGTCGTGAGACATCCGGGGCACAAAAAGCAGGAGCTAATCCTGCAGCGATCAAAGAATACGGCCTGCTTCGTGTCAGAGTAAGAGTGTGGGAGAGGATCATTGACCGGCTGGAACAGATGTTTGCGAATGCTGAAGAGATGGACATCAGCAATCAGGAAATCCTGGATCAACTGGACGCAATCAGAGACCGCCTCAGAATGTACAAGGCCCGGTGCAATGAACTGGCAGCAACCTTTGAAAAAGGTGAAGGAGTGAACTAATTATGGCGCAGAACCAGAAGGCAACCTACACGCCCTTCCTCATAACGCTGGCAATATTTGTTTTTTTGACCTATCTGACTTCATTTTACAATTATCTGCTCTTTCACACCATCGCAGAAATATTCAGTATTCTCATTGCCTTTGCCATTTTTATTATCGCCTGGAATAGCCGCGAGTATCTGGACAATAATTACCTGCTCTTTATTGGCATTGCCTATCTCTTTGTCGGTGGCATCGATCTGGTGCATACCCTTGCCTACAAAGGAATGTTTATTTTCACCGGCTTTGACGCAAATCTGCCGACTCAGCTCTGGATAGCCGGTCGCTATCTGGAGGCATTTACCCTCGTCATCGCTCCCCTGATGATCTGGCGAAAAGTCCAGCCATACCGGGAGTTTGCAATCTATGCCATTGTTTCTCTGGCACTGATGTATACCCTCTTTGCAACGAACATCTTCCCGGTTTGCTTCATCGAGGGAGTCGGACTGACGCCTTTTAAGATCTATTCAGAGTATATTATCTGTATCCTGCTGGTCATTGCGGCATTTTTACTGTACCGGTACCGGGACACGTTTGATCATGATATCTTCCTGCTTCTTATCGCCTCGATTGGGGTCACGATTGTTGCCGAACTGGCATTTACGTTCTATGTAAGTGTATATGGATTCTCAAATCTGTTAGGTCACCTCTGTAAGATCGTCTCCTTTGCCCTCATCTACAAAGCGCTCGTGGAGAGTGGCATCCGACGTCCCTTTGATATTATATTCCGGAATCTGTCAGCAAGTGAACAAAAGTTTCGGTCACTTTTTGATAATATGAACGATGGTATGGCGTTGCATTCGATGACCTATGATGAAAAGGGCACCCCGGTTGATTATATTATAAAAGAAGTCAATCCGAGATATGAGGAGATCCTGAACCGTCCGGCGAAAGAAGTGGTGAATCGTCCGGCAACAGAAGTCTATAACACACCAGAACCACCCTATCTTGACCACTATGCTCAGGTTCTCGCAACCGGCAAACCGGATCATTTTGAGACTTATGCCGACTTTGTAAACCGTTATTTCAGAATTGCAGTTTATAAACCCGGAGAAGGGGAGTTTGCCACAATATTTAGTGATATCACTGAACAGAAACAAAATGAAATCGCGCTCAACCTTGCCATGAAAAAGATCAGTGTGCTCACCGGCATCACCCGCCATGATATCCTCAACGAGGTTATGGTCGCCGAAGGGTGCCTGTCCCTCTTTGAAGAGGCAACTCCGGAACAGCAGGCAGAATACCTGAGTATGCTTCGTCAGGTCGTGGATTCCATCCAGCGTCAGGTTGAATTTACCCGGGATTATCAGGATCTCGGCATAACCGCCCCGATCTGGCAGCATCCCGGAAAAATCATAGAAAACCTGTTATCGGTCAATAAAGGACTGCAGGATGTCAGGGTGAAAGTAGAGCTTGACGATCTTGAGATCTTCGCCGACCCGATGCTGCCCAAGGTCTTTGCAAACCTTATAAACAACGCTGTCATCCACGCAACCGGCATGAAAAACTTGTCCTTCAATCTGGAAAAGAAAGACAGCGAGATGGTTTTATACTGTATTGATGACGGGAGTGGCATCTCCCCTGAAGCAAAAGATAAGATCTTCCATCAGGGATTCGGACGGAGTCACGGTCTGGGTCTCTATCTGGTTACTGAGATTCTTTCGCTCACCGGCATCACCATTACCGAGACCAGCACACCCGGAACTGGTGCACGGTTTGAGATCCATCTTCCTGAAGGAACGTGGCGGAGCTCTTAAAATCACCGGATTGAAAACTTCAGGCCCGAACCTTGCGCTATTAAGAACGGGAAGGAAGGTGAGAGTGAGTGGCAGGTGGCAATCCAAAAAAAGGGAGTTTCCTCCCTTCCCATTCATACCCTCATCTCCCTGCACTGCTGCCGGTATCCCTTCATCCGGGCCAGATTCCCCGGGTCCATCATTCGGACCGGAGAACTCGTAATTTCCCACAGATCTATCCAGCGGTCAAATTCAATCTCGACTTGTGTACACAGGTATTTTCTCTCCAAATCACGCCACGCTCGGTTTAGGGGGATTATATATAGATACGAAGGTAAAATGCACATCATGAAGAATCCGGAGAACGGAGACCGGCAGTCTTTGCATATTCTTTACGCTGACAGCGACGAGGAATTGCAAAAAAAGTTTTTAAAGTACTGCAGGGATCGTTCCCCGGCTTTAGTTACGGGTGTAGAGTCAGCAAAGGAAATTCTGGAAACAATTACGTCACAAACCATTGACGTCCTCATCCTGGGAGACAATCTCCCGGATATGAAAACAGGTAACCTTCTTACGCAACTCCGTACGCAGGAGAGAACAATCCCGGTTATTCTGTTTTCATCTTCCGGTGACCCCGCTGCTTTACCAGAAGCAGATTTGGTCGATCTCTCCCTGAAAAAAGGAAAACAACCCTCCCGGAAGTTTCAGGAACTCATAAGCCTGGCTCTTGAGGCAGCAAAACGGCAGCAGGCTCTTCATGAACTCTCAGATAATGAACGCCGTCTCACTGACATTATCAATTTTATGCCAGACGCCACGTTCGTTATCAACAACAAAGGCGTTGTCATTACCTGGAATAAAGCCATTGAAACCATGACCGGCATTCCGGCAGAAGAAATGCTCGGGAAAAACAATTACGAATACAGCCTCCCGTTTTACGGAGAACGCCGTCCGATTATGGTGGACAATATCCTCAGTGGTAACAGAAAAATCAACAATAAATATAGGGTCCTTGAACAGCAGGACAACAGAATTGTTGTCGAGGCATTTGCTCAGGCACTGAATCAGGGAAAAGGTGCCTACCTCTGGGGCATTGCCTCTCCCCTGTACGACGAACAAGGAAATGTTATTGGTGCCATTGAATCAATCCGTGATATAACCAAGCGACGAGAAACTGAAGACGATCTTAGGGAACATGAGAACCAATACAGGTCCCTTGTTGAGGCATCCCCGGATATGATCTGGGAGATAACCAAAGAGGGCATTTTTAATTATATCAGTCCGAACTGCGCGGAGATCATGGGATATGCTCCTGAAGAACTCATCGGAAGATCAATTCATGAACTTGCTCCGTCGGAATCTCTTTCCAAGCATAACGAAAATCTGAAAATGCTGGGTCTAAGCCAGTCTTTGCAATCCTTTGCCGTTGACGCCAGGCACAAGGATGGCCATGTACTGACGCTTGAGATCCGCTCTACGCCAATAACCGATGAACAGGGGAGAGTCGTCGGCATGCGGGGAGTTACGAGGGATGTCACCGAATGGCTCAGAATTCAGGAGGAATTCAGGCTCTCTGAGGAAAAAAACCGGAGTTATATCGAAAGTTCACCAGCAGGAATCATAGTTTTTGATGCCGAATTACAATTTCTTGATGTGAATACCAAAGCGGTTGAAATGAGCGGCTATACCCGCCAGGAACTCCTGAAGAAGCGGGTATCTGACATGGTGCCCGATACGCTCTTTCCCACGTTTGGTCAGCAGCGCGAAAAACTCTTTGAGACAGGAGAACTTGTTGGTGAAAGTGCTCTGAAAAGGAAAGACGGAACAACTCTTCCGATCTTTGTGACGGTGATAGTACTTCCTGATCAGAGCTACCTGTGTTTTGTGACTGATATCAGCGAACTTGAAAAAATTCGGACTGAACTTCAGGAACGTGAAGCGATCTATCATGCCCTTTTTGACAATCTCACTGATGCCATCCTGCTTCTTGGTTTAACTCCCGAAGGATTGCCCGGTACCTTTATTGAGGCCAACGCTGCCGCCTCTACACTGCTGGGCTATTCGCATGAAGAGCTCCTTCATCTTGGTCCACAGGATGTTGATGCCCCTGAGACACGGGATCAGATAAAAAAACGGTCTGAAATCCTCAAAAAGGAGGGACATTTAAATTTTGAAGGTCTAGGTCTGAGAAAAGACGGTTCAAGAGTTCCCATTGAAGGATCCCTCTACACATTTGCCTTTTCAGGCAGTAAAATGCTCATTTCGGTGATTCGTAACATCAGTAAACACAAAAAGATCGAAACCGAACTCTGTGAGAGTGAGGCACTCTATCATGCTCTGTTTGAGAACATCACCGATGCCGTCCTATTGCATAGATTTACTGCCGAAGGACTCCCCGGACAATTTATCGCAGTAAACGAGAGTGCCTGCCGGCTGCTGGGATACAGCCGTGAAGAATTATTACAGATGTCAGCACAGGATATCGAAGCCCCGGTCTCCTATGCAGAAGCCGAAGAACGGATTCAAATATCCCACACCAACGGCCATGCCATCTTCGAAGCAACTTTTTGCAAAAAAGACGGCAGTATGTTCCCGGCGGAAATATCAGCACATCTCTTTTTGTTCCAGAAACAGCAGATGGTTCTGTCTCTTGCTCATGATATCAGTAAACGTAAAAGATTTGAGAATGAGCTCTGTGAGAGTGAGGAACGATACAGTTCACTCTTCTACCAGAACAATTCAGTCTCGCTCCTTGTTGACCCGGATTCCGGCCGTATTGTAGATGCCAATACCGCAGCCTGTGACTATTATGGTTATTCCTGTGATGAACTAAAAGGCACGTCTCTTACTGAGATTAACGGTGTTCCGGAAGAAAAAATACTGGATAACCTCCGGGAAGCGAAGAAAGAAAGGGAGAAGCATTTCTTCTCAGTTCACCGGCTTAAGGACGGGAGTAGACGAAATGTGGAGATTTACTCCGGACCTATTGTTGTCGGTGGGAAGAAGCTTTTCTATTCTATCATCCATGACATTACGGATAAAACAGAGGCTGAGAACCGATTGGTCCAGCTCCTGGAAGAACGCACGACGCTCTTAATGGAGATTCACCACCGGGTGAATAACAACCTCCAGGTGCTCTTAAGTCTCTCAACCCTTGAGAGAGTCAGCTTTAAAGATAAACTTGATGCGAATGCCCTTGCGAATAAGCTCCTGTCAGATATGGAAAACCGTATCACAGCTATCGCTCTGGTGCACGAGAATCTCTTCCTGTCAGGTAACCTTACAGAAATCCGGCTGGTTGAGCATCTCAGGATTCTGGCACAGTCAATTCTGACCTCAGTCATTGACAATGTCTTTATTTCATACGAGGTTGAGGGCGGAAATGAGATCGTTCTGGGTCTTGACAAGGCGGTGTTGGTGAGTCTGGTTGCAAGTGAGATCTTAACCAATGTGCAGAAACACGCCTTTGCGAACCAGACAATGGGCAATGTCATTATCCGGGTGACTGAAGATTCAAAAAATAAACAGCTTCTGCTTGAAATTGCCGATGACGGTGTCGGTCTTCCTGAGGATATTAATCCTAAAACGACTGAATCGGTTGGATTAAGCCTCATCTACAATATTATAACGCTACAGCTTCACGGCACAGTGACTGTAAACCGGGATAAGGGAACGACCTATCAGATTACCCTTCCTGCTGACGAATGAGAATCGAGTCTGCTGGTGTTTAGCCAGAGAACGGGAACGGCAAAACCACTCTTCCCCCCAAAAAAATAGGGAGCTCCCTCTCCCTCCAAGCTCAGATCGTTATCTCGGCACTGCTGCCAGTATCCCTTCATCCGGGCCAGATCCTCCGGGTCCTTATACTGCCGGTGGCTCTCCTCGCGTTGCTACAAGGTACCGCCGCTTCTGTTCATTCGCACACCCTCACTTCTCCCGGCCTTCTCACACCAGAACCCAGGATGCAGAAGAACGTGCCTCAGGAATAGACAGACCGTCCTCGGCCATCCCTTCTACATGAAAGGCAATCGCCTCATGCATGTGTTTTTCTGCCTCTTCCCGCGTAGCACCGGTTGCAACACACCCCGGAAGATCCGGGGAGTACGCTGAGTAATTTGTTTCCGTTTTTTCGACTACAATCAGAAATCTGTGCATCATCTTTCTCCTTTCATTCCTGCCTGCTTCAGAATACTATTCAGAGTTCCGGGTGCGAGCGTATCTTTCATATGGCCCGGAATCGTGATCCGCCCCGGAATCTCCGGGTGCTTATACTGCCGGTGACTACCCCGCGTTGCTGCAAGGTACCACCCTTCTTTTTCTATTTTTTCTATGACTTCCCTGACTTTCATAGCTTTGCCTTCTACCTCCGTCCACTCAAAGTAAGGGTGTTGTGTAGTCCGTTTCAACGATTGCCCGGAAATGTTCGCCCGGCATTCTGTTGATTCCGGTTATCTGTATCAGTAGTTCGGTTGTACCTGTTTATATCTCTTTACCGGGGGACATTGTCTGTTTTACCGGGGATAATTCCCTTTGCGGAATCTGCCTCCCGGATAACGCCGCTTCTGTTCACTCGCACCATCACTTCTCCCGGGTTGCTCCCATCGTGCAGGGGACTGATGGAATACAGGAGCCATCATCCTGGGTCAGTTAACGTTTATGTTCGTAAAGGTCGAATACAAAGAACAGAGAAGAATCGTAACTATGCTGGTAAAATTTGACATTTATCGTGACGACTCGTTCTGGTGTGCCCGTGGTATGGGGACTGACATATTCACCCAGGGCAAATCTTTTGACGAACTGATTAAAAATATTGACGAAGCAGTAGAACTGCATTTTAAAGAGCTTATTGACTCAGGAGAACAAATCACAGTTGTTTCACTGACTGAATTCCAGGTCGGTTCTGTTGCCGGAATTTCCGGTTGTTAGTGGTCTTCGTCTGGTAAAGATACTCAGTTTACTGGGGTATTCTGTTCTGAGACAGCGGGGAAGCTATATTCAGATGGTTTAAAAAAACGATGCCGTGGAACACCGGATAACTATTCCTCTACAGGATGAAATTGCGAAAGGTACGCTCCACGACATTCTATCAAAAATATCAGAAAAAAATGGCGTCCCGAAAGAGGGAATCCTCGATCTGTTGCGTTGATCTCATTCTCTCATCCATTCTATTGCAGCCTTAAGTCTCTGCCTCACTGCACTCCTGTTCCGTTCCCGCAGAGTGTTTCTCCGCTCCGTTTCCAGTCTTCATATTTGCTTTTTTGTCCTGCCCCGGCTTTACGTGCCGGCACGGTGGAGAGAAGCGGAGCTATGCCGGCCACATACACAGCTGTATTCTCCTCCGTATCCGGCGTCTCCACCCAGGAGAGCGAGCACAGGAAGGCCGAACCGCTCCGGCGACGGCATAACTATCACATCCTGCGCCGGAATATAGAAATATTTATCATAAATTCATTCAAATACGCAATATGAACCTTTTGGAAAACAGCCGGATGCATACATGTATTCTGTGTGTCGTCATCGTCGGACTGATTCTTTCCTGCGGATGCATTTCTGAATCGGCTCTCTCTGAAAATACTGTACCCACAGAGGATACCCCCCTGCCGTCTCCTCCGGTTGAAATCAGTGCCGGAATGCAGGATATTGTTACAACAGGTCTGGAAACGACCAAGGTACCGGGATTATTAATCGAAATTTCAACACCTGAATGGATCTGGAATTATGCCGCCGGGAATGCCTCCGTTTCTCCCCCGGTTCCGGCAGAGCCTGATATGCGTTTCATCATCGCCAGTGTCACCAAATCCGTCACCAGCACGGCCATACTAAAACTCAGTGAAGAGGGAAAACTATCCCTTGATGATCCTATCGATCAGTGGCTGCCAACAGAGATCACAGAAAAAATACCGTATTCCTCCAGGATCACCATACGGCAGCTCCTCGACCATACGAGCGGCATTGCTGATTACAATGAAGAGGAGATTATCCGGACTGAATACGCAAAACCCGATCTTCCGGTTCCCTACCAGTACAGGATGTGGCAGGGAATCAATGCGAGCCCACTCTTTGAACCGGGTTTAGACTATGAATATTCGAATGTGAATTATATACTCCTCACCCTGATCATTGACCAGGCAGCCCAGACCCCGTATGAGGACTACATCACCAGGGCAATTCTTGTACCGGCAGGCATGAATCAGACCTTCATCCACCGCACCAACAGTATCCCCGGACCACATATGGGGTGCCCGGGAGAAGAGTATGTTGACGGAGAACTGCCTGATTTTTCAAACCTGTATATTCAGTTTGACCGGGGGGCAGGGGATATCGTTAGTACACCGTCCGACATGAACAGATTCCATCTGTTACTCGAAGATGGGAAAATCATACGTCCTGAATCGCTTCAGGAGATGAAAACGATTAACAAAATGGCGTATGGACTTGGATACGGATGCATCAGTAACACTTCAATGAATGTAACGCTGTGGGGACACGCCGGTGGATATCCGGGATCATACACAATGTGGTATTACTGGGAAGAGGAAGATACAGCACTTACTATCAATCTGAATTCACTTGGAGATATGGGGACGGCAAACAGGGAGATTCTCGTTCCCCTTCTCAGTTATATTCAGCAACAGGAATGAAATCATACTCCCTTTTTCTGTGACCATGCGGATAGAATAGCAGGGAATACAATTCAGATCATCTAACTGAAAAAGATCTCTTCGAATCCAACCACCAATCTATCTATTTTCAGCATCCGGGGAACAAAATGTCTCAACGGGATTACCCGTTTGACGATAGCCCGGCTCATCCCCTCTTTTCCAAATTGATAGCCTTCGTCGCTGCAAATCCGGTCGAGAATGCAGCCTGAAGGTTATAGCCCCCGGTATCGCCGTCAATATCAAGCACCTCGCCGATAAAGTAAAGACCCGGCACGAGTTTCGACTCCATCGTCTTTGGGTTGACACCATCAAGGGATACGCCGCCGGCGGTCACCATCGCCTCGTTAAATCCGCCACAGGACGCCACATCAAAGGGAAATGCCGTGAGATAGTCGATGAGAGTCGTTCTCGCTTGTTTTGAGATATGGGCGCCGGTTTGATCCACGGGGATATCGGCCAGGTCCAGCAGTTCCTTCACGAACCGCTCAGGAAGACCATATTCTGAAAGAATGGTCTTCAGTAGCCGTTTACCGTGCTCCGCCGTCTTTTCAATCAGGTTTTTCAGGAGTGTCCCGCGGTCCATGCCGGGGACAAAAGAGATCTTCAGCAGGTCACCTGCTCTGATGAAACGTGACAGATGGAGGATGACGGGGCCGGAAAGGCCATGATGGGTGAACAGCAGGTCACCGACGGACTGGCGGATTTTTTTATTCTCCCTGAAGAGTGAGACCACGACATTCTCAAATGATAGACCGGCAAGGTGAGAATACGGATAATGCCTGGCGTATACGGCTGCAAGAGCCGGACGAATCTCCGTTACCGGCTGGTCAAGTCCGTTCGCAAACCGGTACCCGTCCCCTGAAGAACCCGTGGACGGGTACGACATCCCTCCGGTCGCAATGACGACATTTTGAGCGATATAGCGGCCATTTTTGGTTTTCACCGAAAAACCACCTTCAGATGGTCCGACATTCAGGACCGGTTCATTGCATTGCAGCATAACCCCTCTTCGTCTGCATTCCAGGAGGAGCAGATCAAGAACATCGGACGCCTTCCGTGTCGCGGGAAAGACCTTCCGGTTATCATCGGCGACCATGGTAAGCCCACGGTTCTCAAAGAAGTCGATAAGGTCTGTGTTCGTAAACCCAAGGAGAACCGGACGCAGGAATTTCCCATTGTCCCCGTAACGGGAGAAAAATTCACGGATATCGCCACCGTGAGTGAGGTTGCACTGCCCGGCACCCGTGACGAGAAGTTTCTTCCCGCAGGTCTCTTTCTTTTCGAGTATAATCACACTCCGGTTCGCATCCACAGCGTGAAGTGCACAGAAGAGCCCCGCCGGACCTGCTCCGATAATCACTACATCATAGTTGCCTGGCCCGCTCATTATGGATCAATCTCCCCTTGGTTTTTCACGTACGTGTTTATAGCATTTCAGTAATGATAAGGAGGTCACACTGAAATCTTATTTTGGCTTTTGGGGCCGGTTCCAACAACAAATCCGGTTCACCTGTCAGTTCCGGGCACCTTCAAACGTCTGGCTTACCAACCAGCTTCTCACTCCTGCCTGTTCTGCCATCATGGTGGAGAGAATGGCACAAGTGCTGCATTTTTTCTGCCGGAAATATCCCGGAAAAAATGAATGATACCGTATCACAAATTCAGGCCCGCTTTCCTCACCACAACCATTATCAATCAAAAAATATCTACCAAATCGGCGTATATTCTGCGGTTGAAAACCCTTTATTCACGTTAATATCATTGAAAAGCATGTGCGGAATAACAATCGGCGTGGTTCGGTTGCGGGGCAAGGATTCGATTGTACGCCGGGTCCGGCACCCGTTGGTTCGGCAGATTCTGGAGTGTGACGGGCGGGAACCTGAGAAAAAGGAAGGGTGGGAGTGAGCGAACAAACAACGGAAAATAGCTCATCTCACTCCATACGGGCACTCATCATATGATAAATCGCATCCATTGCAAAGATATTTCATACACTAAACCACAAATTCAACCATGAGATTCATCTAAATGAGAATCTCATTGAGCAATAATTTTCCTAATTTCCTCTTAAAGGATGACGTTGAACAGTTGCCCGGATACCTGGTGGATGAATGCCTTGAAAATACATGCACTCTTATTCATTGTATTGCTTCTCTGTACCCTATGCATATGTGGTTCCACCAGTTCGACAGCTTTATTGAATGTCAATAACAGCAATTCAGTTTTTGCAAGTCACGCCCCAACCACAACAACAACACAAAAAATTACAATACAATCCGGTTCTGCCAGTTATTCATTCAATTACCCGGGTCAGACGTTCAACATCTCAACCACCGCCGGAACGGTTGATGATCTCTCTTTTGCTGGAGAAGAAGTAACAATCCTCCTAACAGATCTTGAAGAGGGTGCCTGTGCCAACATAACAATTGATCTTCCGTTTGAGATGCCGGAAGGACTCTATTCCTATTACTGGAAAGAGAGTCCTGGTGGCAGCACAATACCGGTCACCTACGATGTATCGGATGACAACCGCCATCTCACCCTTCATCTGCAGGACGGTGTCATAGATGAAGACGATGCAATAAACGGCGAAATAGCCTATCCATTCTCTCTGGCACCACCACGGTTTCTGCCAACGAGTTCCATCTCAGGAAGAAAAGGAACCATCTCAGTAACTGAGACCTTGACTGGCAACAACTTTGAGATCAACCTTGAAGCCTCTGAAGGCACACTGACCTCACTCTATCTCGTTGATTCTGATAATCTTCCCGGCGCAGGAGGTACAGTCTATCCGTATCAGCTGGTGAAGTTCACCATTGAAGACGTTTCACCCGGCGGGAATGTTGATGTGGCCATTACCTATCCGGATCTCATCTCCCTGAATGAAGAATACTCACTTACCTATCGCAAATTTAATCCAAATACTCTGAAGTGGGAGACGTTTCCGGCACAATTCTCCAATAATTCGGTTCTATTTACCCTGACTGACGGAGGAGCTGGTGATGATGATGGCATGGCCAATGGTATCATTGTTGATGATGGAGGTGTACAGGGCGATGGCCCCATTACTCATCCGGCACTCTGGAATGTCTCCAGTATTGCAGGAAATTATAGTGAGATCTTTGATATTCCTGAAATTGGCAATGGCGATACCATCCGCATCTGGGGAACAGACGGACATATCTATGAAGGTGGGATCACTATCTCAAACCCGGATGTCACTATAGAGAAATGGGCCGGTTCTCCGGCTCGTCCCCTGATTACCAACACCTCTGTTCTTCAGGCCAGCAACGCTTCAGCAATTACGATAACCGCCAATAATGTCACCTTACAAAGCCTGAACATTTCAAATAACCACCATTTTGCAGGAGTGAATGGTGCGGGTGTCAATGCAACAAAAATAAGTGCTGACCTTGAAAAACTTACAATAAATGATTGCCTTTTTCTCAATAATGAAATAAGCCGGAATGTTTATTCATACGGTGGCGCTCTCCAGCTATTTTACATTAATAACGCGTCTGTTTGTGATTCAACGTTCACAGGAAACATCGCACGCACAGGAGGGGCGATACATCTTAGAGGAGGAAGTGCAGTTTTTTCGGGAAATACAATTGATCTCAATCTGGGCAATTATAGTGGTGGATTATTTGTTAATGATTCTACAGTGACCATTGAAAACAGCAATATTGAAGCTAATGGAGGTGGTGAATACGGCGGTGGCGTATTTGCTCACTGGGCTACCGTCTCATTTGAAAATACTACCCTCATGCTCAATAATGCAGGCGAGTCTGGTGGTGGGGTGTATGCAAACCAGGCTACAGTAACAATTCAAGACAGTACCATCCTCATCAATAATGCCGGTGAATCCGGTGGCGGAGTGTATGGAGAAAATGCCGTAGTAACAATAACAAACAGCAACATCTCCGACAATATTAATGACAATTCTGGTGGTGGCGTATATGCTAAAGAGACGACGCTAACTATTACAGATTCCACTATCAGCAACAATATAGGCGCTCATTATGGAGGTGGCGTGTATACAAAAGATAGTGAACTGACAATTGAGGGCACTATTATTCGGGACCACACGGCATCAGTATCCGGCGGTGGAGTGTATGCTGATAACAGCACGCTCACGATCATTAATAATTTCTTTAAAAACGATGATAATCTCTATGTACATTCTCAGTTGGGATACGTCTGGGATGATGTTTTTAACCGGACGCTTCTTCTAAAAACGAATATTGTCGGTGGAAGATACAGTGGAGGTAATGCCTGGGCAAATCAATTAGGCACTGGTTTTTCAGAGACCTGCACTGATGCCAATCTGGATGGTATCTGTGATGGAAACTTCACGATCACCGATGACCAGAGTGCTGTCATCGGCACCGATGAACTACCTCTGGTGTACCCACCTCCTTCGATTTCTTCTGAAAGTAACGCTATAGGTTCAGGATATAATTCTGATATTAGTGTTGGTGTAGCATACGATCTTAAAGCTGGCGAGCCGACCGTTCTGGTATTGAAAAAAAATGCAGTGACTCAGGTCAGGATTTTGCCAGCAGTAGATATACCCGAGTTGATGGTTACCGTCGAGCGGAAATCAGGTCCTGATAGAGACATCGAACCTCCGGATACAAAAATATACCAGTATGAAAAAGTGACCCTGTACAAAGCAGACGTAACTGAAATTACGAATATCACATATACCTTCAAAATCTCAAATGACTGGCTTGCAGAACAAAACGTGTTGCCGGCACTTTGGCAGTATAACAAAACGTCAGCAAACTGGACTGGATACTCTACAACCATAACTGGCAATGACGCCTATGCTATGACTTCTGAGGCAACCTGTCCGGGCGTTGGATGGATTGCTTTTGGAGGTGAAGCGGGGGCTCCTTTAGAAATAGAAGAAATCGTGATAGATGATTCAGGAGACATTCCCATTCAGCCTGAAGAAACGGCGATCGTATACCCCACCTATCAAAGAAAAGAACGAATGCCAGTACCGGTGACTGAAGCAAAACCGTCACCTCCGGGTGTAGCTGGTTTACTCATAGGTCTGGGTGCTGCAGCACTCCTAAGGCACAAATTCAAATAGTGCTGGCTGGCTTGCACCCTGGTTTCTTTCTCGCTGCCATTAAGGAAACAGATACATTTCCAGCCAGTCAAGTTCCTCCTGAACCTTTCTGTACTGATGAACATATTCCTCAAAATGATGTGACTCTCCGGGGAATAATAAAAACTCAACCGGGGCAGAACTGTGCTCTTTAAACGTTCGATACGTCACCATCGCACTCGAGGTCACCACATCGTCATCTTCAGTTCCGCTCATCATCAGGAGGGGCGTTTCGATATGTTTTGCCCCGTAAATCGGCAATATATCTCTGAAAAGGTCAGGATTTCCAAACGGAGTGTCACCGAAGTATCTCTTTGCCATAATGATCCCATCTGTCCCGGCAATCATCGCAGAAAACTCAGCGGTTCCGGCTCCGCAAACCGCAGCTGTAAGAGAGGGATCCCCTGTTATCAGGTCAAGGGAAAGTATTCCTCCGTTTGACCATCCTGTTGAACCGGTCATTCATGACCATGACGATTTCGGAAAATGGGTTCTTTTTCAACGATATACACCATCATTTTATCCAATGGAATTACTTTAAGAGACCCTGTATTCTTCAGGGTTTCCTTCAGATGGTCAAGACTCACGGGTTCAAACTCTTCCTTGCTGTGAACTTCCAGAAACCCTTCTGTTGTGTATTCTGCAATAATAAAGCGTTTTGAAGAAATACGCCGGAATTCAGATACAGCCTTACCCCTGATTCCGGTTGGGAAGTGATGCAGGGCACAGAAGCATATGCAGACGTCAAATGCATCATCACGGTACGGGCATTCTGATGCATCCGCCACTTCAGGATTTATTCTGTCTGAGACACCCTCTTTTTCTGCATATTCCTTCCATAGCTGTATCTCTTTTTTGTCAATGTCAATGGATGTAACAAAGCAGTTGAAATATTTCGCGGCAATGGTCGCGAGGGGTCCTGCACCGACATCAAGTATTCTGAAATTTTTTACTTCACCAAGCTCAAGAATTTTCTTCCTGATTGAAACAAAATCGCCTTCCTCCTGGCTCTTCTTTTCTTCTGCAGAATCTGTCATTGTCATTGTCATTGTTGTTATTTCATATTTACCTGTTTTCCAGATAATTCGTTGTGCATGCTATTCGTTAGAATATCATACACGTTTTTGGTGACATAAACCACTCAATCATTCGCCTTCAGGTGATTTTTCCAAAAAACCCCCCATTATACAATCATATACAGAGACTCCGGCAAAATCACGAAAACAGATACATCTCCAGCCAATTAAGTTCCTCCTGAACCTTTCTGTACTGATGAACATATTCCTCAAAATGATGTGACTCTCCGGGGAATAATAAAAACTCAACCGGGGCAGAACTGTGCTCCTTAAAGGTTCTGTACGTCACCATCGCACTCGACGTCACCACATCGTCATCTTCAGTTCCGCTCATCATCAGAAGGGGCGTTTTAACATTTTTTGCCCCGTAGATCGGCAATATATCTCTGAAAAAGTCGGGATTTCCAAACGGAGTGTCACCAAAATACCTCTTTGCCATAATGATCCCGTCTGTCCCGGCAACCATCGCAGAAAACTCAGCAGTTCCGGCTCCGCAAACCGCAGCTTTGAGAGAGGGATCCCGTGTTATCAGCTCAAGGGCAAGTATTCCTCCGTTTGACCATCCTGTTGAACCGGCTCGGGTTGGATCTATGATACCCTGCCCTGCAAGATACTCCTTTCCTGACAGGAGATCCAAAGCTGGCAGATCATAGTAATGTCCGTTCTCAATCGATTCTGCAAAATCAAACCCATAATTCAGACTACCATGATAATTGACCGAAAGAGCCACAGCCCCCATGTCTGTAATAAGATGGTACGGGAACTCCCAGGTATCCCGCCAGCTGTCAAAATCGTTGTAAGCCGGCCCGCCGTGAATCACCAGCACAAGGGGATAAACTTCTCCTTTGATGTAATCCGGCGGATACCGGATCACTCCTTCAATGTCATCACCAAGAGCACCGGTCCAGTGAATCACCTCAGAAGATCCTTTTATTCGTGAAAGAACCTCTGCATTCAAATCAGTTATCTGAACCTCATCGGTGATCCTGCCGTCCGCTACGTTCGCCGCAAAAAGCTGAGGAGAAGTGCTGGCCGAATTTGCATTATAGACGATCTTCGTTCCGTTTGCACTGCTTTCGAGAGCAAAAATGTTCCCCTCATGCGTACCTGAAAGCATCTGTCGGTTCCAGCCCGTCGGCGTTTGCCGGTACATGGCAAGTATCGGGTTTGTTCCGTTCGCGAGCAGTGCATAGAAACCGCCATTATATGGAGTTATCTCAACATGAGCATTGAACCGATCAATATGAAGTCCCTTCTCCCAGTTCAGCGGGACTTCCCCGATCTTTTGTTCTTCAGGAGAGTACACAAGCACATCTGATGTGTAGAGCATGGGGAATGCCATGCCCCCATACTGAAACCGTTCAATATACACCGCTGAACTGTCAGGAGCCCATACGATCGCATTTTCATCATTGCCACCCTCAGTGCAGTTGAAAACAGACCGTTCCTCTCCGGTGGATGTATTGAGAAGCACATACCGGTACACCGGGGGATTTTGCCATACATCGGGGTTAGCCGTTGATTTATACAGGATATAATTCCCATCCGGAGAAGGAACATACCTCGTTATGACATCATCATTCGATGTAAGTGACACGGTGATACCGGTTTTCAGTGAATATTTTTTGAGAATCTCAGGGTGCGGTTGTTCATCCACCAGAATCGTGTCATCATCATCATCATATCCTGCGGTTTTTGTCCCTTCTCCTACGCCGGAAACGGTTTCAGTATAGATCAGTTCGTCTTCACCCAGCCATGAAAATCCTTCAGGAAGTCCCGGCGAAACATTCTGAAAAACAGTAACATTCAGGTCGACAAGGGATACAACCTTCAAAACGGCATCCTCCCCGTCTTTTGGCACCGGACTATACGCCACCTGGGTCCCAAGAGGGGAGAGAGCAAATGACAGTGGCGTTTCGAAGTCGCCCGAAAGTTGGTGTTCCTGCCCTGAACGAAGGTCGTTAAAACGTATCGTGATGTTTATCGAATCGGGCCGAAGACCCGAACCCTCATAGATCAGCGACACCAGATTATTCCCGTCCGGTGAGAGAGAGAAATCATAGATGTTTTCCATATGCAGGAGCTCATCAATCGTAAGCGAACTGTTTTCTTCTCCTGAAACCGGCATAACTGCCAGGAATGCTGCAATTGCCAGAATGATAAAAATCCTTAGATATTGTTGCATAATGAAAACCTATGAAAAACAGATATGATAGGAGTTTTAAATGAGATTATTTAATTCTTGCTTCTATATCTATGAAAATCCCTTATCCAGCGTCTTCTGACTCTCAGAATCAAGGCCGATAACATACACCGACTTTTCTTCCCGCTGATATTTGTCGATGACCCGGGTGATGGCTTCAACCGCAGAATGGTCCCAGATGTGTGAATTGCCAAAATCTATCTCGATTTTATCGGGATCTCCCGAATAATCGAAAAGATCAATGAACGCTCTCATGGTGCCGAAGAACAACTGCCCATGTACGGTATACAATTTCACGCCGTCTTCACGGACATTCCCTGAAACTGAAATAACCGACATCTTCCATGCCATCGCAAGGGCAGCGAGCACGACGCCGGTTAATACACCTTTGGCTAGGTCATTGGTATAGACAACTATCGCAATCGTTGCCAGCATAACGAATGCATCGCTCTTTGGAATTTTGGCTAGATCCTTCATAGACTGCCATTCAAACGTCCCGACAGCAACCGTTATCATAACCCCAACCAGTGCTGCCATGGGGATCTGTGCCACCAGATCGCCGAATACAATGATCAGGATCATAAGAAACACTCCGGCAACCATTGAAGACAGCCTCCCCCTTCCGCCGGAGGTCACGTTGATGACCGATTGCCCAATCATGGCACACCCGGCCATGCCGCCGAAAAATCCTGCCACACAGTTGGCAATGCCCTGCCCCCTGACTTCCCGGTCTTTATTGCTTCTGGTATCGGTCATCTCATCAATAATGGAGGCCGTGAGGAGTGATTCCAGAAGACCGATGATGACAAGCGTTGCTGAATAGGGGAGAATAATGAGCAGCGTTTCTATAGAAATTGGCACCACCGGAAGGTGAAATGCCGGAAGGGTTCGGGTAATGGTGCCCAAATCCCCAACCGAAAGAACGGTAAGCCCCATCCCGATGGCAATCGCCGTCATCACCACAATGGCAATCAATGGTGCCGGGATGGCCCGCGTATACCGGGGCAGAATGTAAATAATGGCAATGGTCGCTGCCGCCATCGCATACACCACAATTGAACCGCCGATTAAAAACGGAATCTGAGCGAGGAAAATGAGAATGGCAAGGGAGTTGACGAAACCCAGCACAACCGAATACGGGATAAATGAGATGAACCGTCCCACTTTCAAAAGACCAAGCCCAAACTGCAAAATCCCCGTCAGAATCGTTGCCGCCAGCAGATATTCAAGCCCGAAATCCCGGACCAGAACAACCATGACAAGCGCCATGGACCCTGTCGCTGCCGAGATCATGCCGGGTCTTCCACCCGCAATCGATATAACGACGGCAATGCAGAACGAGGCATACAGGCCGACCATGGGGTCAACGCCGGCGATAATGGAGAAAGCAATAGCTTCAGGAATGAGCGCAAGAGCTACGGTCATCCCGGAAAGGATGTCCCCTTTGATGTTTGAAAACCATTCATCCCGAATTGTTTGCGCGTTCAAGAACTGTTTCTCCGTTTTTTAAAATACTTTGAATTTGTTGAGATTAGCAGATTATGGCGGATATTTCGTTTTAATCAGATATTGGTTTTGAGCCAAAGGCCTGTATTCATTTTACTAAAAACCGCGAGGATATTTTAAGCTATCCTCTGATCTGCGTTTCCTATTCGGTCATTATTATTCGTTACTGAGAAGGTTAATAATTCCGCAGAAACGGGGATTCATTCGCTTTCACGATGAAGATTTCAAGAGTTTACGCAGATTTCACTGTTCCCTGCCCATGAGTGTTCGATGAATTCAACAAATGAACGAAAATCCTGAATACTTGATTATTATAGTGCCAAACGGTTATTTTTGAAATTAAACGATTCATCGCGTTTACTATTCGTTCAAAAAGAAACGTTCGCCACTATCGTTCGCCACTATAATTATGCGAATCGTTATTTCTATATACAGAGTAAATGATACTCTATCGCTCATACGTGAAATGCCACGAGACTAAGGATTTCGTGGTATCAGGCAGATCAATATGTCCCTTTCTTTGAACTGGTTCGGAGGGGATTTTCGGAGTAATATGTATCATGTACAAAAAAATACTGCTTGCAACTGACGGATCTGAAAATGCCGGGCGTGCGGCTACTACAGCGGCAGATCTTGCCAGAGAATTATCTTCTCAGGTGGTACTGGTAACTATCAAAAATAATCCTCCTTCGCAGTCAAGAATGGCAAAAGCAAATTTTGATGTTCACTCCATTCTTGAAGAGGACGCCAAATCAGATATAAAAAATACCATCGCAATTTTTGAACAGGACAATCTGCCCTACACGCTCAAGGTCGCCATCGGTGATCCGGCAGCAGAGATTATTGAGATTGCCGGGAAGGAACAGGCTGACCTGATTGTCATCGGCAGTCGGGGCCTAGGTGCGATTAAAGGGGTTTTTTTAGGAAGTGTCAGCCAGAAAGTCATCCATCATGCTACCTGCCCGGTCATGATTGTGAAATAAAAATAATTTTTTTCGTTCTTTTCAGACACAATCAACTGATCTGACACTTATTATCGTTCTAAAAAAGAATTTTTCAGACCGAAGGGTCTGATTCGGGGAAGGAGACAATGGCCCGGTTTTCCATTAGTATATTCTCCCGGGGAATAGTTTCTTTCTCAAAGGTGACTGCCAGGTAGAGATTATCCAGATCATTAGACATCGTAGCTAACGGACTGTCGTAAAACATCGTTTCATTCGCGCTCCCGATTGAATCAAACGAGCGGTAGACATGAGGATACCCTTCCGATGCCAGAAACGTCGGGTCATCGGTGACAACCTGGAAGTGAAGGTGCGGGGCGTCACTGTTACCGGAATTGCCCATCAGGCCGATTACCTGACCTTCTTTTACGACGTCTCCCGCTTTAGCCGTGAGAGAGCCGGGGATCATATGCCCATAACAGGCATATTTTCCATTGCCAATGTCCTGAATTACAGAATTACCAGCTGCGCCATCAATAACTTTTACAGCCGAATAAACCAGTTCCCAGTCCGGGAATCCATCTACGGCACTGATAACCGTCCCGTCAGCGACTGCATAGATCTCTTTGCCATACCCATAGTAATTCTTCGCAAGAGAGGCATTACCACTACCTGCCCTGCCGGTTTCCGGGTCGACTAAAATCCAGTCCTGAGCATATCGCTGTGGAACACGGGGAACTCCTCCCATTGTAATCTGGCCAAGGAAATGATGAGTGAGCGGTGAAGTGGTCTCGCATGCCATCCAGCCCGAACCGAGCATAGGAGATCCAATGACTACTGGTTCGAGTGCTTTTTGCACATCAACTTCTCCACCGGTAAGAATGACCGGCACTCCCCGACTTGCGGTCTGGTTCATTGTTATCCGGTGAATCAGTCGATTCGGAACCAGATCCGGTTCGACCTTAAACCAGATTGAGATGCGGGGATTGATCAGTTTACCGGTCCCATTCTGCAATTCCTCCCGAGTGGGCAAAGGGACTGAAGCCGGGTGATAAATCTTTGAAAACAGTTCACCCCCGGCAGAATACAGAACCGCTCCGGTGGCAGGGTCAATGACATCAATTTTTTCGGGCACGATAGTCTGACCCGGAGAAGGAATGAGCTCAAGCTCGTACGCCAGATTGGTGCCGAGTTCACTCGCTACTGGAATGGGTGCACAAGGCACGTTCATGGCTACGGTTTGTCCGGGTGCATCTGGTGTGGGCTGGAATATCATCACGATGAGAAGAGAGAGACAGATAACAATAAGAATCACGAGCGGGAAGAAAACAGAAGGGTCAGACTTTGGGATTTTTGGTGGCATAGATAGCTACTTGAAGTTTACGTAAATATAAGCATTGATGAATATGAAAAGAACGCATTTTTATTCGCCAGATTCATTCTCTGTATCTCACATCCAGCAGAATTTCTCTGCATCTTCAATATCTCATCATTCATGGATTTGTCACTAGTTTCACTAAAGATCCACCCTCGCTCCCAAAATCCTAATTACCCCACAAACCAAGAATAAGACATCAAACTCTCCTAAAAACCACCCAATATGATTAACCTCTCAACCGTCCGGACCATCAACCATATCATCGAACCGGATGCCAAGGATGCCACCTGCAAATGTACTCTAATCCGGGGTGCTATCGACATCGGCCAATAGGTACTGTGTTAGTAAGTCGACACCGAATGAATAACTCAGGGATGATCTTTATTATCAATGAGACTGTATCTATGAAGGAACACCATGGATGAAAAGAAGAAGATACCAAAATTATCATCAAGAGCTCAGCTAAAGGCCGAGAATAAGGTATCAAAATCAACATCAAGAACTCAGCTAAAGGCCGAGAAGAGCGGAAGAACTCAGAACTTCAAACCCCCTGTCCAGAGTAAAGGACCGGGGAAAAACAAAGTATAATTTTTTTTAATATCCTTGCCGGAAGTGTTTCCCGGTATCCCCGCAACATCAGCAGCAGCTTACCCGCCCTCCTTCCTTGCCGCAGACCTGCCAAAATAATGGAATGCTATCGTTACGTTCCGTCCCATATCCCGCCATCTATGGTTATCGTCTTCTCTTCAACCGGGATGTACATCCCCGATTTTTTCATTGCTTCATCGATGACATACCGCACACCGTTACAACAGGGAACCTCCATATGAACAACCATTATGGATTTTATCGCATGTAGGGAGAAGATCTCTGCCAGTTTCGTGATATACCCGTCAATATCCGAATCCAGTTTCGGGCAAAAGATAATCACGATTCGACCCTTCAGGAACTCTGCATAAAACCCTGCGTAGGCGAAGGGAACACAGTCTGCAGCAATCAGCAGGTCTGCATTATCGAAATATAGAGCAGCTGCGTTGAGGAGCTTTAATTGTACCGGCCACTGGCGCAGTTCAGATACTGCATTCTCTGACTGATTTCGGGTCCCGGCAGTCGTATCCCGTGTGATGCTCTGAGCCACTGTTCCCGGGCAGGACGAGAATGCCGGGGAGCAGGGTTGTCCGGGTTCGTGTGGACCCAACGGACTTTCAGGGGAGGGGATGGCAATTGTGTGCTCCTTTAGATATTCGAGCGCCTCGTTGTAGAGATCCATCTGCCCGTGACTGGCAAGGTGTTCGAGATGGGCCTTGATCACCCCTTCTCCCTGCCGGACAATCGTCTCCATTACTACCTTCTCATCGTATGCCTCAGCTTCCCGCTCAATGACTGAGATCGCTCCCTCCGGGCAGGTGCCGATGCAGGCCCCCAGACCGTCGCAGAAGAGATCGCTTACAAGCCGTGCCTTTCCGTCAATGATCTGAAGAGCTCCCTCAGGACAATCCGGGATGCACTCCCCGCATCCCGTGCATTTGTCCTCATCGATACTGATTATTTTTCGTTTCATGCTCGTACTCCCGGAGACCAGCCGATCACAAAAATTATTGTGTGTACTTGAGAATACACCCAACGTGCATCCGGACCCTGAGAGTTCATCTCTGACCGGGCATTTGATACAGTGGTGGTATTCATGGTTTTCCCATCGGCGTTCTGAAGAGAGAACGCGTCACAGAAATTCCATTCTCTGTTCCTTCGTCCTCTGGCAGGACGAATGTTCTCTGCTTGATTGTTGATGAACGGGCAGTTATAGCTTTTGTCTGAATTGACCGCCAGCCCGGACCCCACTGGCAGGAAATACGCTTTCCAAAGTCTTATTGAGAAAGCAGATTACCTGATTATAGTGGCGAACGTTTCTTTTTGAACTATTGATAAACGCGAATCAGCGGTTCACACCGTCCTGCGGGGGCGGTGTTCGAGAAAGTTACAAAACTTTCGTTTACCATCGTTTAATTTAAAAAATAAACGTTTGGCACTATAAGGAGAAAACCAGACATTCCTAGATGTCTGGTTTTCGATTATAATACACGGGGGTATGAGGCATTCGCACTCTGAAAAAATATAACAAAGCAGTCCGCGACCGCATTCCTGAAATCATCCGCTTTCAGGGGAAAACCTGCGAAGTAAAAGAACAGAAAAACCAGGCATTTCTCCGCTACCTCGAATACAAACTTATCGAAGAACTGGAGGAATATCTCGAATCAAAAGAACCGGAAGAACTCGCCGATCTGTTAGAAGTTGTCTACAGCGTTGCACAACTCCGAGGAGTCCTGCCGGTGGAACTGGAACAAATCCGACAGAAAAAGGCAGAAGAACGGGGTTGTTTTGCGAAAAACCGGGTGCTGGTATCAGTTGAGGAGGAATGACACCGGCCTTCACTATCCAGAGATACCGATGAGGAAATCCTGAGATAACCTCAAAACTTAAGCTAAGACAAAACCCCAGTCCCACGATATGTGGTATCCCTGAGAACTATTTCTTTGTTCCCGTCACGGAGAAGATATTATTTCATCCGAAACATTTCCCGGTCTTCTCACACCAGAACTCAGTATGCAGAAGAACGTGCCTCAAGAATGAACAGACCGTCCTCAGCCATGCCTTCCACATGAAAAGCAATTAAAAAAATCACTTTGAAAAAAGAGTTGAGTTAACAGGGGATTGCCATACCAGGAACATATTTGCGGATATCCACCTGTGCACCGCTTTCAGCCATTTTTTCAGCGCCCGTAAGAAGATCATGGGCAACTTTTTCATCAACATAAGCCTCCCCACAATTCATGCAGACCTGAGCCGGGACGTCTTTTACCACAATAGTGATTCCCTCCCGGTCAAAAGTAACCGTTGTCGTACCTTCTTTTGTCTCACCGTTCTTACAGATTACGCATTTCATGGTTTTCTCCTGGTGAACGTATCGGTCCACATTTTTGGATCAGGTTCGTATGCTGTGATAACAATTGCTTCACGATCTACTTTATTGTATGCCAGAACAACATGGAGCCGCCGACCGTTTGCGATGCCTGAAACAAGACAACTGGGATAGGGAGTGTCATCCGGATAGTCTTCGATTTTCTCACCCCGAACGATTAGTTCCCGAATCTCAGTCTCGGTAATATGTCGCTGGAACATCTGCCGCAGTGCGTGGATACGGAATGTCAGCCGTTCAAATGACGGGAATTTATTTTTGCTCATGATCCTCTCCGGGTGCTTATCTGCCAGTGGCTCTCCTCGCTTTACTACAAGGTACCACCCTTCTGTCTCTATTTTCTCTATGATGTCCCTCTCATTCATAGCTTCGCCTTTTTCTTCCATCCGCTCAAAGTAAGAGAGGTTGTATAATCAGCTTATAACTGATTATATCTCTTTACCCAGGGACATTGTGTGTTTCACCGGGAATAGTTTCCTGTACGAAATCTGACGATAACGCAGAACCGCCCTTTCTGCTCACTCGTACCCTCCCTCCCGTCGGCCTGCACCATCGCGCAAGGGGCTGATTAATACCTATAAATTGAACCTGCCCACCAGATGGCTGGGTCACAGAAGTGATGCCACGTTATGAGATCAGAGCGGTGCAGAAAGCGTGCAGAAGTGAGAAGACCGGGGGATGGTGCGGGCAGTTATAGCTTTTGTCTGAATCGACCACCAGCCTGGACCCCACTGGCAGGAGATAAGCTTTCCAAAGTCTTATTGAGAAGGCAGATTACCTGATTAATACACGGGGGTATGAGGCATTCGCACTCTGGAAAAATACAACAAAGCAGTCCGCGACCACATTCCTGAAATCATCCGCTCTCAGGGAAAAACCTGCGACGTAAAAGAATTTGAAAACCAGGCATTTCTCCGCTACCTCGAATACAAACTAATCGAAGAACTGGAGGGATATCTCGAATCAAAAGAACCGGAAGAACTCGCCGATCTGTTAGAAGTCGTCTACCGCGTTGCACAACTCAGAGGGGTCCTGCCGGAGGAACTAGAACAAATCCGACAGAAAAAGGCAGAAGAACGGGGTTGTTTTGCGAAGAACCGGGTGCTGGTATCAGTTGAGGAGGAGGAGGAGACAGAACCTGAGCGTAAAATGCTATTGTATACCTGTGAGCGGGGAGATCATGTCTTTGAAGATGAATAAAAAAGACCATTCCGGCCCATGAAACCCGAACAATCTCCATCTGTACCACAAAAAATCTGACACGGTTCTTTAAATTCTGTCTCTGTTAGAAATTATCAGACGACATCTAAAAACCAGTTCTCAGAAAGTCCTCATATAATAACCAGGATACCTTCTCTCGATATTCCCTATTCTCCAGAATATTTTCAGTTGCACAAAGCAAGGAGTGGATACCTAAATAACTAGAATGCTAGAGCAGAGCGAAATATCCCTCTCTATTCTTTGCACCGAACATTCTGAAAAAGTTGGCGGAAGAGAGAGTCCTTCTAATCAGCCTGCAATGCCTCAACAGGGTCCAGCTGAGCTGAATGCCATGCCGGATAAACCCCTGAAAGAACACAGATGATGATACCTATCGCCATCGCTGCCGGGACATACACCAGACTCGCCGGGTAGAAGAAATAGTCAGTCGTCCCTATCATGATCAAAACAACGAAATAACCAATAATCATGCTTAATATCCCTCCAATAATAGCTCCAACAACACCCAGAATCGCGGCCTCATAGACGAACATTTTGATGAGTTCACGTCTTCGGGTGCCAATACTTCGGAGAATCCCGTTCTCCCGCGTTCGCTCACTCACCGACATCATCATCACATTAAATATTGAGACCGCAGCGACCAGCAATGATACCCCGGCAATACCCATCACAAAGGTCGTCAGTGTCGAGACCGTATCGGTCACCGTTTCAAGCATTCTGCTACTGTCCTGAACCTGCACTTCATCTTCTTTACGGTTGAGCTGATCCTCAATCGCTTCAGTGACGGCGTCGGCGTCATTGACATCGTCCAGCAGAATATTCACCTGTGGATATTCGCCTTCGCCGCCAAAGGTACCGGTAAACCATTTTTCAGTCGCTATTATCGCATTATCGGAGTTGATATCCATTGACATACCCTTCTCTTCCAGGATGCCAACAACCCGTACCGTCTGCTGGGAACCTTCGTCCTCGTCACCGATCTTGATTCTGTTGCCGGGTACCAGATCATATTTCTCAGCAAGCGTCGGCCCAATCAGCACACTGCTGGTCGTTTTTGGATAACTACCTTCATCGACAGTCAAAACTTCGGGCATATCCTCTTCCGCCATACCATAGATTGTTGCACGTCCGTCATCGGATCCTATACTAATATCTTCAGTCTCGGAATAGAGATAATACATAAAATTCGAACCGGCAGCCCGTTGTATGTCTTTCAGTTGTGATTCGGAGATATATTCATCATCGTCATCTGAACTGCTGCTACTACCCATTCCTGGCATGCCGCCACCGCCGCCACCTGAGTCGGGACTCACAACCAGCACGTTTGCCATCTCTGAAAGCTCAGCGGTAACGCTCAGTGTCATATTTGTACCCATCATTCCCATTGACGCGATGGCGACCACACCGATGACAATGCCCAGCGCTGCGAGCACCGAACGCAGAAAGTGAAGTCTCACATTCCTCACTGCAAGCTTAACGATAATATCAGGTTTTTTCATACAATACACCCGTCCCGTATCGTAATCGTCCGGTCGGCATGCTCTGCGGTCGTCGGGTCATGGGTGACCATAATCACTGTCCGGCCTTTGTTGTTGAGATCCTCAAGGATCCCCATGATCTGTTCCCCGGTTTTTGTGTCAAGGTTCCCGGTCGGTTCGTCGCAGAGCAGAATCTTTGGTTCATTGACGAGAGCCCGGGCGATAGCCACCCGCTGTTGCTGTCCGCCGGAGAGTTCAGACGGCGTGTGGGTCGCGTGGGACCTGCTAATCCCGACCATCTCCAGAAGGTTATGTACCCGGTCCGTTGTATCATATTCACGATATTTGAGAATGTACGGATATTCGACGTTTTCGTAGGCTGTAAGCAGTGGAATGAGGTTGAACTTCTGGAAGATGTAGCCGATGGTGTCACGCCGCAGATCAGTCAGTTCGTCATCACTCATCTCACCAACATCAGCACCGGCAAGGCGAAGAGTGCCTGACGTCGGAACATCCAGACAGCCCACCTGATTCAGGAGTGTCGATTTCCCTGAGCCCGAAGGACCCATGATGGCAACGAACTCTCCTTCCTGAATCTTAAGTGAAATATTGTCGAGGGCAATGACGTCTCCGGCTGGCAGGCGGTAGATCTTACTCACACCGTCCAGTTCAATAACCGGCTTCTTCTCCATGAAATTCACCGTTACTTCGAATGGCCACGGAGTTTCTGTACCAAAGCATCAAACTTTTTCCGCGTAAGGTAGCCTTTTCTCCAGAGAATGATGACTCCACCGCCGATGATGATGACCCCAAGGATCTCGAAAACCGGAATACTACTCATTCCGCTTCCAAAATTCATCATGCCACCCGGCCCACCGGACTTTCGGGCAGGCTGTGAAGCACCATCGGAGACTGTTCCTGATGAGGCAGAGGCAGAGGCACTGCCCGATCCACTCAGAGTAAGATCAAACGTTTCATCATAGACATTCCCGTCTTCGTCTTTGTATTGGACAATGAGTGGCACCGTTGCTCCGGGTGCACTAAAGGTCACTTCAAAGCTGGAGAAGTCGTCGGGTTCAAGAGCGCCAATCACATAGAGGGGATTTGGATCTTCTGGTTCTCCCGGACTGCCGATGGTAACAATCACCGATAGTGCATCCTCAAGTCCGGCATTCGTGACATCACCGGTTACCGTGTACCCACCGGCTGAACCGGCAATTTCAAGATTGTTGATAACCGGCTCTGCCTGAATTTTTTTGTCGCCGAAGGTAACCGGGATAGAGAGAAGCGTGGTATGCTTATTGATGCCGTTTCGGTATTCCACGGCAAAGACAATCGATTCCTCTTCTGTCGGGGTGACTTCAAATGTCAGCTCTTCTGAGGCATCAGAGGACAAGGCACCAACAAACCGGCTGGTCTGGCTGGAATCAAAGTCATCACCAACCGGAATAACCGTGACACCATTTACGGTGTTTTCACGGGGATTGCCGACCGACAGATGAATGTTCTCGGTCTGATCCACTTCAAACGCATCCGGTATATTCAGGGCCGAGACAACGAGTGGTGTGTTATCCACTTTTATCGGAATCTGATATCGCAGACTGCCCCCGTCACGGAAGTCAAGGTAGAACGTCGGGTAGTAGACCCCATCTTTCCCGTTGGCTTCAATCGTGAAACTG
>Ga0222642_1000040_pt1 | contig 31395 bp, 33 predicted proteins | sample AntAcemetagen229_FD_179813 | JGI IMG/M metagenome (GOLD analysis project Ga0222642, IMG submission 179813) | Saline water microbial communities from Ace Lake, Antarctica - #229 | ecosystem: Environmental > Aquatic > Non-marine Saline and Alkaline > Saline | place: Antarctica: Ace Lake... | reverse complement strand
ATCCCCGGCCGGTGACTCGGCGTTGTTGCGGATATAATTATCAAGCCGCACCTTGCCCAGATTCCAGTCTTCAACCTTCTGCCGCCAGACCTTGCCTACGGTCCGGCGTCCTCCCTGAACGTTGACAATCTCACCAGGCGAAACCCTCAGACGAAGCATTGAATCCGGGTCGAGCCGAATGAGCCCCCGCCCCTGATCTTCCGGATAGGCACTGTCTACTTTGAGCTGAATCTCCACGCGTTTATTCACCACTGCTTATATGCTATGATTTCTACATACTTACAACTATGCGGATTCTTCTTTTCGACCCGTTTCACGGGGCGGCAGGCGATATGATAACCGGAGCACTGCTAGACGCCGGGGCAGACGAAGCCCCTGTCCGGCGTGCGATGGCATCGGTTGTCGCTGACCCTGAAATTACGCGTGTGAAGCGGTGCGGGGTCTCTGCAATAAAAATCAACACCCATGCCGGACCAGCCCACCGGACCCCGGATGAGGTGCTCGCCATCCTTTCGAACGCCGATGCAGCGCCGGAGGCCGTTGCCCTTGCAACAGAGGTCTACGGCCGCATCAAAAACGCCGAAGAGACGATTCACGGATCGCACGCCCACTTTCACGAAGTGGGAGCCGACGATGCCATCGCTGATGTCATAGGAGCCTGCACGGCCATCATTCAGCTGGCACCTGACGCCGTTGCCATAAAGCCAGTCTGTCTCGGTAGCGGGACGATAGAAAGTGCTCACGGCACCTATCCGGTCCCTGCCCCGGCAACCCTTGCAATTCTAAAGGAAGCAGGACTGCCGGTTCATTTTGGATCGGAAGAGTCAGAACTCTGCACACCAACGGGGGCTGCGCTTCTTGCCACTTTTGCTGCTGCGTTTCCCGGTTATGATGAAAAAAATACGATACTCACCATTCAGGGCATCGGCCACGGGGCAGGCACCCGCGATCCACCAGATACGCCAAATGTCATTCGGGTGCTGCTGGCAAAGACTGAAGAGCCGGACATATCAGCAGAAGGCCAAATTGCCCTTCTTGAAACGAACGTGGATGATGTAACGCCGGAAGTCATCGCCTATACGATTGAACGGCTGATGGAAAACGGGGCCCGTGACGCCTCAGCGATGCCGATTGTGATGAAAAAAGGGCGGTCCGGCCACCTTATCAGGGTAGTATGCACACCGGGTACCTCGGCAACGCTGACCGGCATTCTCATCAGTGAACTGGGAACCCTGGGAGTGCGTTCTCTGCCATCCGTTCACCGCAGCACCATTAAGCGAAGCTTCGAAGAAGTATCGATCACCATCGGAACTGAAAACTACCTGATTCCGATCAAGGTTGGCTGGCTTGAGGGGAAGATCGTTTCACTCAAGGCTGAATTTGAAGACGCAAGCCGGTGCGCCAGAACAACCGGGATGCCACTTCGGACCGTCAGCCGTCTGGTCGAGGAAGAGGGATGGAAAAGTGTTCCCGGATGGGAGAACGCATGGAAATAGAAGAGAAACTACCCAGCGGTGCCGACGGGTTTGATGACCTGATCGGCGGCGGGATGGAACGGCGTGTCATCATCCAGATCTATGGCGAGGCCGGAAGCGGTAAGAGCACGATTGCCACCTGCGCCGCCTGCTCGGTTCTTCATTCCGGCAGAGGCGTTATTCTCATCGACAGTGAAGGGTTCTCTGCCGAGCGGTTCTCCCAGATTGCCGGACCGGAGGCAGGCGAGCTTGCAAAGTCGCTCTATGTCTATGAACCGGTAGACTTTGACCAGCAGGGACTGATGGTGGACCAGTGTGAGGCCATCTTCAGGGAAAACGACATCGGCCTGTTGGTCGCTGATTCTATTACTGCCCTGTACCGGACGGAAACCGGCATGCACGGCGAGGTGCAGCGGCGACTGACAACCCAGATGGTCTGCCTTTTAGGGTATGCCAAAAAATATGATATTCCGGTGCTGGTCACAAATCAGGTTTATCATAACCTCAAAATAGACCAGCTCACCGGACTCGGGGGAACGGGCCTAAAGCACATCTCAAAGGTTATCGTGCGTCTTGAGAAAAACGGGAAGCACCGGCGGGCCATTCTTGAGAAACACCGGTCGCAGCCCGAAGGAAAAGAAATTATTTTTGATATTGTTGAAGACGGTATCAGAACGATATAACGCCTGAAAACACAACGGTTGCCGGTCCGTTCATGACAGTTTTCTCGCCGACCGTAATAGAGAGCGGTCCTCCTGCCGTCTGCACCAGCACGTCACTGCCCACCTTTTTCAGCCGATACGCGATGGCAGCAGACGCGGTCGCACCCGTCCCACACGAGAGGGTCTCTTCTTCCACACCCCGTTCAAAGGTTCTGATAGTCAGTTCGTTCTCACCCGTAACCTGCACGAAATTGACGTTGGCACCCTGCAGAAAACTCTCATGGAATCTGATAGGGTGAGCATCCTTCATGAGATCAACTGCCGCAACATCATCGACAAAGACGACGGCATGCGGCACACCGGTGTTTGCAGCATAGACCATCAGACCATTGATCTCCTCACAATACTCTGCATCAGCATCGCCGGTCGCCGGCAGTCCCCCCCGATCAAAAACCGGATCAGTCATCGTAACAGCAACCCCCTGTTCAGTGAAGACGACATCCAGCACACCGGCCATCGTTTCGACCGTGCAGGTGTCCTTCACGAGTCCGGCAGACTGTGCATAGATGGCAAGGCAGCGAATCCCGTTGCCGCACATCTCTGCCTCACTCCGATCCGGCTGAAAGAGACTCATTTTTACATCGGCTGCCTCTGAAGGGCTTACAAAGATTACCCCGTCACCACCAATGCCAAACCAGCGGTCACAATAGAGTTCAGCGAAGTCTCCCTTCATCTCATCAGGAATGATTGTGCCCTCCATCTCGTCAATGAGGATGAAGTCGTTCCCGTTTCCGTGCATTTTTACAAATGATATCTCCATATTAGTGTCCTTTTTAAGTTTGGTTGGTATAATCTGCCGTCTTTTTTTCGGCACTGTGCAGGGCTTCGGGCCACAGCACCAGTAATTTTCGTAATACATCAGCCAAAGAATATATTGATCTCAGGGGGCAATGAAAGATGCCGATTGGTAACGGGCCAACTTGCCGGGTTTCACGGAAGATCAAAAAAGATTGTTGGTGATTTATATTATTCCGCGTTTTTCTGCTTACGAGGTGCCCCATAGCTCCAGAGCCCTTGCAAGCTCCGGGTGATCCACGGCATACTCCTGAGCGCTCATCCCTTCCATAAATGCATCTGCTGCCTGCCGCATCGCCATCGCACCGGCCCGTGTCCCGTCAGGGTGTCCGTGGACACCGCCGCCGGCCTGGAGCACAATATCCGTCCCCAGTCCTTTCAGTTCAGCATTGACCTTGCCCGGATGCAGTCCGCCTGAGGCAACCGGAAAGGTCGGGACGTGACCGTGGGAAGGTTCAGTGAGTGCCGCATTATCGCCAAGTAGTTCCTGCGGATCATGGCCCATCTTCCCTGAGATCGTGCCGGTATGAAGCTGATCGCCGCCCAGCATCCTCACAAGCCTGGCAATGGGTCGCATGGCGATGCCGTGTTCAGGATTGCGGGTCATCGCGCCATGCATTGTCCGGTGCACATGAATCGGCACACAGATCGCCGGATCCTTGGCAAGTGCCTGCACAGCTGAAAAACCACTGGTCAAAACATCCACCATTACGGCATTGGCTCCCAATTCAATCAGTGCTTCAGCCCGGCTGACGATCTCATCGCCCCCCACCGAGACATTGACCGCATAGAGAACCTTATGTCCCGTCTCATCATACGCCTCGTCAAGAGCGTCCATCACAGCTTCAAGACGCTCCTCTATCGGGCAGAACGCCTGGTTTGTCAGGGTCTCGTCATCTTTGATGAAATCAATCCCACCAAGCGCTGCCTCCTTTGCCACAAACGCCGTATCCGCCGGGTTCAGGCCAACCTTCGGCTTAATGATCGTTCCCACATGAGGGCGGGTGGTGGTTCCCAGCAGATCCCGCACTCCTTTGATCCCGAATTTCGGGCCGGAGAAAGGCACCAGACTGTCCGGCAGGTCAATATCAAGGAGCCGGACCGCATCCAGACTCCCCAGACCAAATAGATTCCCAGCGACAACCGAGAGATACTGCGGGATATTGCCCGGCTCAAAAATCTCAGCAGGGTAGTGGATCTCAGTAATATACCCGGCACCCTCAGGTTCAACAGATTCATACCATCCATCATATGCCTTCACATACGACAGACGCGTCGTCAGATCCGTCCAGGTTCCAGTCGTCTGTTCGTCACAGATTGCCTGTGCCGCTTCTTCCGGTTTCGTGCCCTTCTGTGCCCTGAAAAAATACGTTGCAGTTACATCTGGCATATATCATCACATCCTGGTCAACATTATCTTAGATATTCAGAGATATAGTGACAAACCTTTGGCACCATATGAATAAAACCGGACATTCTGAGAAGTCTGGGTTTCAACTGTTATCTAAGATAATTAAACAATCTGTACCAAGCAATCATGTTAACTGTTTGCTCTGCTGTGCCGAAAGGGAAGATTGTTCTTAGAGAACAGGTAATCCATATATTGAAGTCAGATCCCCTGACCAACGATCATCATGTCTATTGCCGTTGTATTTGACAGTGCAGGAACACTGCTTCGGACCTACCGGGTCGCCAAAGATGTCCGCTCACAGGAACTGTTGCCTGACATCGAATCAACCGAACTTACCTACGCTGCAAAAGGCCGGGTGCTTGTTCTGCTCTACGCCCATACTCTGGACATTATGGAAGAGCCGTCTGAGAAAAAACTCTCGGACTATCTTACCGAGCAGAAGATTGCCTACGGTGTCGCCTGTGCCAGTCAGGTCGTGGCCTGTGAACGTGTAGCTGATGCGCTCTATTCTGACAGTCACGCAACTATCGGAGATGTGAAAGAGTGCATCCGCAATGTCTGGGATCAGTGCAAGCGCGAACCGGTTGTCGCCCTGAATTCCGGCGTAATGATCAATCTTACATTGCCGGGTATTGAATTTGTCATGACCTCAGGCGGACGACCATTCTGCAATGCGAAAGAGACGATCTGCTCTCTGCATGAAATGGGTGTTGCCACCTACGTTGCCTCCGGGGACCGGACAGACAAACTGATCAAAATGGCAGACTATCTCAACATCCCGCATGACAACGTTCACGGGGTCGCGACCCCCTCCATAAAAGCTCAGATTGTAAAAGATCTTCAGGAACATTATGACACCGTCATCATGGTCGGTGATGGGATGAACGACCGTAAAGCTCTGAAAGCTGCCGATCTCGGCGTTCTTTCACTGCAGCAGACAACAGAAAAACCCGGAGAACTGATAGAGGCCGCTGACATGACAATTAATGCGATCAGCGAAATTCTCTCAATCGTCTGCTCAATGAAGAAGAAACCGGATTAAAACCCCTGAATTGCCGCCGGAACACGCCCGGTGAATTACGCGCATATGTAAAGAATTAACTCATAATACTCAACAATAAGAATTACAGAGGATAGATTTATGCCGCCGTTGCTGACAATAGAAAATCTCACAATGGAATTTGATGGAACGAAGGTTCTTGATAATGTCAATTTCCAGATGAAAGAAGGCGAAATACTCGGAATTATCGGAAGAAGTGGAGCCGGTAAGACCGTGTTGATGCACCTGATTCGTGGAATTGACCAGGCCCCGACAAGCGGGCGCGTTCTGTTCCACACTTCAGCCTGTCCCAACTGTACATTTATGGATGTACAGTCGAATGTAGGTGAACCCTGCCCAAAATGTGGTGCAATCCTTGAAAAACTGGACTTTGATCTCTGGGACGAGGAGAACGCTCAGCTCAAACGCCGCATGATGAGTCGTTCCGCCATCATGTTCCAGCGAACGTTTGCCCTGTACGGAGACGACCGGGTCATTGAAAACGTGCTCCACGCACTCAGTGATATAAAATATCCGGAGCAGGAAGCAATCAACCGGGCAATTGAACTGTTAGAACAGGTTCGGCTCTCCCACCGCATGATGCATATTGCCCGTGACCTCTCAGGGGGAGAGAAACAGCGGGTAGTTCTTGCCCGCCAGCTCGCAAAAGATCCGGTGCTGCTCTGTGCTGATGAACCAACCGGAACGCTGGATCCACGCACGGCAAAGGTAGTCCATGATGTTCTCAAGGACGCAGCAGAGGACAATAATATGGCAATGCTCGTCTCATCTCACTTTTCTCAGGTTGTAGAAGATATCTGTGACCGGGCACTTCTGTTAGAAGAGGGTGTCATAACAGCAATCGGGAAACCCATCGAAGTCATTGACGCCTTCATGAAGATGGCAAAAGATGACAACGTAACATATGATGTGACTGAACTGGGAGAGAATGTGTTGGAGGCAGAAGATGTCGTCAAACGGTATATCTCAGTTGACCGGGGCGTCATCAAAGCAGTTGACGGTGTAACATTCGATGTGAAGGAGAAAGAGATCTTTGGCATCATCGGGACCAGCGGGGCCGGGAAGACAACACTTTCACGGATCATCTCTGGTATTATCGAGCCCACCGGTGGCAGTATGAACATCAGAATCGGTGACGATTGGGTTGATATGACCAAACCCGGATTCCTGCACCGTGGACGGGCCAAGGCATACATCGGCCTTCTGCACCAGGAATACGATCTCTATCCACACCGATCGGTTCTTGATAATCTCACGGACTCCATCGGCCTTGAATTCCCTAAACAGCTTGCCATGCATAAAGCCATTATTACCCTCACGATGGCAGGTTTCACCGAAGAAAAGAGTCGGGAGATTCTCAACCGCCACCCGGACCAGCTTTCCGAGGGAGAGAAACACCGGGTAGCACTCGCTCAGGTGCTGATACGCGAACCACGGATCATTCTCCTGGACGAGCCAACCGGAACGATGGATCCGATCACCAAGATCGATGTGAAACATTCAATCCTGCATTCCCGTGAAGAGATGGATGAGACCTTTATCGTCGTCTCTCACGACATGGGATTTGTGGCTGACATCTGTGACCGTTTGGCACTGATGCGAAACGGAAAGATTGTGAAAATCGGTCCGACACAGGAAATACTTGATCTTCTCTCGGCAGAAGAACGCGAAATAATGGCACAGCCTGAAGGATAAGAATAACGTATGATAACTGTTCTCCTGGACGGAGAAGAGCAAAAACTCCCAAAAGGAAGTCTGCTTTCGCAACTCATTCCGGACCATCCTCCGGAGTGTTCGGTCGCTGTTGTGCGTCCGGGAGAAGAGACATCAGAGACAACCAGTAGCATCCGGTTGTTTACATCAAGAGGCGAACTGGTTGTTGAACTAAAACCAGAAGGCACACACCTCTTCCAGGAAAGTATTACCGGCATCACTCCTCTTTTGAAATGGCAGGACCGCCAGTCTGCAGCATTCGGAAGTTTTCCGGCAGCCTATGCACCAGTCCGAACATCCACCCGATATGAAAAAGACGACCTGATTCTGGGGTGCCAGGGGTATGCGCCCAGCAAATCCTGTCTGGTCTTCTCCCGTGCCCGTCATGTCGCCGATTATGGAGCGGCAGAGGGCGGTGGCGTTATTGGAAAGGTGGTCTCAGGCAGAGGGATTCCACCACTCTGGACACAGAAGGATACAATCAACAGTTTCGAGCGTATCGTTGCACGGGCAGATGTGTCAAACTCCTTTACCACCATCGACCAGTCTCTGCCACTCGAAGACGGTATGGAAATTATCACCCGACTGAAAGCAACGGCAGAAGGATTTGGTAAAGAAGATATTGACACTACAACGGCCGAGAGTGTTGAGCATATGCTCATCGCACTTGCGTCAGGACGCTATACCATCGCTCTTGCCTCCAGTACTCATATCCGCGACGATGTCATGAGCGGCACCGATGTGCTGCCCGAGAAGAAAGGGTCCCGTCTGGAAGGAACGATGACCGCACGGGTAAAAGGACGCAACCGCGGAAGCATCTATATCTATACTGCTGATCTCGCTGGCACACCGGCTCATACTATTGTCGCCCGTATTTCACACGGCATTGAAATTGCGAAACTTGCCGGGAAGGGTGAGGAGTGTATTATTGAGATACTACCCCACCAGTTTGACCTGCTGGGACTCACGCTGGAAGAGGGCAAAGAGATAGCAGAGAACCGGGGTGTGCACCTCGATATCGATACCGATGAAGCAAACAGGATTGTGGTCAACCAGCTCCCGGCAACGACGATGGAAGTGCTTGCTGCCGGTACAGCAGAACTCACCACCGTGCCTTCCAGCGATGTCATCGACATCTCACTGGACGATGAACATGCTCCGGACTCCTGCGCAGTCTTTCGGGAAGTTACCGGTCTGAAGTGGCACGCAACCGGAGTTCTGCCCCTTTATTTCACCTACGAGGATGTGTATCTCTTTAACCCAACGGTCTCAACAAAAACAAGAGTACATCTTGAGAATACCCCTTCAGAGATGGTTCCCGCACATGCCCTTGGCATGACCAATGACTCACGAAAAGGTACTGGGATGATCGGAGTCAGGATCAACGAACATACCGAATTCGGGCCTACCGCAGAACCATTCGATGCAACCAACATTATTGGAACGGTCCTTCAGCCGGAGAAGCTTGCTGGTCTCAAAGATGGCAGTCCGGTCTTCATCCGTGAGGTGAAACTGTGATCAAACCACCATATGAACCGGAGTTCATCGGCACGGTCACCAAATATGTCTTTGTTGACTCTCCCAATACTACACCTCAGTCTCTTGCCGTGCGTGCGTACGAGATCTCAGACGGGGTCATGATCAAAGAGACCTGCTTTGGTATGATGATCACGGGCACAGAAGAAGAGGTGAATGCCATTATCACAAAACTACGGGAGATAGACCCCCACCACATCTTTGTCAAAGATCGGGGATTTCCGCCCGGCGACATCCGGCGCTGTCGGGCTAACCTCGGCGGAGCACGCCCGGGATACTACGGGCATGAGTTTGAGATGAGTCTCATCCGCTATGTCTCAAAGGGCCTTGAAGCCGCAGATTCACCCCAGTCAGCCGATGAACAACCCACAACAGTCCGCGACATGAAACATGAAGCGGGTCCGCTCGAAGTCGAACGCCTTATGACTATCATTCAGGAAGAGGAGCAGTAAAAATATGGCAGACGTTTTCATCTATCCATCAACAAGCCTCATTCTCTCAGATCTTGTCCAGCGATATGGCCATACGCCCCTCAATGTCGCCGTGCAAATTCGGGAGCATATCCAGACACCAAGTATAGAATCCCCCCCACTCCAGATGACTCCCGAAGACCCCAAGAAAGGTCTGAAATATGCAGCTGTAGAAGTTCCGTCAGGTGTACGGGGGAGAATGGCCCTTTTTGGACCGCTGATTGAACAGGCTGAGGCAGCCATCATCGTAAACGACGCCGATCTTGCCTTTGGATGCCAGGGATGCGCCCGTACCAACGAGCTGATCAAATTCCTGATACGTGAGAAAAGCGCGACTATCCCGGTGCTGGACATCACCTATCCACGAAACGATGACGAAGGAATTGAATTTGTGAGAGAAATTAAAACATTTCTGGAAGGTCTCGGAGGTGAGACATCATGAAGGAACACCCGGTACGTATTGCCCAGTTATCCTGTGGGTCTGAACATTCAGGTATCCAGACCGAGATCTACGATGCCGCAGCAGCAGTCAATGCTGAGATGTTCTTCCCGGATGTAACTCTGAATGATATCAAAGAGGCCTCTCAGGAATTTGGTCTGGAAGTCCGCAGTGCTGACCTGAAACTTGCCATCGCCCGTGCACGGGCCCTTGTCAAGGAGAAGGTTGAGGCTGACGCCGTTTTTATTGCCACCTGTTTCCGCTGTTCTGAGGCGGCCATCGTACGCAATGAACTGCGCCGCTACATTCATACTCACTCAGATCTGCCGGTCGTCAGTTACTCATTTACCGAACGCACGACTTCCGGTACACTCTTAACGAGAATGGAAGCCCTTACCACCATCGCCCGCCGCCGTGCTCTTTTAGCGAGAGAAGAACAGGTCGGCACCACCATGGGTGTTGACTCCGGTTCTTCGACCACCAAGGCAGTGATAATGCAGGATAACAAAATTATCGGAACCGGATGGGTGCCAACAACCGAAGTGATGAAATCTGCTGAGAGTGCGATAGAATCTGCACTACAGGAAGCAGGCATCACCCGAAAAGATCTTGACGCTATCGGCACGACAGGGTACGGCCGGTTCCTGGTTGGCGAGAAACTCAATGCCGACCTCATTCAGGAAGAACTGACCGTCAACTCCAAGGGAGCGGTCTTCCTGGCAGACAGACAGCAGGGCGACGCCACCGTTATCGATATCGGCGGCATGGACAACAAGGCAATCTCAGTGCAGGACGGTATCCCGGGCACCTTTACGATGGGCGGCATCTGTGCCGGTGCTTCCGGGCGGTTTCTGGAGATGACGTCAAAACGCCTCGGCGTTGACATCACCGAACTTGGCCCCCTTGCTGTTAAAGGCAATTCTAAAGTGGTGCCTATGAACAGTTACTGCATCGTCTTTGGTACGCAGAGTCTCGTTAACGCTCTTGCTGAAGGCCATAGTAAAGAGGATGTGGCTGCTGCGGCCTGCCACTCGGTTGCCGAGCAGGTCTTCGAACAGCAGCTTCAGGAGATCGACATCAAAGAGCCGGTGATCATGGTCGGCGGCACCTCGCTTATCGAGGGGCTTGTGAAGGAGATGGGAGCGCTCCTGCAGACAGAGATTCTGGTGCCCCACCATTCACAGTATATCGGCTCGGTCGGCTCAGCGCTCCTCTCATCCGGCTATGTCCTTATGGAGTAGCCAGCCATGAAGGCGTTTGAGTACTTTGTCATCGACTGCCCCGAACCAGCCGGTGCTGAAATGTACCGGGGGATTATCTCTGATGTACTGCTGGATCTTGATCTCATCCGGATCATTGGGCAGTTTCGGGTCCGCATCGATCCAGAACTACCGGTTTTCATCGCCGTCGGTTTTACCAAGAAACTTCCCGGTCTTATTCGCATCGGAAATTTCTGTAATGTGCTCCCAAAGCCGGACGGGTCACTGCTCCTTGATGTGGGCAGCGAGAGTTCTCTTGCGGCGATGCTTACGGTTCTCTGGGAACGTTTCGGCCGGGACAACATTGATCAACCGGATCGCTTTACCGTTGTTGTCCATCCACACGAACCGGTAACAGTAGACGAACTCTCCGATATCGTCGTCGTTGATCCCAGCGAAGGGATGTACCGGGATCTTATCTACGGCCTCCAGTGGGCAGCCCCGGAGGGCTTTAAAGTCCGCCGCCAGTATCACAAAGACAACCGGTTCTATTATGTGGCAAGTGAGGATACCCTTCCTGCAGATGTTGTTGAAACACTGGTGGCCGAACAGTTTGCCGCAATGGAGGCAGAACAATGACCTTTGTTCCTATCACCTACAAGGGCGGCGTCTATAAGCACGACATCGTCACCGATTTGATCGACGACCTTGGCGGTTTTATTATTCAGCGGCACGTAATTGCCTCAGATGTTGTTGTTCAGGCGCTGGTGCCCCAGGAAGACATTGAACTAATCCGGGAGATCTCCCGCCCTCTTGCCGGAGAAGTATCTGAATCTCCCCTCGTTGGGACTGAGATCGCCGTTGTTTCACCCTCCCTTGAGATCCACCATCTGCCACATTCCTCCTGTGATATCGCCGAGTATCTGCGCCGTTCCGGAGCAAAAACGAACATGGTCGGTCTCGCACGGGGTTTTGGTAAACGGATCGCGAACCTCTCCATCGAAGAGCGCAATGTCATCAACGAACACGACTGTGCCGTGTACCTGCTGGGGAGTTTTGAGGCCTGTATCGAACACAAATTCCCCACCCTCCGGCGGGGAATTACGGTACCGATCATTCTCTCAGGCGGGCCGGATACAGCAGCGCTTCAGAAGATCATTGACCCGCCGGTCGAAGGATATGTGGGAAACATCGGGCGGGTTGGGCATCGTATGAGAAAAGAAGGAGAGATTAACAAGCTCGATGAACTGGTCGATGAAATCTCGCAGGTGTTAACAGAGGTGCGCAAAGGTATCGCAAAAGATCCTCTCTCGGTCTCGCCTGCACGCCTCATGAAGGTGCTTGATGATACATGGGGCATCACAGAGGGATCTACCCACCCAACACCCATTACAGTTCAGATTGACGGATTGCGGGTTAAATTGCCGTATGAAGAATTTGCTGAAAAAATCGGCACCACGGTGATTGACGAGGATGTAACCGTCGCAGACGTCACTGAAATCCGACAATCCAAAATGCGCAATTATATTCTATTGAAGATCAAACGCTTTTCAGATACGGCCATCATGATCTGATAGTAAACAGGTATGAAGCGACAGCTTCACACTTGTTTCGATGACAAATCATGAAGTGATTTTCATTATATATTCCGGGCAGAATGATCACCCCATTTTTCTGCTCTTATCTTTCAGAGACTTGGAGACCCCCTATGAAATATGAGGATGTTTTACAGGAAATTGTCAACTCAGGCAAAGAAGAAGCAGCAGAAAAGTGGCTGGAAAATGTAGAGACAGATTATGGGAATGTCCCCCTGATCTTCGAGAAGATGTCCACTCATCCGGAGGTGCTCATCTCCCATCTGCTCTACAAAAATGCCATCTCCGCAACAAGTTCCCTTGAACCAAAGATCGTCGAGCTCATCAGTCTTGCCGTCGGTGCAGCACTGCAGTGTGATCACTGCCTTGAATACCACAAGAAAAGTGCCCTTCGGATGGGTGCCACAAAAGAAGAGATTCTTGAAGCTGTGCTCATCGCCGGGTCACTTGCCCAGGCAACGGTCCTTGCCAGTGCCTACCGGGTCATCGATAAAAACAGTGATTCATGCGGGGCAGGGTGTGATGTAAGCAGCGTCTATCTCAAGAAAAAAGAAGAACGTCCCTGAGAAAACAGGATTCCTCATATCTTTTTAGCCTCTGATCTCAACCGCTTGGTAGTAACCTACAGAATTTTCGGAAGCACCTTATCCCTTGTAATTCGTCCAGTAATTTTGTAGTGACGCCTGCCGTTCACGTTTTTGCCGGATTTTATACGACCAGGGATAGATCGGTTCATCAGACTGCACCGCAGGGCAGAACGAACAAAGGGCAAAAGGCACATCATCAGCCTGATTACGAACCGGACAGTAATACACGCCGTCCCATGTATCGACAATCTGACCGCCGGGGAAAGGAGTCCCCACCGGATGGGCTGGTTCTTCTGCAACATACATCGAATAGCAGGCCAGCAGATATTTCATCCAGAGGGCTGTTGGGTCTTTTTGTGCCGCTTTTGCCCGGCACGCTGCCACAACCATAGCACAATACCTGCTCAAATCTTCACGACAGGGCTCGTCATGTACCGCATCTTCTCCGGCACGGTACAGTCGCAACAGGTCATGATACGCGTCAAATATCTGAGAATGGATCGCAGGAAGCAACGCGTCCCGATAGGAAGCAGGCAGATTGTTCACTTTTGCGGCAAAAGATGCATACATCTGTTCAGGGAGGGTGAGAGGATAGGTGCTGACTTCCCGGCCAATGACGGCAAGGAGTTGCTGTTTATTTCGACAGAGTGTAAGATTCCGGCAGACCGCCTCAATATCACTGACTTTTGCCAGATATTCAGGAAGCGGTTCTTCATCTTCAGACCGCTCCTCTAAAATGTGAGCCGCTGACTCCCCCGACGTATTGATGAGGACAAAAGCTGCCTCTGCCGCCAGATCTGCTGCTTTTTCTTGTGTATCTTTACGCCTGAACAGGCGTGAAAAAAGTCCTTTTTCTCCCAATTTCATCACACCAAAAAGAATAGTCTAAGAGATTTATTCATCAGAATCCTTTATATTCTGAGTTTTTTGTCGCAACTCTGATATTTTTGAGACGGATGAAGGAGCTTCTGTGAGATCAAGTATTTCATCCGCAAATGATTCCAGCTGTGTCATCAGGATTGGATCCAGACCCCGTTCAACGGCCATTATAACTCCGGATAGGCCCTGCAACCTCAGTTTACTGGTCATGAAATGGAGAAACCGACTGACTTTGCCGGAGTCCAGATAAATGAGCATGGCATTGATTGAATCAAATACCACAAAAAAATTATCCTTCTGAACCTTTTTGAGTGTTTCTGTAAGGATAATCCCCAGGCCCGTCAGATCCCCCGGTGTATTCAAAAACGTAGCGTTATCCATGTCCTCCGGAATACTACCACCGGCGAATTTGGTAATAGTGTCAATAAAGGTAACCCGTTCCATATCGACGCCGTTCTTCGCATAATAATCGCTTAGATATGGGGCCGGTTGTGAAAATGTCACCATCATTACCGAGGAGTCTGCATAGCCGAGTACCTGTGAGACGATCGAGAGATTGATCTTCTTAGTCCTGCCTGCCTTTAAAAGCACGACATAGATCTGTGGCTCGTCTTCAACAATCTCATCCAGATTATACTCGGCAGTCATTGTTATTGGGTAAGAAATGTCCTGAAATCTTCGGGTATTTCTGTGCTCATGCCGACAATCGCCTGATTCAGCTCACGGAGATTGAAGATGATTTGCTCGGCGTTTTTGACCTGAATTTTTAACTGGGTCAGGATATACTGCATCTCCACCTCTTCATCCTCAGCGCCTTCAAGTTCATCAATAATCTCAACCAGATTCTGGGTAATGAAATCCACCGGGTTTTTCAGCCGGAGTGATCCCTCGCGTATATAGGCAAGGAGCATCGTATAGGTATTGTCACGCTCGACCGCCGAACCAATAATGCCGGCAGCAAGAGAGAGGGAATCAATTTCGGCCTTCGCCCATTCATGCTCGACCACCTCCGTCGTAAAGCCAAGAAGCCCCCACCACTCTTCTCCGGCAAATATCGGGACGATAGCTATTGAGGCATCTGTAGAATTTTTGAAAAATATCTGTTCTTCTTCCGGAAGAGTTGAAACTGCGCCGACAATGCTTTCACCATTTGAAAATACATCCTCCCAGCGCTTCAGGCACGAGCATTGTTTGGAGAGGGATAGTAATTTTGTCTGTAGATAATCCGGAAGCGGTTTGTCCTCGTCCCTTCTCCAGAGATGCACCTGTTCCATGGCCGTTACTCCGGTATTCTGGTCAATGGTTTTCTTATACAAAACCACCCGGTCGGCCATTAACGCGTTCCCGATACCGGAGAGTGTTTTCGGGATGCATTTTTTCCACTCACTCTGCTTGAGAAGACAGTCTGCACTCTCACTCGCCACTTCAAGAACCGCACCACGCCGTTCAATCTCTTCCAGCGCTTCTTTGATGTCACTCACATCAATAAACGTCTCCAGCAGATGTTTCCTGCCGTTGAGCATGATCTTACTCACCGTTTTCAGAACAGGAACAACGGCACCTGATGCTGTAATCAGTTTATTGTCACCGTTTTCTCCTTCCGGTGTACTCAGGTACTGATGGCAGTCTGTTCCTTTGATTGCTTCTGCCGGCAGGCCAATCATTCCTGCCGCGTTATTATTCAGGTCTACAATTTTTTGTGTTTCGGTGTCGACAATGATGATTCCCACCAGTGCCGTATCGAAGATACTCCGGAGATATTCTTCATGCTCTTTTAAGAGGAGTTTTGCCTGTTTTTTCTCGGTAATATCGCTAAACGAGATAATCACGTTCATTGAATCCGGCATATATCCCATGCTGACCGAGGTGTCCCGGATCTCCCTGTCTTTTCGGACGAAGAGGAGATCCTCATTTACGATCGGGTGTACAGGAGTGACTTCTGAAATAGCCATTTTTTTGAACCGATCATCAAGAACACGGGCAGTGGGGAGATCTTCTTCTGCAATCAGATCCGTCACAGGCCTGCCAATGAGTTCATCCTCAGAATAGCCCAGAAGTTCAGACGCCTGCCGGTTCGCCATTGCAATCCGTTCATCCTGGTTTCTGATGATGACTGCTGTACCAATCCGTTCAAAAATTGACGCGTACTTCTGTTTTTCTTCCTTGAGCCGCATTGAGAGATGGGCAACAATCGCACTTATGATAACAAAAAGCGCAACGCGGGGTGCCACCACATGGAGTTCATACCCATACCCCCCGAAGAAGGTAAGAAAGACGAGCGCAAGGGCTACCATACCACACGTAAAGACAACCAGTCCACGCTCGGTGTAATAGTAGGCAAGCAGAACACCCGGGATCATCAGCAGATTGGCAAAGACAAAATAAAATCCCAGACTAATGGCATACCGTTCCACACCCAGAGCGACGATGGTTGTCCCAAGAATAAGAAGCGGAATCAGGTACTTCTCATAGTTTCGGAAACCAGAATCAGGGAACATCATAGACCTGATATTACTTTTCCTTTCTGAAGATAAGGATTTTTCTCATTTTTTGATGAAAAACGTGCATGATAGGAATTTTTCAGACAGTGTTTGATGAAAATGGGAACGGGATTTTGAGGTGAACCGGGATTATAGTCAAAAACCAGACTTCTAAGAATGTCTGATTTTCTTTCTATTCAACAGGAGAGACTATCTGCCATCAAGCAGGAAGGCCAGCTGCCACATAGACAAAACCCATATTTTTTTACTTACTCTTTGCCCGCATCATCAACTGCACGGCTGTCAGATGAAGAAACCTCACTCAGATCAATCAGATCATCCGCAAATGATTCCAACTGTGTCATCAGGATTGGGTCAAGGCCCCGTTCAATGGCCATTATGATACCAGATAGTCCCTGTAACCTCAGTTTACTCGCCATGAAATGGAGAAAACGACTGACCTTCCCTGAATCCAGATAAATGAGCATGGCATTAATCGAATCTAAAACGACAAAGTAATTATCCTTTTGAACCTTTTTGAGTTCTTCAGTAATAACAATCCCCAGCCCGGTCAGATCACCCGGCCCATTCATAAATGTAGCGTCATTCATATTCTCCGGAATGCTGCCACCGGCGAATTTCGTGATCATATCAACAAAGGTAACCCGTTCCAGATCAACGTCATTCTTTGCATAATAATTCCGCAAAAAGGGTGCCGGTTGTGAAAATGTCACCATCATCACTGCCGAGTCTGCATAGTCGAGTACCTGTGAGACGATCGAGAGATTGATCTTCTTTGTCTTTCCGGGCTTTGAAAGCACGACATAGATCTGTGGCTCGTCTTCAACAATCTCATCCAGATTATACTCGTCAGTCATTATTATTGGGAAAGGAATGTCCTGAAGTCTTCTGGTATTTCTGTGCTCATTCCAACAATCGCCTGATTCAGCTCACGGAGATTGAAGATGATCTGCTCTGAGTTTTTGACCTGAACCTTAAGTTGGTTCAGGACATCTTCCATCTCCACGGCTTCATCCTCATCGCTTTCAAGCTCATCTATTATATCAACCAGATTTTGGGTGATAAGGTCCACCGGATTCTTCAGCCGGAGTGACCCTTCGCGAATGTAGGCAAGGAGCATTGTATAGGTATTATCGCGCTCGACCGCCGAACCAATGATACCGGCAGCAAGAGAAAGGGAATCAACTTCAGCCTTCGCCCATTCACGCTCCAGCGACTCCGTTGTAAAGCCAAGAAGACCCCACCACTCTTCTCCGGCAAATATCGGAACGATAGCTATTGATAAGTCTAAAGAACCTTTGAAAAAGGTCTGCTCTTCTTCCGGAAGAGCAGAAACTGTACTGACAATGCTTTCACCTGTAGATAATATATCCTTCCAGCGCTTCAGGGACGAACAGTGTTTGGAGAATGAGAGTGATTTTATCTGCAGATAATCCGGAAGGGGTTTGTCTTCGTCCCGCTTCCAGAGATGCATTTGTGCCATAACCGGTTCTCCGGTATTCTCGTCTGTGGTCTTCTTAAGCAGAACCACCCGCTCTGCCCTTAGGGCATTTCCCATACCGGAAAGGGTTTTCGGGATGCATTTTTCCCACTCACTCTGCCTAAGAAGACAGTCTGCACTCTCACTTGCCACTTCAAGGACCGCACCACGCCGTTCAATCTCTTCCAACGCTTCTTTTACATTGCTTACATCAACAAATGTCTCCAGCAGATGTTCCCTGCCATTGAGCATGATACTGCTCACATTTTTCAAAATAGGAACTGCGACACCGGAGGCTGTAATAAGTTCTTTCTCGCCGTACTTTTCCCTCTCGGATTTTTCAGTATCAGTTCCATTCGATGGACAAATATATTGGTGGCAGCCTGCTCCCCTGATTGCTTCTGCCGGCAGGCCAATCATTCCTGCAGCGTTATTATTCAGGTCTACAATTTTTTGTGTTTCGGTATCGATGATAATGATTCCCACCAATGCTGTATCAAAGATACGCCGAAGATATTCTTCATGCTCTTTTAAGAGTGATTTTGCCTGTTTTTTCTCAGTAATATCACTAAATGAGATGATGACATCCTGTGAATCCGGCATATATCCCATGCTGACCGAAGTGTCCCGCTTCACGTTGTCTTTTCGTTTGATGCTGAGATCCTCATTAATCATCGGGCGGACCGGAGTGACTTCTGAAAGAGCCATCTTTTTGAACCGATCGTCAAGAACACGGGCAGTGGGGAGATCTTCTTCTGCAATCAGATCAATCACACGCATACCAACAAGTTCGTCCTCAGAATAGCCCAGAAGTTCAGATGCCTGACGGTTTGCCATTGCAATCTGCCCCTTCTGATTCCGGATGAGGATTGCTGTACCAATCCGTTCAAAAATGGAGGCATACTTCTGTTTTTCTTCAGAAAGCTGCATTGAAAGATAAGCAACAATCACACTGATGATAACAAAAAGCGCAATCCGGGGCGCCACCACATCAAGCCCATAGCCATACCCACCAAAAACGATGAAATTGAATCCAAGGGCGACCATACCACATGTAAAGGCGACCACACCACGCTCAGTGTAATAATAGGCAAGCAGAATACCCGGGATCATCAGCAGATTGGCAAAGACAAAAAAGAACCCCAGACTAATAGCATACCGTTCCACACCCAGAGCGATGATGGTTGTCACTATAATGAGAAGCGGAATCAGGTATTTCTCATTGTTTCGGAAACCAAAATCAGGGAACATCATATACCTGACATTACTTTTTCTTTATAATGATAAGGTTTTTTCCCGTTTTCTGCTAAAAAATCGGTTTTTCCGGACTAAATCCAAAAATCCGGTTGACAACAACACACGATAACGGGGACACACCGTCCCACATTCTCCCCAGGCAGTGCTTACGGATAGGATTCATCTGCTGGAAATTTTCAAGCGTAAAAAAACTTATTGGTATGGCACACCATGCCGGTTAATAAGCCGGATGAGCTCAGCAAATCCATCCAGTTCGATCTGCAAGACTTCGTTTCTGCTCATGCCCATGCTCATCTCCGCATCGGCCGTCAGGAGTTCAGGACCACGGATTATTGTCTTTGGGTTGCCATTTCCGGTAAGAATCTCCTGCGCCTCACGTTCATGAATGAAACTCCGCCCGGGAATAATGATGGTGTCTTCCAGAGTATCCGGGTCAAGCTCCCTGAGGTCATCGGCCGTCATCAGACAGGCAATCTCCTTTGATGTATTAACAACACGGGTCCGGTTGCCCCTGGCATCGAGAATCTGCTGAACGGGTCGGGCAGCAATGCTGCCGGAGAGACAGGTAACCCGTGACGTAACTTTTGGGAGTTTTTCCAGCAGGTCCGGCTCGTTTGCAATAGCAAATGGTGAACCAATCTCCGGGTCCCAGAGCGGCGTGCCACTGATTTTCATATTATATTTTTTATTGAGACGGGTGACCAGATCCCTGAATTCACTCACGGTTTGAAGTTGCTGATTTGGAATGATGGGGGCATTGCCAAGAATCAGACCCTGATCAGTCCGGTTCGCAAAACGCATCAATATCAGGCCCTTTGCTCCCCGCTCATCAAGCCATGCACAGGTCTCCTCAAGTTTCTCGCCGTCGTTAACTCCCGGCAGGACCAGAACGGCAGCATAAACATCAATTTCAGCGCAGAGATCCTCAAGCACCTTCAGCGATGCCTCAGGAGTTTTATCCCCCATCCATTCCCGGCGGAGTTCCGGGTCAGCAGAGAAGATGGTAAATGAGATCTCAGTAAGTCCGTTCTCAATCAGAAATTTACCAAACTCCGGATCGTCAAATCCTTTGCCTGAGGTATATCCGATATGCAGCGGCACCTGCATACTGCCCAGCATCTCAAAGAGATCTCTGAGGTCAGGGTAACAGGACGGATCGCCACCGCCGGATATCGTCACCCGTTCGAGGTCTCCATCGATAAATTGTAGATCGCCCAGAACAGTGTCTGCAACCTCGCGCAGTGACTTAAAACTCTCGTACCGTTCCCGTACCCCATTGGTGCAGTAGTCGCAGCCTTTTATCATAGGCAGACAGTAACGGCAGCCAAATGGCTCAGGCGCCTCATTTTCGGGTATCTTTTTAAAATAGCAATACGAACAGAAGCCACGACAGTCAACGCCGGGACGCCCTCCTATATCAACGGTAAGATGTGCCATGACCTAAAATCAACAAAAGAATTGTCATTTTTGTGGCATGAATGTATCCATCTTCTCCGCTGCTTTCGGGATGCATATCCACCACCTTTTTTACCGTTCACTGCGAATGTAAATACTGCGCCTCAGTGGCTCAGCTGGTAGAGCGGCTGATTTGTAATCAGCAGGTCATGAGTTCGAATCTCATCTGAGGCTTATCGACGTGAGGTTTAAAGCTCAATCCCTTTTTGGAACATTTTTCGGCATTTTTTAGAGAGTATACAGCCATCCTAAGACATCTTGATAGTGAGCTATGCTTTTTGGCATGAGAAAATGCAACCTCGGCCCGCTATCGGCCTGTCTTTGGGCCGGGTCCACTTCCAGCAGGCCGGACCAGCAGAATGTGCCGTTACCTTTAGCGGCTGCTTGGCTGACCATTTATTCATAATCCGACATTTGTGTCTCAATAGATGTATCGGGGTCTTCGAGCTTGTTAATGTCAATTATCATTTTCACTGTGTCTTCATTCTCATGGATCTTAACAAACCCCCCATACTTTTCATAGAAGTTGATAGTTTTAGGGGTTTTTTTCGCGTCAACTACGATAAATCTGCATCCGATTGAGGAACAAGCCTTGAAAGTAATTGTATAAACTCTTTTTAGCATCTCCTTCCCAATTCCCTTACCACGAAATCCGTCATTCGTTGCCAGTCTTGCAAGAAGGTGAGCGGGATATTTACTTGGAGAGAATTTAACCACCCCCATCCATTTTTTCACAGAGTCTGAAGCTATACATCCCATTGCCAGAGAGAAAAATCCGACCAGTTGCCCTTCATAGTGAACCAGATAGGTGATAGCAATTTTTTCCCGGAGGTAGTTTTTCGCGTCGTGTTTTAAAAAATCTTCAAGATCCTTATATTCAGAACATGCAAACGATGAAACATCAGACGATTCTGTTAAAAAAGAAAATTTAAGAGAGTTTGGATCAATTTTCATGTTTTATTTGGGCGATTCCTTGGCAAGTCGACGTGCCTCGTTAATGAGGGATCGACTCTGCGGGGAAAAATGCTGCACTGGTTGCCTGAGATATTCATTGAATCTCACTGCACTTTTCCCGGTAAAAACTGTTTCCAGTTCAATTGGTTTGGCCATGTCCATCACCTAGTCTGAAACTGTTGCAATCAGTATCTGACAGACAATATGATATTTTGTATGTGACATATTAAAGATATCGCGCGAGGGGTCTGAGGGACAATTATCCTTATTTTTAGCAATAATTGTAGATATGCCGGTTTTCCAAAAACATAAGAAAGCAAAATCTCTGCTATATCTGGCATCTAATTCACCACCTCAGTGAAAAATCCCAATCTGGACTTTAAAGGTGCGCGATCTTGAGGGCTGGGCTTGTTTGACCGATCAGTTCCAGTCTCGTGGGAAAAGACTCAAAAAAATGATGAGTGGACCTTAACGGATAAAATCACCCTTTCACCCAACCACATTCATCACCTGCAAGAATGAGTCGATGAAGGAATGAATAATCTGAAACGCAAGGGTCACATCATACACCACCAGCGCAAAGATCAACACATAGGCAATCCTCCTGCTCTGCAGAGAAAACCGATATAAAATCTCTTTTACCACCAGAAATGTCGGCACCACAATAAAAAAATATCGAGAAAAGGAGGAAGAGCACAATTATTTCAGCCAGCATCATCTCTGAAGAACTACTTCCTCCGTGCATCAGAATCAGTGCCGTCAGATTCTCAAAGATCGTCCGGAGCACCAGCAACGTTGCTACCAGCATAAAGGCAAAGAACGAACAATACGAGCCGAAAACGCCGGTTTCTCCCTCCTGCAAAAAGGGATGTCGTATCGGTCGTTTATTGCTATGATCTTTTTTTACCGGATCATCACTCATACCAGAATATCTGTTGTTTCTCTTATTAACAAAAACGGAACAGCACCTATACGGGAGAGTCATAACCTCATTACAAAAATCATCCTCTTTCCACATCAAGGGCATGAAATCACGTATTCCTACCGGTGATGAGAAGTAATCGGTCCAGTCAGGGCAATGAATTTTCACCACAACTCCTAATACACACCGGGTCATATTACAGAATTACGATACCCGCACCTAACACGCTGGCAGGTGCGGAAACGAGGTGATCTCAAATGGAAAAGAAACCCATAACATCAATTGTCATTTTCTCAGCAAAAGAAGGATTTGTCGAACAGGTTCGGGAGAGTCTTCTCAGGCTCTCTGAGGCGACGCTGCAGGAGAAGGGCTGTATCAGCTACCTCATGCATGAAGACGCCGATACACCCGGCCGGTTCATGTGCTGTGCAATCTGGAAAGATCGTGCGGCTTTTGACCACCATATGGACACTCACTATTACAAAGAATGGATGGAATTCTACGAAACCAAAACTGACATCCTCTTCCCCAAGGCACCCTGGGTTGTAATAGACTGGGAAGGACCGAACTGAGCGTCCTGCGATAAAAGGAGGCGACACGGAGTCAGTCAGGCAGCACCTGACAAACAGACTATATCTGATGCTCTGCCTCTTCTCTGTGCTCCTCTTTTTCGCCGGTTATCTGCTCTCATAATGATCTTTGTCATCCTTGATCTGGTTATTGGAGCTGTGATCCTGAGTGTCATGCATTAGAAGGGCGTATTCACACTCCGGACAGGGAATATCAATAGGGAGATACATATTCAGGTGTTCTCCGTTTTAAAGAATCAATTCATACCGGCTTCTTCGCACATACAATTACAAAACCAGCTTTAAGCGAAGTAACTTCAGGTAATGTATCCGTAAATCCAGCCCCTCTTAAAGCCTGAATCACTTCCTGAAGTTCCGGAACAATTGCATAGCTGAAAAATGTGGATTTCTCTTTTCTCCGGATATAATCCTGCCCAAGTGTCCCGTATTTATCGATATATGCAACAGCAAGAGTTCCACCCGGCTTAAGAACCCTGCATGCCTCACGAAATGCTACTTCGATATCATCAAGGAAACAGACCACTGTGACCATAAGCACAAGTTCCAGAGACTGTGCTACAAACGGAAGTGCTTCAGACAATGCTCTGACAACACAAATACCACGTTCCTTTGCAATACGGGTCATTTCGAAAGCAGGCTCAACGCCATACTCAATATGTAACGGAACAGCAAACCTGCCGGTGCCCACACCAATCTCAAGGGCTTTGGTATATTCTGGCATACAGCGTCTGATAAGTTCCAGTTCTTTTTGGTACAACTCAGAATGGCTCTCAAACCACCGATCATACCTGTCGGCGTTTTTGTCAAAGACCGTCACCCGAACATCTGGTTCCATCTTAGATGTTTCATACGCAACTCACCGAATATAAGCCTGAGGGTTATCTTGATATTATTTCAGGAAAATCCACCGGACTTACAATCCGTCAGCCATTTTTCTGCAACCGGCAGAAGCAGTTATCATCTTCCCATCCCCAAAATCAGGTCATATGAACCAAGTCAATTATTTCCTTCTTATCTGCCTGATAACGCTGGCAGTCCTGATCCCGGGGTGCACAGCGCCGACAGAAGAAACAGCCATCCACACCTCGGCCCTTATTGGTGAGACAGACACTTCTCTTTCAGACCTTGTATCTGAAATCAACACGGGCCTTACTGAAGTTCAGACCAGCCTTCTCAACAATGCCGCATTCATCACAGAGCACGGCATGACCGGTCCGGATACTGAAGCAGTCATGAATGAACTGCTCATTGCCTATCCCTGGGGCCATTCATCAGTAACTGTCTCTGTTGATGGTAAGGTTCAAAATGCCGCCCCGAAGCTGTACCAGAACATCATCGGAGAAAACTTAAGCAAACAGCCTCTTTTCCAGAATGTCATCGCTCTTCAGGCCCCCCAAATCTCTGATCTTTATTTCCTTGCCGAAGGATATCAGGGCGTTGTACAGAGCGCACCGGTCTTCTCCAGCTCAGGAAAATATCTTGGTTATACCGACATCACCTATCGGCCGGAAGATTTCTTACGTCGTCACATCCCGCCGGTTATCGATAAAACAGGCTCTGACATCTGGGTGACCCAGACCGATGGCACTATTCTCTTTGATACGACCCAGAAAGAAATTGGCAAAAACCTCTTCACCGATCCGGCGTATCAGACCCCGGAACTTCAGGCAGTCTTTGAACACATCTCCTCTGAACCTTCAGGGACCGGGGAATACCGGTTCTGGGACAGGAACAGGGAGCAGCACGTCACCAAAGAAGCCCGCTGGGAGACCGCCGGGATTGATGGCGCTACCTGGCGAATTGTCATGACGCAGATCATGGATAAATCCGTAGGTGCCCCCGCATCAACCACAGAAATTCCGGTGGGCACGCTGGCAGACGAACTCATGACCGTCCGGTCCTTTGTAGAGCGTGCTACCGCCTACGCACAGGAAAATGATGAAGAAACACCCCTTGCCACGTTCAACGATGTCAACGGCTCCTTCATTGATGGCGAACTATACATCTTTGCCTATGATATGAACGGCACGGTCATCGCCCTCCCCTACCAGCCGGGTCTGATAGGTTCAGATCGCAGCGCAATCACCGACGCAAACGGCGTAGCGTTCATCAAAGGCCTTGCAACCGTCGCAAAATCCGGCGGTGGAACAATCTATTACGTCTACCCCAACCCGGCCCGCGGATATGCAGAAGAACTCAAACTCTCCTATGTCCACCCGGTAGATGACACCTGGTTTGTCGGCGCAGGCGTGTACAGTCCGAAAATCGCGGCAGATTACAATATCAGTGAAATTGATGCTCTCATCGCTCGTGTGCGGACAGCACGCGAATATGCCCGGACAAACGGAAAAGATGCGGCATGTTCAGCCTTTAACAATCTGGAAAATAAATTCGCGGACGGCGGGGACTATATTTTTGCCTACACCACAGACGGAACGCCGCTTGCCCTGCCCTACCAGCAGGAATTCCTTGGCATTAACCGCCTCAAATTTACGGACACATACGGCGTGAAAGTCCTCGCGCTTGAGAGCGCTGCAGCACAGGATGGTGGCGGTTTTGTCTACGTTCATTATCTAAATCCGGACGCCGGCACAGAGGGTATGAAACTCTGTTATGTCACTCCGGTGGATGATGACTGGTTTGTGGGCTCGGGTATCTATGCCAAATAATAGTGAATAATCATGGAACATTTTTCCATTTTTTTTGCAGGTACAGAAGAGGGGATAAATCTTTTCCATCACAGTTATGGTGAAAGCTAGAAGATGAATGCTAATGGATGATGATAGATACGCATCACTGAAAACCGAGAATATTGTTGCTTCAGGAAGCATCGCCGATGCACTGGATATTGAGTATATCTCATCACAACTTGACGGATGCGAACTTAACAAGAAAAAATTCCCGGTGCCGTCCTTCGTTTACCCAATCCGAAGATCGTTGCACTGCTGTTTACGTCAGGAAAGGTTGTCCTGACCGGCATTAAGAGCAAACCGGACTTTTACACCGGACTGAATAGAATTCTGGATCTGTTGAAAGAGGTTAAAGGGACACAACTTACTCCACCTGACGTCAAGATCACGAATATGGTCTGTTCTTTTGATACCGGTGAAAAAATTAACCTGAACAAGATGGTCCTTACCTTTAATCTGGAGAATATCGAATACGAACCTGAGCAGTTCCCCGGTCTTGTGTACCGGATTGCCGTGCCAAAACTGGTCGCTCTGCTGTTTTCTTCAGGAAAACTCATTCTTACTGGTGGAAAGAATATCGACGATGTTAAATTGGGCGTTGATATCATTCTACAGAAAATTGGCGAACTTCGCTGAACCATTCACTAACTATATTTTTCAGGCACCATTTGAGGGGAAATCATAAAGGATTTCCATAGCAGCAGAAGAATAGAAGAGAATCGAAGAAATACCCTCCTTTTTTTTACCAACACGATTCGCCAGCATTTCTTTTTCAGCAATTCATAATCCTTGGAAGGAATTCTGCAGTCCTGTTCTTCAGGATACATATCCTGAACCTCTTTTCTCAGAACAACGGATACACTCCCCGTTCATCATGAACCCTGCGTCATTTGGATAGATTTTTCCACAGTAAGCACAAAAATCAAATGACATGACAGCTCTGACAGAAGAGATGATCGCATCAATCAAGGCCGTTCCGGTCTTTCCGCTTGCAACTGCATCCAAAAATGGCATCCCCAATGTCGCCCCGATTGGCATGGTCTTTGCAAAAGACCCGGAAACGCTCTGGGTTGCAGATAACTTCATGAATAAAACCCGCGCCAACGTTGAAGAAAACCCAAAAGCATCGCTCTATGTCTATGGTGCCGGTGCCAGTGGATGCCTTCAGATTAAGGCCGATGTAACAGTTGCAACAGAGGGCGCAGACTTTGAACAACTGGTTTCTATCGTCCACGAAAAAAAACCAACCCTCAACCCCAAGGCACTCTTTATCCTAAAAATTACTGACCTCTTTACCTGCTCACCCGGCCCGGACGCTGGTGCAAAACTGGCATAACTAAATCCATCACTTTTTTCCGGAACCATCAGGAAGATTGGTTATTCTTCTTTCATGCAATGTGCCCAGGCTGGAAAACAGGGTAGTATCAGAAAACCAGTACAAGAGCTATTGCTTTACACAATACTGCAACCAGCGTTACAAACGTTTAAAAAAAGAGATTATTTGGTGCCGGTCACTTTGATGACGTGGTAGCCAAACTGGGTCTTTACCGGCCCGACAACATCGCCTTCTTTTGCAGCGAAGCTTGCGGTCTCAAACTCCTTGACCATCATGCCTTTGCCAAACCATCCAAGATCGCCGCCGGATTTCCCGGAGGGGCAGGTGGAAAATTTCTTTGCAAGTTTCTCAAAACTCTCGCCTGATTTGATCGTGGCGATAATATCAGTTGCTGTTCCTTCATCTTTCACAAGAATATGTGATGCTCGTACCTGCTGTGCCATTCTCTACCTGTTTGAAAGTATGCGCAATAATAGTTTGGACCTGACACCAATTCGAACGGTTGATCAAACAACTGTTGCGCCTGCAACATTTATTTGTTCCAAAGCACTATATCTACCGCCATGCCTGATCATCACCCTCCGTTTGGTGCCCTGCTGTCAATGATGCACCGAAACCACCATATCTACCTCAATACTGCCCTGAAACCCTACGGTCTCTCTGCCGGTCAGTTTCCGGCGCTCATGTATCTGTACCATCACCCCGGCTGTATGCAGGAGGCCATCACCCGGCATTTTACCATCGATAAAGGAACCGTGGCCCGTGCCATCAGACGCCTTGAGGAAGAGGGATATGTAATCAAGGAGATCGACCCGGAAAACCGCCGGGCCGTATGCCTGCGTCTGACTGAGAAGGCTCTTGCGGTCTGTGAAGAGATCCATGCTATCGAGTCTGCATGGGAAGAACGCCTCTTCTCAGATTATGATCCCGATACCCGCATCATTATCACCGAACAGATCCTCAGGCTAACACAACAGAGCCACCGAATTGTAAAAGATGCAAGAGAACAGGACGAAGAAACAAAACAGGAGCAGATAAAATTATGAGCCCCGAACCAACAGCAAACATCACGATGCTCACCGGCAACCCAAAAAGCGCCGTAATAAAAATCGCCGGCCCGATGATGATCGCAATGATTCTGATGACTGTTTACAATCTGGTTGACGCCATCTGGGTAGCGGGACTGGGAAGCAACGCCCTTGCAGCTATCGGTTTTGTCTTTCCGGTCTTTTTCATACTGATGGGGCTTGGCAACGGTCTGGGAGCCGGAGTTGGCTCAGCCATCTCGCGATACATTGGGGCAAACGATAAACAAAGCGCTGACAGCGCAGGGATGCAGGGTCTGGTCGTCACATTAGTCCTCACTCTCATTGTGACTGTTCCGCTGTTTCTGTGGGGCAGTCAGATCTTTCTCCTGATGGGTGCCGGACCCGCTACATCACTGGCGACTGAATACGGTGCCATCGTCTTTGGCTTTGGCATTCTCTTTACGTTCATGGGTGTTGGATCAGCGATGCTGCGCTCAGAAGGGAACGCAAAACGGGCCATGTATGCCATGCTCACCTCTTCAGTGATCAATATCATTCTCGACCCCATTCTCATCTACTGGGCCGGTTGGGGCATTGCCGGTGCAGCCTGGGCCACGGTTATTTCAGCATTTTTTGTCATTCTGCTAATGGTATACTGGTATGGCATAAAACGGGACACCTATGTCTCACTCACCTGGCGGACCTATGCACCGGACTGGCAGAAAATCAAGGAGATCCTCGGCGTTGGCATTCCGGCAACCTTTGAGTTTCTGCTCATGTCGGTGCTCACGATCTTCATCAATATTACTCTTGTAACAACCGGAGGAACTGATGCGGTTGCAGTATATTCAGCCGGATGGCGGGTTGTACAGATGGCGATCATTCCGATGATAGCAATCTCTACGGCGGTTGTCGCAGTCGGTGGTGCGGCATTTGGTGCGAAACAGTATGAAAATCTGAAGGTCGTACATACCTATGCAATACAGATAGGAGTTGGCATCGGTTTACTGCTCAGCGCTTTCACCTATATTGCCGCCCCGTGGATCACGATGCTCTTCACCTATACCCCGGAAAGTGCAGCTCTTGCCCCGGAGATCATCACCTTTCTTCAGATTATGGTATTCTTCTACCCCTTTGTCCCGCTGGGTATGATGACATCAACAATCTTTCAGGCTGTTGGTAAGGGAACGACCTCGCTTATCATCACCATGCTTCGGACGGTAATATTTATCGCCTTTTTCGCATGGCTCTTCGGTGTTGCCCTTGAATGGGGCACAACCGGCGTCTGGGGGGGCATTGTTGCCGGAGATATCTTCGGGTCAGCAGTGGCATACTTCTGGGGCCGGCGATATATCAACGGGCTTATTTCAGGCACTAAAAACGCTGTTGCTGCCAAAGATACAACCTGAAAAGAGAAATCAAAAATAAGAGAGAAACCGGATTCTCTTCAAATATTCTCTTTTTTCACCTCATTTTTTTGGGAAATCAAAATTTCACCCGGCACATCTTCACAAACTCCGCCATTGGATCACAATCCTCAATAGAATCAATCCCCCAAATAAATACCATAATGAGCACGAGGGGACCGGCATGAAATTCAAGACGATGGGACAGATGGACACCCCACAGAAAACAGTGCTGTTGCGGGTCGATTTTAATTCTCCTATCGATCCGTCATCAAATTTGATTCTTGACGACAAGCGGTTTCGCGAGCATGTACCAACCATTCAGGCGCTTGAGGAGGCACGTTGTGTCATTCTTACCCATCAGAGCCGGCCCGGAAAAAAAGATTTTACCCCCCTACAGGCCCATGCTTCACGCCTTGAACGTCTGATTGGACGACCGGTCACCTATGTTGACGATATCTTCGGTCGCTGCGCCAAAACAGCCGTCCGTGAGATGAAACCCGGGGAAGTGGTTATGCTCGAAAATTTGCGGTTCAATGCCGAGGAAAACCTGAACGTTTCCGCAGAAGAGGCAGCGCAGACACATATCGTCCGCCGCCTTGCTGACATGGGGGATCTCTTCATCAATGACGCCTTCGGCACCGCACACCGCTCTCAGCCAACCCTTGTCGGGCTTCCACTCGTAATGCCATCCGCAGCAGGACTTCTGATGGAACGTGAGATCACCTCCCTCTCACGGGTTTTTACCGGTGCCCCGGAACCGGTGACCTTTGTATTGGGCGGAACAAAAGTTGATGATTCACTGGATGTCGCGGTAAATGTGCTTGGCACCGGGATCGCAGATCAGGTGATCGTCACCGGCATGGTCGCAAACATTTTCATTTTAGCTGCCGGATTCGATATCGGACGCCCATCCACAGAACTTGTGACTTCACTGGGCTATCAGAGTGAGGTGCCCAAAGCACAGGAACTTCTGAAGACCTATCGCGATAAAATAATCATGCCGGAGTCCGTTGCCGTTGAAGGAAAGAACGGCAGAGAGGAGCATCCGGTTGACGCCATCCCGGTTGACGCACCGGTTTTTGATCTGGGCAGGGAATCAATCGACATCGTCACAGAGGCTATCCGGCAGTCCGGCACCGTGGTCCTCAACGGGCCTGCAGGTGTTTTTGAGAACGAAGAATATGCGACCGGCACCCTTGAGATCATCAAAGCATGTGCCGATGCACCCTTCTCAGTGGTAGGTGGGGGGCACACCTCCGCCGTCATTGAATCACTGGGACTGGACAGTGCCTTCTCCCATATCTCCACCGGTGGCGGGGCCTGTATCGAGTTTCTGACTGGCAAAAAACTCCCCGCAATAGCAGCACTCGAACGCTCAAAAGAGCTCTTCGGGTAAGATCTCCGCCAAACATCCATATAGTGGGGGTAATAACTCTTTAGCAATGAAACCGATTCACATCGGAGAGGATTTCAAACCTTCTCTTTCCTTCAGACCGTATACCGCTATCTGAGTGATACTTGTACAGGCAATATTCTGGATTTGTTTACTCGTTCCGTTCTGGTTCTCTGAAGAAGCACTTCTTATTCAGGGTTCCTTCATCTTCTTCGCACTCATACCCATCTTTTCGCTTATCTGGGTGCCCATTGTATTACCGTTCAGTCGTCTATCATCTGAATGAAACTGAGATGACCTGGCGACGTGGTATGTGGTTTCGGGGCACCGGCATCGTGCCATACAACCGGATCACCAATGTCGATATTGTACCCTAACTTTGCCACTTTGAGTTCAATTATCTCAAGAGTTCGTCCACTAAATCGATCAAAATTTTCCAATTTTTAGTCCGGATAATCTATTTGACAGTTCAGGATTTTACCATACCAAATCACGAAAT